>Ga0209492_1000696_pt1 | contig 10346 bp, 6 predicted proteins | sample PPLLak12cMay2015_FD_187253 | JGI IMG/M metagenome (GOLD analysis project Ga0209492, IMG submission 187253) | Freshwater sediment microbial communities from Prairie Pothole Lake near Jamestown, North Dakota, USA - PPLs Lake P7 Core (1) Depth... | ecosystem: Environmental > Aquatic > Freshwater >... | reverse complement strand
TGATGACTTATCAACCCTTACGCATACATGCCCGACATTTGCGAATAAAGCGGAATACCGAGAGTGGTGCGCTAAGGATTCAACAGACCACTGCTTCTATTCAATGGCCGAAGGGGACTCCCCAAACGCTAGGATTAGCACAGAGAATCCTGTTAACAAGATCCACGGCTTTGTCGCGGACTTTGATGACGTTCCTGTTGATTGGGATACTATTGATCAAGTGCTTAAGACTCGATGCGATGGATCACCGATGCCAACATGGAGATCCAAAACCTATTCCGGTTTCGTTCGCCTTGTATGGGAGTTCGACTCACCACTTCCCATTGCGCCAGACATTGCACCAGCATTCCTAAAGCGATTGTGTGATGCCTTGAAAGCCTCGATGCTCTTAGGTGGGTTTGATAAGACAAGCCTCAAGCCGTCTCAGTACTTCGAGATCGGGACTAATTGGACTAAGATCGGAGACCAGATTCCGATTAACTTTGCCCGAACAATCCTACTTAAAGCCGCAAACGACACGCCGATCAGGACATCGGATACGAATGTTCCGCTTGATGATATCGCTGCTGAAGTCTTACGTAAGTTCCCAAATAGGTGGAAGGGTGATTTCGTAGTCGGCGCAAGGGGCCCGCTGTTCTGGATTGACGACGGCATTGACCGTGATGGATGTCAGGTTCGGGAAGACGGCATGATCTGCTATTCTGACCGCGCAGGAAAGGGGTTTGCATCGTGGCGTGAGATCTTGGGCAAGAAGTTCCTAGACCAGTTTGAGGAGAAGAAGCTCTCCCACCTTATTAACCAATACTGGTTTAATGGTAAGAGCTATTACAAACTCCTTGACGGTGGTCCGGTAGCTATCCCAAAAGACCAGCTTATTCTGGAACTACGAAAGGCTGGTTTCTGTCCTAAGATGAAGAAGAACCAGACGATTACTGAGATTGAGCAGGCTATTCTCTCTATCTCAAATGATTGTCGTGTTGAGGAGGTTGCACCCGTTGTGTTCTCAAAAGACCGTGTGGTCTGCTTCAATGGTCGCAAGATTCTTAATAGCTGTAGAGCTGTTCCGGTTCAACCTGCGGACAATGGAGATCCGGTCAACTGGCCGTGGATTCACCAATTCGTGATCCCTTTCTTCGCGGATGACGATAACGGAAACTCGACGCTACCTTACTTCCTTGCGTGGTATCAGCGACTCTATCTGGCTATCCTTAACCATAGGCTCGATCAAGGACAACTGTTTATCCTATTGGGCCCAACAGGACACGGCAAGACGCTGCTGACCAACAAGATCATCGGTGCATCAGTCGGTGGGTTTAGTGATGCTTCAGATTACTTGTCGGGCAGAACAAACTTCAACCGCGATCTTTGCGGCTCTGCTGCTTGGGTTATCGATGACCAAACCGCAGCAGCAACCTATGCAGATCAGCGTAAGTTCGTGGAGCTTACGAAGCGTTGTGTAGCTAACCCTAGGCTTGAGTATCACGCTAAGTATGCTGATGCCATCCCACTGCCGTGGTCCGGTCGCGTCATGATGTCCCTTAACCTCGACGCAAACTCCCTCGCTGCACTACCGTCGTTGGACAGTAGCAACCGAGACAAGATCATTGCGTTGCGTATTAGTAGCGGGCATAAGGTTAAGTTTGGGTCAAACGACTTTGTCGAAAGCACAATCGCTACAGAACTCCCCTACTTTCTTAAGTGGCTTATTGATTGGAGAGCCCCGCTTGAAGTTAAGGATTCAAGTCGCTTCGGTGTCAAAACCTATATCGACTCGTTTATCGAGGCAGCAGCCTATGATAATAGCTCACGCTCAGCGATTGCTGAAATGGTGGAGTTCTTTGCTAAGAAGGTCCGCGAACATATTGACAGACCAAAATGGCGGGGCACTCTTACTGAGTTCACCGTCGTCCTGCACGAATCGAATGGCGGTCGCAGCGTGGGCAACAGCAACAACCTTGAGTTTGTGCGTAGGGGCATGACGGTCCTTGAGGAAGTCAGCAAGCACAACAAAGGTATCCGACCCGTCCGAAGCAGAGGTGACGGTGGGGGTAAAGTATGGGAGATCGATCTGTCTAAGGACTTCGATATCGACAAGGGCGACGACTTCTAAATCGCAATACGCTTCTTCGTCAACTTAAGCGTTGGCGGATATAGCTCCGAGATCGGCAACGTGAACTCATCAGCAAAGGAAAGTTTTCCATCGCTGGGGTCCACGTTGCCTTTTGGTAGGAACACTGCACGCTCAATAAACTCACGGGCGGGCATCCAGCCAACAACAGTAGCCAAAGTCATTTGTTGGTTACACCTAACGAAATAGTAGACATTACATTTGCTACACAGCTTTTCCTTATTAGCCTCACTACCGTACACACGGGCAACATAATGCGGTTTAGGGGCGGCTGCGGCCTTTGTGGTCTTAACATCAATAGTTATTTTGTTGGGTAGCACAATATCGTAAGCCGGAGTAACGGCACCGACACGCTCCCCACCAATGATCTCTTGCACAAGGATTTCACCCATCATGCCGATCTCATTACCCGACCCTCTTGTAATTGATTTATACAAGACCCCCATTTGTTTAGCCTCAAGACGCGCCTGTTTACGGTTCGCGTCCGAGGGTTTGATGACTTTCATTAGTAAAGTTGATGCAGGCGACTTTGTGATCCAGTTCCGTAAGGATCGATATTAAGTCGCGGGATGGCTGCTCCCCTACTGGAATTGGCTTCTTCTTCCATCAAGAGCATACACTGACTCCAGTGATATTGAGCCCGTTCGATGTCAGCATTGTCTTCCATCAGCCTGCCCAAAAGACCTTGTTTAATTGCGCCGATGTTACCTACGTGCACAATTTCATTGCCATTGCACAAAGGCTGGAACGCTCTTTTGCAGAGCACATGCACGACGGTCTGACCATCTGTGGCCCCATTGATCCTGAATCGACGATAGCGAGTAACCCCACTGTCTGGCCCGACTGTTGCAATAGTCGTATTGCTATCTAAAGCTGTCGTGCGAATATCAAAAGAGCCAATCAGGCTGTCATACCGAACACTCACAATGCTTGTAACGGGCGTATCAAAATTGATACGGTAAGGGCTTGTAAGTAAAACTCCGGTATAAAACTGATCGCCGTCGCTGCCAACTATTTCAATTACGCTGCCGTCGTCCGGTGAAAAAGTATGTGGGGTAATGGAACCGGATGCAGATACGATGTACAGGTCTTCTACAGGTGCTGCGAAAAGTTGTTTGGTTGGGCTGTAGCCCGCATCAATCAAACCCCATTGGGTAGTGGCGTTATTGGACAAGTTGCCAATACCTACAGATTTGAAGTCGTGCCACAAAGACCGAACGGGAACGGGAAACCCATCAACCATTGTGTGCAATACGGAATCGGCATCGTCTGGAAGAGTGACGCAGCCATTAATCACAGGCAGGCTGTATTGAACAGTAAGGTCGCGGTAGATTCCCATATTATAAATACGAGAAAGTACTTGATTCAGACTGGACTTAAAGTCGCCGTCAGGCTCAACGTATGTGTTGAGCATTGGCGCAAGTTGGCTGAGGGTATAGGCGGGCATTACTTATTTCTTTGCAACTTTAACCGCTCCAGTATGAAGCTCCTTCTTTAATTTGCCTTGTTCCTTATCGGAAAGGGGCGAAACTTTAGAGAGCAAATAGGCAACTTGCCTTTTAGATTTGACATTTGCAGCGGGCATAATTGGATACTAGTGATTTAAAAGAATAGTGTCAAGTGTAAAGGACTCAGGCCCCGGGGCCCCCGTTGACAGGAAGTCCGGTGGTGGCATCCCATGCAGGATCGCCAGCCGTGGTTGCGTAAGGCCACCACTTGGTAGCTTTAACGCGGAATGGAGTAATTACTTCTGTGTTTCCAGCGATAAACTCATCTACAAACCCCGGAATGGATATGACATCATTGTTGGAAAGCTCAATTTCAAAAACCCCTTCACGTCGGGTAGACTCCTCCCACCCAACAGAACTTATAGTCGTCCCCCCCAAATAAAGATCCGAGCTAGTAAGATTAAAAAAAGCCGAAAGCCATAAGCTACTCTCAGGACTAAAGGGACTGCCCCCTCCGACCCACGCGACCACCCTACCCAAATGGTAATCTAAACTTCCGCCACCATAAAATGGAGCGGATTCGGGCGCTGAGGGGAGTGGGGGAGCATAAGTGTAAACTCCGTATCTAGTAGGATAATCACTACTAGAAAAAAAGAAATCGTTATAGCTAACACGGTGGGAAATGCCCGAAGATCGAGAATTAGTCATATACCAAATAGCCCGTTCATCGTTTAAAACGTCATAAAAAGGACCCTGACCATCCTCAGTTAAGTAGGGCTCCCCGAACATATTTTCAGGGGCCCATGCAAATATTGAAGGGTCTGCCGCGTAACCGTGTGAGCAATTGTAAGCAAGGGGTTCGTCCTCGGGAAATATTGACGTTACGTTTTTAATAGGCGGACCGTCCCCCGGAATAAATATAAGCTCACCGTTTGTAAATTGGGCGTTGAATGTAATCCTTCCAGAGGTTATAGCCGAATCTTTTACTCGGTAAATTATTTCATAGAGTTGGCTTAACGTAACTGGGATAGGGCAGGATGTTCCGTAACCGCACTTAAGGCTACCGTCTTCGGGGTCGGTACCTCCGGTTAGCCAACCCTTTTTGAAGCTTAAACGTGGCTGAACTGGGATCGGACTTACAACACCTAAGTCACTCTTTGCAACAGCGTTCCCGCTACCTCGGAATGTAGTTCGTTGGCTCATAATTTAGACTACGCTTGGGTGGGTAGGTGCGGCCTCAAAACCGAGAACTAGAACCCCGTTAAGGAATCCATGCGCAGCTCTTACGGAAGTGAATTGTGCTTGCCACACCGTGGCTGTCGTCTCATCCATGGTGATCTTTGCAAGGACCAAACGAATCGCCTCCTGTTGCACCGGACTGGTAGTTGTGAGCCGGACTTCGTCGGTGTTCTCCAGAGCCTGCACGCTGAGAGACCACGTCGTATCATCAATAGTCAGGTCGGGTTTGACGGTAGCTTCGATGACGACATACCCAGCGGAGGCGTCGTATGCGTTGGTAAAAAAGTCAGCAGGTAGCGCGAAAGCATTTCCGTTTGTGCCGTTTTGGATGCTGCCTTTAGCTACTGTAAATTTAGGATCACCTTCCTCGTCGAGGAACGCGGTGACTTTGAAGGGGAGGCCGACATTTCCCGCTTGTGTCGGAAGATCACAGTCAACAGGCGAAGTAACAAGCGCATCGGGAGTGCCAGTTGTGGTGAACTTCTTTGTAGACGTTGAGATGAGAGACGGTTGGTCCGAGTAAAAATCTGAGTCTCGGGTTCTTCGCATCGACATAAGAGTGTCCCGTATAAAGGAATCCATGTTTACACTATCAGACATAATAAAAATTAAGAGGAAAATTGACTTGCGTTAATAATTGTTGCAGAACATTTTACCCACCCCCACTTAAAAGGTTCGGCTGAAGAACTAACTAAGTAGTTCCCTGCTCTGGGTATGTCTGGTGGGGACGTAGCGGGAAAGGATAGCGGAAACACAGAGACATTCGCGGCAGCAGAATAAGACTCGATCACGGGGTCCACATCCTTAAACTCGTCCCCATCAAGTCGTGCTCTAGACGTCGCGGTTGCTCTTATGTTTGTAAATGAGCTGCCGCCTTCGACAGCAATAGCTGCGTGAATTGTTGGGGCCAAATTGATTACATCAATAGAGCGGTTAACTGTATGTGATCCCCCTTCGGATTCTGACTGAGCAATGATTTTCCCGTTTTCGTCTTTTGATATTGCTGCCTCTACTCTCGCGTTTGAGACGGCTGATACTTGCGCACCGTTTGCGATGATAGTGTGGGACTTCGGTTTGAAAGTAGGCCAACGCTCAACACTACTATTGGTCAGGGTTGCTATTCTTGATATTAGGGCGGCTTCACTTACGGGTTGTACCGCCGAACTTAAATAGAAAAAATGCACTGTGGCTGGTATATCATTTCCAAAAACAACCTCAGTTTCAGTACTAACTATAGGTTGGGCTGAGTATTCCGCTTTACCATCCATTCCAGATGAAGCATTAATCTTATATACGCGAGAATTATCAGGATTGTCCGCACGACCGACCGAATCCCCCTTGCCTACGCTTTCGTCAACAACCCACAACACATTAATGGATCTAAGGACTGCGGGCAGTTTTAAATCAATCCTTGTTGGAACCGAGATATGATACTCCTCAAGAGCGTCTAATGGGGCCTCTTCAACGATCTTCAAGGATCGGTCCTCATTTATCGGTCTGTATGAGGTATTGGGCGCAAGGAAGTCTGTGGCTGATGGCGGCGTAACCATTTGCTGCGTGTTTACTACCTGTGCGTTCAACACAGAGTCAAATTCAGAGCCCTTAAGCACAGGCCACGACTTGACCGAGACTGTTTCTTTGATAAAGCTGCCGTCCCCCAGTGGGGAGACAGCGGACTGAACTACATGAACGCCAGTATCAATGTCGATTTGGTTTTTAGCATACGTTTCAACTACGTCTGCTGTGGGCCCACCTTCTACATACGCACGCTCTCCGGTAAGAACACTAGCCTCAGCCAAATCACGTTTAGTGACTTGTTCCCTATAGACAAACTCATTAGATTGTTCGACAGACCTCTGAATCTCCCCTGTTTCCAAAGTTGGTTTAGAAACTAAACCGATTATGTTTGTGGACTCCGTCGCGACTGGTAATGCAACCCTAAATTTCTCTGGGGTAGCGTCCGGTCTCTGGATGTTAAAAGCCTTCGCCTCAAACAATTCAGGAACTTGAACTTTACGAACAACATATGTGCCATCACCCAAAGCCTGACTTTCAATATCTACAGTAGCGGAAGGCTTTTCCGTAGCATCTCCGATCTGAAGCGTTTCGGTAACGGTAGCGATCTGCTTATTGTTTGAAGTTGCTCTTTGAGTAAGCGCAACTGGTAGATTAGTAGCGTCTCGTTTTGTTTTCTTGACGCGTTTTACAAACTGATTCTCTTGCTGCTCTACTGCGTCGAGATCGCTAACGCCGAGAGTTGGCCCTATCGCTATGCCTTCAATTCTCTCTTCGGTTGTAGTTGTGGGGACGACAGCACGAAACTTTTCTGGCACGACATCTGGCCTTTCGGCTGCAAACGTTTTGGCTGCAAACAATTCAGGAACTCGAACTTTACGAACAACATATGTGCCATCACCCAAAGCCTGACTTTCAATATCTACAGTAGCGGAAGGATTTTCCGTAGCATCTCCGAGCTGAAGCGTTTCGGTAACGGTAGCGATCTGCTTATTGTTTGAAGTTGCTCTTTGAGTAAGCGCAACTGGTAGATTAGTAGCGTCTCGTTTTGTTTTCTTGACGCGTTTTACAAACTGATTCTCTTGCTGCTCTACTGCGTCGAGATCGCTAACGCCGAGAGTTGGCCCTATCGCTATGCCTTCAATTCTCTCTTCGGTTGTAGTTGTGGGGAGGGCAACACGAAACTTTTCTGGCACGACATCTGGCCTTTCAGCTGCAAATGTTTTGGCTGCAAACAATTCGGGTACAGTAATAACACGCCGAATGCTCTGACCGTTACCCAATGGTTCCACAGACCCATCTACCGTGAGGGCGGTAGCCGTAATCGTCGTGCCCTCCGGCACAATGGTCTCAACTACATCAGCAATCTGAAGAACATTAGTAACTTGCTTTCCGTTTAAGGAATATCCAGTTTGCTGGTCTGCGCGAGACGTAGCCCTCACAAGTTTAATGTCTGGATTTATTTGATCCTGTGTAATAGAGAGCTGAGACCCAGTTAATGTTGGCTGTTCTACAAGCCCCGCTACAAGCTGCTCCGTGGATGTCTGCGGTATAAGAGCCCTAAATTTCTCAGGGATAACTTCGCTTTTCTGAGTCCCATAGGATAATTTATATTCGAGAAAAGCCGTCTCGATATATGTGTGGATCTCGGCAACAAATAGCGCATTTAATTCCTGCTCAGGTATCGGTTGCTGTTGCCTGTCGAAAAATACGTATTCGACCCCCTCAAACTTACCCTCTGGGATATCGGGCATGGCCACTCCAAATGGAATGTCCAAAGGTTGAAAGCCTTCACGCAACGTCACGTATGAGCGTTGGACGACTCGAAACTCGCGACCACCTGTGTTACCAATGACGTTACGATAACCGGAAGAGAAGTTGTAGAGATCCTGATTCTGACGCTCCGCTGCATAGAAGAACTCAAAAACCTCGTTACGCTCGATATCTACGGGCTTAATGAAAACTAACTTATGGTGAGGCCACTTATTAGCGTTAGGGTGCGGGGTTCCGTATTCAGGAAACTCACTGCGGGTGCAGTCCCGAACTTCACTGAACAAAACATCCGTAACAAGCGGGGTCGGAAATATTTTCCGGTCCTGCCTATACGGAGCTTGGGGTAGGGCTGAGATTGGCATATTCTTAGATGAATGCTATATAGGAGAAAAGTTTAGTATCCAAAGCCGTTCCTGCATCGGCATAGGGTATAAAACCATTTGTACTACAAACTGCGCCGAATGTGCGGGGCAGTATGGTTGAACTGTTACGTTGTTGGATAATTACATTAGACGCTGAAGTCATTCCTGACACGGTAATAGTTGGTCCAACAGTTACGTTTCCAACCCACGTGAATTGACCAGCGACGCGACCATCAGAAAATAATTGCGGTTGGACGTAGATGCTTCCATTGTCTGTATCAGATAATACAGCAATAGCAACCCGAACGGATGTTGCGGGGTGTGTTGGTTCTGTGGTGATTAAGGCCCCGCCAGTGCCTAAGTATAGTGGCGTACCAGCAGAATACCCTGACGTATCTAAAGCGCGTACAAGACCTTGAGTGGTTACATATCCATAACCATTTATAGGTATTTCTTGAGTACAAATACCCAAAGTTTTTTTAGCCGTAATGTCCGCATTAGTTGCAAGCTTTACGGCGGGCAAAGCCCCGCCAGTAACTACGGTTGAGCCAAAAATATATACCACACTTCCGTTCGGGATGATTGCGCCTTGTGCGTTATGCACATAAATGTTGGACTCCTGCCCCACTTGTAGTGTGACATCCCCATCAAGTTTCAGATCCAAAGTCTTGTCTACGCTGTTCCACCGAAGTTTTCCAGTTGCTAATGCGCCCGTTCCCGATGCTGGAGTCGTATCAAAAGTAAAAGTATCTACTTCAGCGGGTAATCCGGTAGTAGTTCCAGTGCCACCATTTGCAAGGGGCAAGATACCAGTTACACCAGTCGTTAAAGGTAAACCAGTGCAGCTTGTGAGCGTGCCAGAAGTAGGCGTACCTAAGATGGGCGTGACTAAAGTCGGAGAAGTAGCCAAGACATTAGCACCACTTCCAGTCGAAGTCGTTACACCAGTACCACCGTTAGCAACAGGCAAAGTGCCTGTAACATCCGTCGTAAGAACGACTGCCCCATATGAGGGGGCAGTAACGATTCCGGTTGAACGAAGTACAGTATTAGCCGCCCCACTGGCAAGTTTCGATAGGGTCGTAGAGCCGCTCGCATACAGAATATCTCCGATGGTATACGAAGTCTGTCCGGTACCGCCAGTAGCGGCTGCTACGGAATTTTGGGTAGCGAGAGCGCCCAAACCCAAAGCTGCTCTAGCGGTGGAGGCATCTGCCTGCCTCAGGAATCCCGTACCGGATTCTAGCATAAAGGGGGAGGAGCCGATTTCTGCGGCGTCTCCGGAACCCGTAGTGGGTTTCCCCAGAATCGTGTAACCAGATACGTTTTGCATCTTGGCAAAGGTGACTGCATCGGAGGCAATAGCGTTAGCTCCTTGAGTACCAGTTACGTCGCCCACAAGTGCTCCGGTAAAACTGGCGGAACTTCCAGTCACGTCACCAGTCACGTTACCAGTCACGTTACCAGTCACGTTACCAGTCACGTTACCAGTCACGTTACCAGTGAGCGGACCGCTGAACGTGCCCGTGGTCGTCCCGCCGAGCGTCAATCCCGAGGCGAGCTGGGAGCTCCCCACCGCGCCATTGGCAATTGTCGAATCCGTGAAGGCGATTGTCTTGCGGGTGGGGCTGCCCGCGTTATTAGTGAGGAAGAGATTCGTGCCATTAAACTCCACTGAACCAAAAACGGGCACTGTCAGATTAACTCCAGTGGCCAACTTCAGTGGTGCTGCCGATGCCGTTCCCGTTGGCAGTAGCACCGTTCCCGTAAATGTCGGGCTGGCGATGTTTGCTTTCAGATTGAGTGCCGTTTGCTGCGCTGTTGAGACTGGCTTGTTCGCATCGCTTGTGTTGGTCACGTTGTCTAAGCCTACCATCGACG
>Ga0209492_1000695_pt1 | contig 10347 bp, 15 predicted proteins | sample PPLLak12cMay2015_FD_187253 | JGI IMG/M metagenome (GOLD analysis project Ga0209492, IMG submission 187253) | Freshwater sediment microbial communities from Prairie Pothole Lake near Jamestown, North Dakota, USA - PPLs Lake P7 Core (1) Depth... | ecosystem: Environmental > Aquatic > Freshwater >... | reverse complement strand
TGAATTTCAGATTGGTTCCGTGGAATCGTTCTTAGATGATGAGAACAGTTTTACATCGGACTCACTAGTTGAAAAACTAATATCTTACGTCAAAGATAAGAATTTAAATATTGATATATCCAAATTAATTGAGTATAACAATTATAGAAGAGAGCACGATAAAAATGATGATAGAGTGTTTGAACTTTTATATAACACACATCCTGATGAGGACTATACAGAGGAGATAGAAAAGTTATACGATAGAAATGATGAGTTATATAAATATTTTGATTTACTAAAACAGGAAACCTTAAAGATTAAACAAGAAATACTTAATTTAGAATGAACTTACAGGAAAATATAATTAGAATAAGGGAAATGATGATTGCTGAGGAGATGGTTCAATCGGACGCATGGAAATCAATAAAGAAAACATTAGACATTCTAAAGAAAAAGAAAAAGGTATTGTTATTGAGTTGTTCCAATAGATACAATTGGGATGAAAAGAACCTTGACATACCAAAATCAAAAATGATTGCAATGTATCTCAACGATGAGTTAAAAGATACATCAGTCCTAATTGATGTTTCCGAACTTAATATTGTTCCTTGTGAGGGGAATGTATCAAGAAAAGACGGGAACAGCTGTGGGATATTAAAGTCAATGCTCAAAGATAAGAAAAAGAATCCATCCGGAGACCATAGATGTTGGGCAAGTATTAATAATCCTAAAGACGAACTATGGAAGATATCCAAAGAGTTATTTGAATCAGACGCAGTTATATTCTTTAGTTCGGTAAGGTGGGGACAAACCAATATGTTCTACCAAAACTTAATTGAGAGATTGACTTGGATTGAGAACAGACACGCAACATTGGGGGAATCAAATCTTGTTGAGGATATTGAGACAGGATTCATCTGTGTTGGTCAGAATTGGAATGGTGAAGTTGTAAGTGAAACACAAAAAGAAGTTCATGAGTTCTACGGATTCAAACCAAACGATGATTTATATTGGAATTGGCAATACACCAAAGATGTGAATGATGAGACAGAAAAATCATATAAGGATTCACATAAGAAGTTTATTAAAGATACAAAATTACCGGAAGAAAAATAATATGAACTTACAAGAGAATATATATAGAATCCACCAAATGATGGGGGTTATCAATGAGGATGATAAGACCACAAAGATACAAAAAATGATTGATAAGATGGGGTTATATTACACCATTAAACTTTTCGGTGGTTATGATACTATTAAGAATATGTATGGTGATAGTTTTAATTTAACAAAAGAAGATAAGATTGATTTCATTAAAGATTCGGTTCAACATTTAGCAAAACCTTATAATACAATCGGAATTTCTATATATGAATTAGGTTTAAGTCCTGTCCCATATAGTATATCAGGAGATGAGGTACGACAGATAGAGTATTTTGGTCCGGAATCTGCTGTAATAGATGTTTACTACGAGGGTTATCATGAATCAGATTTTAAGGAGAAATACAAAAATTTTGATAATCACACATTAAATGATGTTTTCCTATTTATGCTTGACACATTAAACTATTACAAATAAGTATATTTCACCATCGGGTGATTAATATAACCACAATTCACCAAAGATAAGTATAATTCACCACATATTACCAAAATGTGTAATATAAGTTCCAAACCTTATAAACCCACAAAATAAGTCCCGAACCTTATAGCCATAATAAGTTATAGAATACATCTATAGCTTATTATGTTTTTACTATTTACTATTAATTTGTAATGTTCCTTCTCCACCACCGCAAAGACGCTAAAGTCGCAAAGGTTGTTTCTGTCACCCTTAAATTGTAACGTTCCTCCACCTGACTTCAATAAAAACTAAAGGCATTCCATGTTCTTGTCACCCTTAAATTGTAACGTTCCTCCACCCATACCTTTGTTAAGTCTTGAATTTGTTTATATTCCATATCAAAAAACGATTGAAAATATGACCAAATTTCATCGTAATTCACATTAACAAACCCATTTTTTTTATTGTAATCAAAGATTATTTCATCACCTTTTTTATAGAAAATATATTCAGGATATTTTCCGGTTTCATATGGTTCCAAATCACCATAGTTCTTATTTAACCAATTAATGGCGATTTGTCCCATTCTATTTTCAGTTATAATCAATTTCATATTAAATAAATATCATACAAAGATAAAACATTCCTATTGATAACGTGGTAAAAAATACTTATTATTATAAATAAAAAGAAACATATATGGAATTAAACGAACAGATAACAAAAATCAAAACAATGATGGGGATAAATGAGAACAAACAAGTATATCCATATTCTTGTGCAATGTTATACTTTAACCCTGATACTATTACGGAATTACACAACAAGATAAACCCTGATGACTTATACACCGAAGAAGAGGGGTTTGGTTTAGAACCGGAATCACATTGTACATTATTATACGGATTACACGATAACGAGGTGAGTATTGACGACATAATTAATGTGTTAAACAAATATACATACACAAATTGTAAAGCTCATAACCTATCTTGTTTCAACAGCCCAAAGTATGATGTATTAAAGTATGATATAATGGGGGATAATCTAAATGATACAAACGAGGAATTAAAACAATTTCCATTCACAAGTGATTACCCTGACTATCATCCACATATGACTATTGCATATCTTAAACCTGGCAAAGGTAATGATTATATTAATATGTTGGGTGATGAGCATAATGAAATGATAATGACACCACAATATGCTGTATATTCAAGAACCGATGGTGCCAAACATAAGATACCTGTGAGACTCCAATAATATGAAATTACCAACAGATTATACAAAATTAAAACCTCAACAACGAAGAGAGGTTAGAATACAATATATCAAAGAACAGGATAATCTATGTATGTATTGTGGGGAGACATTAGATGAGGTTGCCCCTGAAAGAATAACAAAGAAGCCAATAAATTGGCGATTGTTTCCGGAGGGATTTTTAAATTACCCAATACATCTACAACATTGTCATAAAACCAATATGACTGAAGGTGCGGTCCATAGTTATTGTAATGCGGTTCTATGGCAATACGAGGGGAGATAAATAAGAATGGTTTATTTCTTTTTAAATCGTCCAATTATAGTATTTTCGTGTTCTCTAAATTCAGTGGCTTTATACCTCATCAAAGTAATTGTTTCTTGAATAGCTTTTCTCATATCTTCCTCACTATAACTTATTACCGATTTATCATTTTTCTCAACAATTACAACTCCATTTTCAATATGACAGTAAATATTTTCAGCATAAATACAAATGGGTATATTTTCTTGTTGCCATTTAGCACCGTTAATCCATTCATCTCTGTATTGCTTATTTTTATCCCAATCATCATATTCTAAAATAATTGGATATAATTTTAATGCGACTTCTTCAAGTGTTTCTTGTTTAGGTTCCACTAACTTATTAGCAGTTTCTCTTACTTTTTGTTTTACTAACTCAGGTGTTTCAGATAATATTCTATCTTTAGTTGATTGTTTAGGTTCTTTTATAACAACACTTGTATTACATATTTGATGTGTTTCTTCAAATGTTACACTTTCTGAACTAACATAACTTTGGCATTTAGGACAATACCAATCTTGTTTAGGTTCTTCTTGTGGAATGATGATTTTGTAAGGATATTTGATATAATAAATACCGCTATAACTTTTATTTACTTCAACCTTCTCACAGCTTGAATTTTTAACAAACCATTCTAAAAACTCATCATCAATAGCTTGTACACCCTCTTTGATTAATTCTTGGTCTGTTGTTAGGATGATTTTTTTACAATCAATTCTATTATGTGAATATTTACTACAATTTACATATCCATTACCATTTTCACAAGCCTTAAATGGTTCAGGTTTTAAAGATATTATATTATAAAACCAATCTCCTTCTTTAATTTCTTCATCAGAAGTGATGTAAATGTGTTGAAATTTCACAGCATTACCTTTAATGTTAGGTAATAAAAAATAAAACCCTTCTTTTGTTAAGTATAACCTACTTGGTTTATCTGTTGGTAATAAATGTATGTTTTTCATAATGATTTCTTTTTAAATTGTTCAATAAATTCTAATCTTTTTTTATCGTACTTAATATCTAAATGACAATCTTCTTTATAAATTGTCGTTAATCTTTCCAATAAATCAACCAACTCACTATACATTTTCTTGTCTTGTTCTTGTTGCCATTTCATACCCAACAACACACATCGTAATTCTGTTTCAAAATAACTTCTAGCAGAACTTCCAATACTAGCTTCTTGGCTTCCGTACAATGTAGTTTCTTTTACTAATCTTTCAGCAACTTCTTCAATTGTTTTTTTCATATACTTATTTTCTTTTTAAATTGCTCAAACCATTTATTAAATACTCCTATAAGAATATTATTTCTACCCATAGTATAAGCATCTTTAGCTATTGTTTCAACCTCTTCCTTACTATAACTTCTTTCTTGTTGCCATTTAGCACCGTTAAGGAAAGCTAATTGTAATTCTTCACTAATATCAATATCCATTACTTGAAACCCATCATTAAGTGGATATAATTTTTTAGCAACAGCTTCTTCAAGTGTTTCTTTTTTAGGTTCTTGATACAATCCTAATTGCTCATCTTGTTCCATCATATCAATAAGATGTTGTTTTTGTTCTTCTTCTGGAATGATGATTTTGTATTTATAATAAGGTTCTTTTGCAGATATAGATTTATTAATTTCTTTAACAACCTCAACTTTCTCACAACTTGGATTCTTAACAAACCATTCTAAAAACTCATCAGGAATAGCTTGTACACCATCTTTGATTAGGTCTTGGTCTGTTGTTAGGATGATTTTTTTAGCATCCATTGGTATAGAATTTGAATTAGATACTCTCAAATAATTGATTTGTTTATGAATATACCAATCCCCTTCTTTAATTTCTTCATCAGAAGTGATATAGATGTTTTGAGTATTCTTTCTCCATTGAAGTCTATGTAATTCTAAAACACCATCTTTGTTGTAAGATACTCTACTTGAATTTTCTGTTGGTAATACGTGTATGTTTTTCATAGTAATTAAATTAGAGGGCAAAGATAAGTAATAAAAACTATCCCACCAAATTATTTGACAAAATTAAAACAATAATATTGATTATCCGGGAAGAATTACTTATTCATTAACAAAAAGATATATTATGGGATTATTAGAGTCGTTAGAGTGGAGATATGCCACCAAGAAAATGAATGGGGATAAAATACCTCAAGACAAATTAGATAGAATATTGCAGGCAACCAAGTTGGCACCTAGTTCATACGGGCTAACGCCATATCAGGTGATTGTTATAGAGGACCAAGAGTTAAAAGAACGATTGGTTCCGGCGTGCTACGGACAGCCACAACTAAAGGATTCATCAACTGTATTGGTGTTTGCTGTATGGGAAACAATCAACGAAGAATCGGTGGAGAAATATATCAATGATACGGCAACACAAAGAAATATTCCTATAGAGGGGTTAAATGATTTCAAAAATATGATGATAGGAACAATCAATAATATGTCGGAGGAACAGAAGACAATATGGGCTCAGAAACAAACATATATAGGGTTAGGGTTCTCATTAGTTGCATCAGCACTAGAGGGAATAGATTCAACGCCAATGGAGGGATTTATACCGGAACAAGTAGATGAGGTATTAGGGCTTGATGAATTAGGATTAAAATCCACGCTTGTATTAACATTAGGGTATAGAGATTCAGGTGATTACCTTTCCTTTATGAAGAAGATAAGGAGAGATGATGATAGTTTCTTTATAAGAAGATAATTAAAAGAGGGGGAAAGTAACATTTCCCTTTTTTTTATATTTATATGTATGAACTTACAAGAGCAAACAAACAGGATAAAACAAATGATGGGGGTTATTAATGAGAATACCTCACACATATTTACAAACACAAATGTAATGGTTGGTGATGTATATGAAGAATCGGAAATTTATACATATGTCCAAAAGTTACATTATAAAAGAAAGGAAGATTTTTGGGAGGGGGATTTAGGGGATAGAATTGAGGAATACCCGTATTATGTTGTAAGAGAGATACCTATTGATGAGATAGATATGGATGTATATCAAATTGATGAAGATGATTTAGAGGAATATATAGAATTATTCAAAGAATTACAATCATATCCACCAATAGTTTTAACTAAAGAGTATGATATTATTGATGGGACACACAGAGCAAACGCGTTAAGAGAATTAGGTTTAACGTCAATAATATGTTTTGTTGGTAAAATAAAGATATAAATTATGAACTTACAAACAACCATAAGAAGAATATTAATAGAAGAAGTAAATAAGGATTTGTCTCCAATATTAGAGAAGTTATTAAATAAGATGTTGGTTAAGGATAACCAAGATATTATCTGTGGTGTAAAAGTTAAACACCCGGACAACAGAACCAAATTACCACATTCGGATAATAATTACTTATCCTACAGGGTTGACATAACATTTATCGGGGGAATAGGAACCAAGTTTTGGCCTCAAGCCCAAGCGGTACAGCGTAGATATGATGACTTAATAGATGAGGTATGGGACATAGTATGGGATTACATAGGAAAAGATGTGGATATATTCCCAAAATACATTAAAGAGTGTGAATAAAATACTAAACGATAAAACCATTCGTTATCATTCCTACACTACCGTTCCGGAATTTCACTCATAGTTCCATCCTTTACTATTTTTCATTCGTATAACCAATCGTATATATACGGATAAATACGTATATGTATAATCATTTTACCCCAAACATTATACACTATAATTGTTTTACTCATCATATATACATTTTACCCCCATTTAACTAATCCCCTTTTAAGGGGGGACAATTCAGGGACAGGATTAGTTATCCGGTATGGCGTTCATTGTTAGTGGATGTTCATTGTTAATGAACAATCAAATGAAATGAACATACTACGGGATGTTATAATAACTTATGTTTTGTATCATTGTAGTCAGTTTAAAACTCACAGGACTGATACGAAAGGTAAGTTTTAATGGTATTATCTGTCTCTGTGGTGTCCCATTCCACACCCATTAAGTTCGTCTATTAAATGGAACAAAATACCCCCTGACGGGTCGTTGAACTTCCTTTCAGTCAGGTTGAAGAGTAATCATCCTAACACCTAACGGTTCTCACGCGTTATGTACCATAACTAACATAAATCACTGGGAAATGTATATACCTAATTTATTGGTCCTACAGACCCCTACAGAGGGGATAAATTGATGTTTAACTATTCATAGGACCATATTTGGTGGGAATATGTGGTAGAAGATGGTAAGGTTGTATCATTAAAATGGGGGAAAAGGATTATCCCCATCGTAAAGAGAGACTGACATTTTGTCAAAAACAAGAAATTTAACATAAAAAGTTATTAACAATCCCCTCTGTTAGTATTTAAAACCCAATTGTTAATAACTATATTTATAAAAAGATATGAACAATTATGTACTTAAATGAAATGAATGCTACTGTCACTATGTCACTCCCATCGGTCGGTCTATCGACGGGTGATACCTATGTGGTGGATTATGGATATGGGAAATGTGTTTACCGGATGTTTAAATCGGGGAAGAGAATAAAACAGGATGTATTATTGCTTGTGGATGTTGACATGGGGGATGTGATAGAGATGATACATAAGAAAACCCCCCTATCGAGTGAAGACTTCAATGGGGTTAATATGGAAATAAGGACTGATTCCCTTGGTAGGGTGGAGGATTACATTACCACTTTGTCTCTCGGGGACAATTCTTAGATGTCTCTTTAATGGACACCCATAATAACTTCAACCAATGTGTAATTTTTTTCATAGTATAGATGTTTAATACATAAGTATAGACAAATGTACGACAAAATCATATTAATTCCCCACAATTACCTAATTATTAGTGAATGTCGAGTATATTTTATTAAATTATCAATGAATGTCGAGATATAATTGTCTTTTCCTCATTATTATGATATATATAATAAAGAAACATTATAAACTATGGGATTAATACCAAAAAAGACTGATTTGACTCCGATATGGAGTGAGAGTCCATTAAAATCTAACAAGAGTAAACACTATAAACCCCCAACTAAAACAACAAGGAAGAAGAAAGTTAAAAAACCTTTAACCAAATACGATAAGTATAGGATAAGGGTTAATGAACTAACCGAACAGGTGAAACATCTTATCGAGGGGGTGGAGAACAGGGGTTGGCACAAATATCACATAGACCATAAGATAAGTGTGAAATGGGGGTTTGACCATAACATCCCGGAGAAACATATTGCTCACCCGGATAATCTACAGATGTTATGGTGGAGTGACAATTTAAATAAGAATATTATATGTGAGATAGATGTTAAGAACCAATGGATAGTGGGGGGATTAAAGATATCTGAAGATATGAAAGGGATATCTTTCAATGAATAGGATGGGGGATTTATATAAAAATATATAAAGCGCTGTGGAGTCTACTCTTCCAACCCTATCGTCGCGCCCCCATCCGGAGTGATTCTCCATCTAGCGATGGAGTTTATCCGATTCTGTGGTACAAAGATACAAATTATATATTACATACACAAACATTATTTCAATATATTTATACAATATGAAAGAAAATAAATTAATAGATAAAGGGTTTGATATAACAACCAAAGCTACAGCAAAGAAATACCCATTCATTAAAGGATGGAAATATGGGGATGATTATAAGAAGTATGATTCTATAACAGTCATTGACCTATACGTTGACTTCTATATGTTATCCGATTACCTCAACATTCCATTAAACCCCTATTGGAAGATAAAACTTAAGGACCCAGAGAATGACTACAACTCCTCTTACGCAATTGGGGGGTTCCTTGAGGAACTATCCCCAACTCAAGATGATGATATGCACAAGTTCCGAACCAAGATAAGCGACCACTACAAGAATACTTATCAATACATCCCCGATGAACTCAAAAGAATGTATACCTATGAATCAAAGTGGGGTAACCCCGATAGAATATACCCAGCTCAACCAAGTGTTCATAACTTTATTGTGTATAATGAATAAAGTTATGAACAACTGACACCATGTCATGTTGATAACTTTTTCCCCATTTATTAGGATAAATCAAATATACCCCCTCACCCCCCATCTATTTACAGGGGGTTTTTTGTCCAAACACCCTCCCATCCCCCCGTATATACCCCCTACACCCCCTCCCGGGGGGGTATCCCCCCTCCCCATATGGGTATTTTGGGCGTCAAAAGGGGGGATAATCCTCTCTACATTGTGTATGGGTGAAAAAAACTTTTATAGAAAATTTGTCTAAAAAATTCTGGAAAAATTTTTGGAGAAAAATCCCCCCATTTAGGGTGGTGTTAGAAGTGTATCCGGAAATAATGGTTTATAATCCGGAAAATTTCCGGATAAGAAAATTTGATTATAAGGGGGGAATGTATTATCTTTGTGGTCTATGAAAAAGATATGTACAAAATGCGGTGTGGAGAAGGAGTTATCTGACTTCAATAAACACAAGGATTCTCGAGATGGTTTTAAAAGTCAATGTAGGGAATGTTGTCGTAATTATAATAAGCAGTATAAAATAACCATTCGGGAATCTTTAACGGAGGTTACTTGTCGTTCTTGTGGAATAACCAAACCTATATCTGAATATTACAGTAGTTCATTTACGATGTGTGGTGAGTGTCAGAAAGAGGTGACGAAGATTTATCAACTTAAGAACCCTGATAAAGTTAAGAATCTTAAAAAGAAATGGAAGACTAATAATAAGGTATCACACGTAAAGAGTAGTGTTCGTTCAACTAGTTCAAGAAGGAAGAAAGACCCCTTTTTTCGTTTAATTGGTAATTTTCGTAGGAGAACCACGATATATTTAAAACAAATGAAATTTAAAAAAGACGGTTCAATGTTTAATATGATTGGGTGTACACCTGAGGAGTTTAGAAAATATTTGGAGGATAAATTTTTGAATGGGATGAGTTGGGATAACTATGGGATGTATGGTTGGCATATTGACCACATCATTCCAATATCGTCAGCTAAGACACTTGAAGAAATTAAGAAATTAAGTCATTATACTAATTTCCAACCTTTATGGGCTAAAGACAATAGAGAGAAAAGTAATAAAATAATATGAAAATATCACCATTAAAATTGAGGAAGATTGAGGAGACCTTAAAGGACTTTAAGTGTTTGGTTGTGAGATTCAACGAGGTGAAGAATGATAGGGTATTATTGAGGGAATTCTGTTCAAGGAAC
>Ga0209492_1000690_pt1 | contig 10417 bp, 21 predicted proteins | sample PPLLak12cMay2015_FD_187253 | JGI IMG/M metagenome (GOLD analysis project Ga0209492, IMG submission 187253) | Freshwater sediment microbial communities from Prairie Pothole Lake near Jamestown, North Dakota, USA - PPLs Lake P7 Core (1) Depth... | ecosystem: Environmental > Aquatic > Freshwater >... | reverse complement strand
ATAGCGAATGTAGCATAGTTATATAGTTCCCACATGCTGTCTGGAGCACCATAATCATGTGTAGGAGCTTCTAGCTCACGAGACATAATCATCATCTGTGTAGAACTAATAAACTGCTCCTCGATGAGCATTCTACCAATAAGCTCAGCTTTTGTACGCTTTGTAAGTTCTATTTGTTTCATAGCCTCACGCTCTTTCTGCATTTGTCTGAATGTTTCACCTGCTTGCTTAATATATTCTGTAATAGCATTTGGTGTGAATTCTTGTACAGAGCCTTGGTGTTTCTTCTTAAAAGATCCCATGTCACCATGCACCATACCGTTCTGACAAATAAAGATGTGTGCACCTATAGCAAACTTCAAGCTTAAGCTCTTGTCATAGCTATTCTGCCAGCCAATTTGTAGCTGCATTTCTTTATCTGCTACATTACTAATAGTGAATTGACCATTGGCAACATCACCACCTTTAGCCATTGAATACTTCTCTTTGTCTAAAGAGAATCCTGCACCTGATATAGAATCTAATGTGAGATCAATAAGCTGTGCGTGGCTTATTGGTTTGTATGTCCTTGTTTCTGTAGGGATTTCAGCATTAATAATCAATCCCCTTGTTGTGCTGTACGTTGGTGTTGCTGTGCTCATTCTTGTGTTAATTTAATTGTTACGCCTAAATATCTACCTAATATACCTTCTAGGTTTTCTATGCCTATGCATTCCACCTCATCTTCATCAGTGGTGGACAACCATTCTACATTGTCTTGAATTTGTTCAATAAGCTCGTTGATTGTCATATTCTTTATATTTTTGAAGGAAATATTTAAATACATCAGGAATGTACTTTTTATAATAAGGCTGATTATCCATGCACCATTTCTTTAATTCGTCATTAGACTTAAATGGTCTCTGCCAACTGTTTCCTTTCATAATTTGATTAAATGATGGTTCTAGTTCATCTATAAAACTTTGAACTGTCCATCCTTCCCATATGTGTTTATTTAAGTTCATATAACTCCTTTTTTCTTTAAATACTCTTCTATGGAACTTAGCCCATGTGCTTTTGCAAGGTCTGCCCAATCTTTAATTCCTTCAGATAGATACTTACGTGGGACATTAGCATATTCAAAATCAAATAGTTTTGTAATCTGCTGACTGTTCTGTACGCCTGTAACATCACTATCAAATGAAAGAATCTGTTTATCGGAATTAGCCTTGAGATATTCTACATTCTCTGGAGAGAAGCATGCAATACCCTCATTTTGCACAGCACAGCTACATGGAAATATCTTTTTCATCACCATGTAATCCTTCTTGCTTTTATTAATAAAGGCAACATCACAATTTTTGATATCTTCTAACCCATCCATAGCTGTAATAGGAACATTATTAGGCATCCATTTAGACTTTTTGTCTGCATAGGGTCTATAAATCTTCCAATGACCATCATAGAAATAACCAAATCTCAGCTCTGTATCCTTCAGATAGAACAGTTGTTTGTTCAAATACACCTTCTTAAGCGAATAAACATGATTAGCTTTAAGATCATCTGCACTCTGGTGATACTGGTTCCAATAACCAAGTTCATCTTGTGTGAACTTACGTGTCACCACCTGAATTAGAGCTGTACGTTTACTAGCCTCAGGTTGTTTATAAGATGCTGTAATCTTTTTATAAGTGTCAGAAGATGTACCAGAAACAATACCTAGATCAAAATCCCTATCAATCAGCTTTAGAACATCATCTAAACTAGAAAGCGCATGCATTAGTTTTACAAATTGAAAACAATCACCACGAAGGTTTGTGTCTGCAAAGTCTATAAATGATACATATCCCTTCCTGTTTCCAATTATGAAGGAGGGATTGTTTTCCCTTCTGAAGGGGGATAGTGTTACATGATTAAGCTTCCAATCTATTGGATAATAATATCTAAAGATGTCATATTCCGTGATTTTGTCTAAAACCGTTTCTACTGTTAGTGCTATTCTTTTCTTCCCTTTTATCATAACGCAAATATAAAAAAAGCTCCTCACTTTATCAATGAGGAGCCTTTATTAGCACTAATTAAATTGATTAAAAATCTGCACCATCATCAGAGATGACAGCATCAGAAGCTACAAGATTATCATCAGCGTTGTAATCCTTCATATCCTTAAGAATATAGAAGTCTTTACAGCCATATTCTCCTGTAACATTCACAACAAATCTTTCATGAGGCTTCAAGTCCTTAGACTTCTTATCACGAAGAGCTGCCTGAATCCTAGGACTATTATAGTCTACAAGTCTGAAAGACTTAATGTTATAAGAAGGCAAGAATGCTTTATTATATACACCTTGATATTCTTTCATTTCACCGTCTTTCTCAACAGTTTTGATAGTGGCAAGAGATACAACAGATGTACACCATTCTCCATCAATTTGAGACTTAATATCACGAACATTACCATTCATTAGTTTCTTCCAATCTAGCTCAAGAACAGTTTCTGCATCACGATAGTCAAGATTACCTAACCATGTGCGCAAGAAGTTATATAGTTCTTCTTCACCAACAAATGCTGGACGATATTCACGTGTTGTAAACCAACTAGCAAGATCATTAGGATCAGAAGCCCAAGAACATGTACCAACAGAGTTGATATATTGTTTTTTAGTTTGGTCTTTGTTCTCTTTAATCTTGTTTTCAAGAAAGAATGTCAACTTAAGCTTTTCTTTAGCTTTAGCTTCTTCAAGCCAAAAGTCTAAACGAAGAGTTTTGTTACCATCTCTGCTTTCACCCAAATACTCGATAGCCTTGCTATCATCTTTTAGTTCCATTCCAAGAACTTCTTTATACTCTTCAATGTCAGGATTTACAGCAATAACCTTTGCTTCAAATAATCCCACTTTCTTTGCAAAATCTTTGTTTTCAAAGACTGTTTGCTCTCTTTTTTTTCCTCCGATGTTACTCATTGTTTTCTTTGTTTTTGTTTGTTATTAATTATAATATTCGTCTATTTTATCACATACATGTTTCAGGTTGTTTGGTATCTTAATCTCATCAAACATACCATCTGGGCTCTTAGCAGGCATTTTCTTAAACCTATTAGTGATTAAGTTATACACTGCTGACCCATCTTTGTTCTCTTCTACAAATGTATAGAGACAAACTGTTAATAGTCCTTCTAATAACACTTGATTGTCAATCAGCTTACCTGCTGTCTTAATCTTATATCCAATGATGTCTCCACCATCTTCAATAGTTTCTGGATGTGTTAAATAGAACACCTTGATGTCATCTCTGAGTTTTCTTGCTTCTCTAAATAATTCCACCATATCCTTAGCCATCAGGCTGAACTTCATATATCCAACTTCTGTAGCCTTGGATACAATATTGAATCCCATAATGTAATTAGAGTCTTCAATAATGATGTTCTTGATGTGAGGAGCTTTGTCTGAAATTGTTCTTAGAAGTCTGCTAATTTCATTAGCGTCATCCACTTCCTTGTAATTCTTGTTTTCTGTGTTGTACAGCTTTTCTGATCCCTTAAAAGGAAGTTCCTTCTTAGCTACATTAATAATGTAGGTGTCCTTTGGATCTAAGTGTTTGATTGATGTGGATTTACCAGTGCCTGTAGCACCAACAATCCCAATTAATTTGCTTGCCATGTTTTATTTTGTTTTATTGTTAGAGCACTAAGGTATGACAATTTCCTCACATTTCAAAATAGTTTCTGAAGTAACTGCAATTCTTGGATTGTTATAAATCTTGTCATAATAATCAGTGGCTTCTTCAAGCTTTTTTGTAATTGTGCCATCAACAAACTTACCGTTAAGCTTAATAAAATAAATTGGCAGGCTGTCATTAAGTTTCTGTTCTTTTACTAATTCTATTGTCATATGTATTTAATTTTTTCTTTGTCAAAGAATTCTAAGGCCTTATTCAACCATCTAAGCTCTACATCCTCATTAGAACTAATGATGTATATGTGGGCTTTCTTGTCTGGTGTACTATATTCCATAGCCATACATCTATTGATTTTTTGAGCTAGATTTTCTGAATTACTGTCGAAATAATTGATTATCACACGGTTAAGTGGTTTATATGTAACACCTGTGTTACCTATCTTCACTACAGCCATATGATTCCCCTCTCCTTCTATAAATTCTGTAAATGCCTCATCATCTTTAGATTTGCTATGATGGGAAGCTATTCCTAATGAATCAGCTATTTTGGTGGTACCACAGAAAACAAGAATGCGTTCATCTAAATGTTCAGCTAAAATCTTTTTAGTTACATTAAGTTTAGACAAACTGTTCTGAATGATTCTCATTCTGGCAAGCCTAAGGAACATTGTGTTCTTTCTTTGTCTTTCCAATTGATCTATCACCCATCCATAGCTGTCAAATTGCTTCTTTTCTGTTCTTTTCTTACCCTTATAATCATTTATAACAAGATCATCCAGGGGCACCTTAATAACACGAATTTCATAATCCACAATAACACCCTCATCTATAGCCTGCTCAATTGTATATGTTGCTGTTACACCTAATTCTAGCTCTTCTACAAGGGTTCTTTCTGTTTGCCTAGCAAGTGTTCCTGTAAGCCCTAGAACGTTCTCATTGTTAGCTAATAGGGTCTGAGCAGCTTCTATCTGAGCTTCTGATAATAAATGAATTTCATCTATCACAACAAAATCAAAACTTTCCTCTTGATATTTGTGTAATGACAGATGGGTGGTGTATATTATAGTGTCATTCTTATACTTCATCTCCTTAAAATCGTCCAGCCAAGAGTCTTTTATCTTATTGTCTGGGTAGGCAATAAGTACACTCTTAGGCTTGAGCTTCTTTAGGATGTTGATGGTGGTCCTGATTTTACCAAATCTAGGGCATAAATTGAGAATGCCCCATTTACCACCGTCTATCCATGCATCAGCAAATTCCTTCTGTCTTTTATCTCTTATTGTCATACGTATTTAATAAAATTACCAGATTTATCCAAAAGAGCTGTGAGCTCAAATTTTCTATCATAATGCTCTGTTATATCCTGCAATATCTTTTGAATGTTCCAGCCTTTCATTTGAAGCTGCATCACTAAATTTTGAGGATCTAACGGCCTATGGTTTAATAATTCATGAGCTGTATAATAGTGATATAATACATTCATGGGATTACTAGTCTTCCAGTGTATATAGTCCTGTTTTGTCATAGTTATAGATTAACAATGTAAATGACCAGAATAGAAACTCTCCTGTTACAGCCCAATGTCCATCTCCTGTAACTCCTGATCTATATAGACTAATTGTTGGAAATAACACTATCTGCCAATATGCACGTCTTCTCAAAGGTAGTGTTGTGTTTGTCATTAATTTAACTGTCATAATTTTTTTAGTTTTTTTAATATTTCATTCTTTCTCCATGTATTAAATGAGTCTGTTGGTATCCACCATATAAACCATTTTGATTCAATTATAGCAATATTTTTTGGCCATCCAAGTTTTTCAACTTTAATATTGTCTTTTCCACTTAAGAAAAAGAATAATCTATGTCTAAGCATTAAATATAGATATTTTAATCTTAACATATGTTTTAGTTTAGAAAAAATGATTTGTTTGTAACTGCCTCATAATCAGCATCTGTTATATGTTTACTCTTTGGAAGTTCTTTAAACATACCAATTTGGCCCATGAAACCTAGACCAATTCTTACATCGTCTTCACCATATGAATTCTTAATCAATCTAAGACTTCTGAAATACTTGGCACCATATTCATCTTTTAGCTTGACCATGTCATAACCAGATGTATCTGCCACTTTATATCTCATAGGGTCAAATAAAGCTAGAACAACATCAGCATCATTCTGAGTTTGAGAACTCTCTGCAAAATCCTCTAATTGAGGCTCTACATCACCGTTCTTTAGTCTAACAATGTTTGATATGCTTCTATTGAACTGACTAACAACCACAGGCGTATATCCATAGAAATCCCTGGCATATCTGAGCTCATCACTCATTTTATCAATAGCCTCTTTCTTAGTTGTTTGGTCTTTAGTTGTCTTTAATAGACCAATGTGATCTATAATTACAATAGTTACAGTGTTTTCATCATTAGGAACATAACGCTTAGTATATTCATCAATGTTCTCAATGCGCCCATTTTTTAAGGCATGCGCCTTTAATTCTTTAGCTATACCTACAGGATTCTCTGCACCATCTATAATAGTGACAACTTCCTCTAACTGATTCATATAATCCTCATACATAAGAAACACATCATGCTCATCAGGAGTCATCTTTTCTGTCCAACCTAATAGTTTAGGGACAGGAATGATCATGCCCTGATCTAGAAATATCTTTCTACTAACCCATTTAGCCATCTTATATGTTCTGGATCTCTCCATTGAACGATATATGATGCGTAATTTGATTTTTGGGTCTTTTTGCGTGAGATACCAATCAATAGGATTAAGAACAAAAGCATCGTCAATAAAGCTAGTTTTACCTGAACCAGTGAGACCACCTATTAGGAAATACATACTCTTTCTGATACCAATGTATCGATTAAGCCTGTCAAAGCCCATAGGTATACCATTGTTTCCTCCTTCTAGTCCCTTAGCAACCTCTTTCTTTAATTGTTCAAAACTCATACCTTTCTTTTAATTCTTGATTTAATTCTGGTCTACATTTGTATATACCCTTTTCTTTAATCCATTTAATATAACCTGGATTAATCTCTAAAATCTCTTTTACAGACTTACCCTTGTATTTACCAAATTCTAATACGCTATCAATACCTAGTCTGAGAGACATTCTTTCATCATAACTTAACCAATCATCTCCACTCATATGTTATCAATTTTTCTATTCTCCATCTTTTGTATAACTTCTGATAACAAATCAGCCAAATGTTCCAAATTATCTTTAGAATATTCCGTTACAGTGAAAAGCTCTTTAGGGATCTCATAATCAATAAGATCTGTAGGATGTAAACCAGCTAAATCATTCAAGTCTACGCTAGGTTGAGGATCTATTACATGTCGTAGATAAGAAGATACTAATGATAGAACCATCCTATCTGTCATTTTAGAGTTTTCTATCCTCTCTAAACGAAATATTTCTCCATATAATGCATCAATGTTAACTGATTTTGCATATTCCGTTAGTTCTATATTACTTACCCATGCTCTAATTCTGTCAAGTGCTTCATTTGTTGTCATATGTCTGTACTATTTAATTGTTGAGGAGTTTCTACAATCTTATGTCCTTCTTTAATCAGCTCAATAAATGGATCAAATGTGCGCTGATTTAAATAGGTTAAACTGTTTTGCATGAACGAAAGCTTGTTTGCATCTGTTTTAACAGAATTTTCTTTCTTTTGTAACACTTCAAACTCTAACGCCTGTATCAGTTCAGCTGTGGTGTATTCACCCTCTCCAAGTATTTTGTTAAACTTGAGCTTACACTCATCTTTCTTAGCCCTGAGCCCTCTTGTACCTGTGAAATCCTTTCCTTTATGTGTGAATGTGTCTGTTCCTGGATATGCTTTCCACCAAGACTCAAATTCATCAACAGAAGGTTTCTTTCTCTCAATCTTTAAATCTGAAGGAAGAGAAAGAAAGGCTATTATAGCCTTTCCTTCTAAAGTTAGCTTACAGTTGTCTGTAATTAACCCCTTCCTTAAGATGGTTTGATATAAGACAGATAGTTTTGGACTTTCAGCACAAAGTTCTTGTATGTTACACTCTTGCTCTTCTACAAGTTTAAGAAGAAACAAAATGTCTAGGTTATACCCTTTCTTTAAAATCTCCTCAAAATGGGAGAACGTTAAGTCTAACCTCACCATCATGTTGTTCATTTTCTTGTTTTATCACTATAATTCTAGCATTTAGTCTGTGCATGTCTTCAAGCAATTTTTGAGCCTCGTTTTCCATTGCCAGTGCACGCTCTTCTAAATAAATAACATCTTTTAAGAAATCTCTTTCATAATCTTCGTGTACCATATTATTTGATTTTAGCTTGATAAGCACGCAATGTATCTCCTGGATTCTCGTATTCCGCTACATCTGTAAATGGAATGTAAATAAATCTATCATCTGAAACAGCTTGTTTCAGGAACATATTGCCATATGCATCTTCTACCACCTTGATGAACTTACCCTCAAGCTCAATGTAATCCATCATTTCTGGCTCACTAAGTTGTGGTTTAGGTCTACTGCAAGATAGGATAAATAGGACTGAAATCCAAATAAAATGTTTCATAATTTAAAATTTAAGGATTCTTAAATAGCTTTGATAAGCCTCGTCATATGTAAAAGCCCAAATGCGATAGCCATCAATAATAAATAATTGTTTTTCCATAATTTTATATTTTAATAATCATCTTCTAAACGTTCTCCTGCATATGACTCATCGTAATAGCTATCCTTTCTATAAGGATAGTTGTTCTCATAACAATCATCGCAGTAGTATCCTGTTGCATACCCATAGGCATCATGTCTTAATTCTACACATGCTTTTTCTTTGGTTGTTTCACAACCTCTACATGGAATTTCCATAATATGTAAAATAAATTGTTATAAATATGCAAACTAGCAGCTAGCCCAACCAAAGAATATCCATTCACCATCTCTCTCATCAGAAGCTTTCTTGTACGTGATTTTAGCTACAAGAGCATGAGAAGCGTTGTTTAAACACCTTTCCATTTTAATAGTGGTGGTGCATTGATTCTTTTCTGAATAATCACGAGCACGTTTGACAGCATTTCCTTTTGTTACAGCACTAGCAATTCTAGAGTCTCCGTGATAAATAATGTATGTAAGCACCCATTTTTTTGTTCCAGGTGTTACAACATGCTCCACTTGTGTCTTAATCTTATTACTATTGCTCTTAGGTTCCTTTATACAAATAGCTTGAGCTCCCTGATGTTTAGTAAGCTTATCCATTTGCTCATTAATAAACTTATTTAAATCCTTTTTACTGGCCTTAAACTCTTTTGTAATATCTCTACAGCCTGATGAGGAGTTAATAGCTCCACTATAGCCTTCTTGATGACCATATTCATCTTCAGCAATTTCTACAGCTCTGTTATATGCGTCATTAACGTTTTTACCTCTAGAATAGGTAGTAAATGATTGTGATCCCATAATATTAGTGTTTTGAAGTTCTCATTACGTTTTTAAAGCTAAAATCATTACCTGTACCCATTTTATAGAAAAATGCATTCTGATTAAATGTAGGACAGTTTCTATCAATCTTCCCATAAGGAGAATAAACTCCTCTGCCAGTGGTGCATGATGAGAATGCAATTGCTACAATAACTAAATAGATTAACTTTTTCATGATTTTTGTGTTTTTGTGTTGTTTTCAGATTCTAACTTCTTAACAATATCTATTCTTTCGTCTCTAGTGGGCACAATACGCAACCCATAGGCAAGATTAAACCAATCTAATATGGTTCTAGCCCTCTTTGTGTTGCACCTGTATGTTTTCTTTATCAATGGGAAAGCGTACACATTGAAATCAGCTAGCTGTTCTACAGTGAACGTGTTGTTGTGATACCACTCTTCATCATCTTTGATGTCCGATATAGTTTTACCTATCATTTTTAATTGAAACTCAATGAGATGCATTGATATGTTGTCTCTTGTTATCTTTTCCATTAGAATAAACTTAATTGATTAGGATTTACGATAATCTTTCTTTTCTTTCCTTTATAGAGAATCTTATGGACAATCCTTTCAGCCTTCTCTATATAATAGTCATAATTAATACCTGCTGTAGCTACATCTGTGTTCTTTGGTAAATGATTACAAACGTTCATAACCCATTCACCAGCCTCCACTTGACTAACATCAGCAGCATTAGTTGTACATTCTGCATTCTTCACCTTGAGAAGCTTTTCTCCTGTATTGCTTACATAATACCTTATCAGCTTGTTATATACAGTTTTTTCACCGCTCGCTCTATTCCATCCTTCATAATGAAAATCTTTGCTTGACTTCTGTCTAAGACAAAAATCAAAGATGTTATTATGAGCCATAATAGTAGTAGCGATAGGTATGTCATGTACATAATAAGCTTCAAGGGCAATAGGAATAACACGACCAGACTTATTTTTGTGAAGTTCAAAATCCGTAAGGAAATCCCCTTTCTTTTTAATTTCTCCATCTGTTTTAATTGCTATGTAATCATTTACTGTTGAGAATATAATCTTCTGATAATCAGTGCGTTCAAGCTCATATTGTGTGAGATTCATCCACCATGTGTTAATCTTACGCATGTCATCAAGCTTATCCTTCTTAATCCTAATGGTTACACCGTCTGTATTAGCAGATATTACATGTATACCATTAAGTTCATAAGCTTCAATAAGCATCATAAGGCTAAGTTCTCCTGTGATAGTAGTGAACATAGTGAGCTGTCTGTCATATATCCAATTCTGCAT
>Ga0209492_1000688_pt1 | contig 10433 bp, 9 predicted proteins | sample PPLLak12cMay2015_FD_187253 | JGI IMG/M metagenome (GOLD analysis project Ga0209492, IMG submission 187253) | Freshwater sediment microbial communities from Prairie Pothole Lake near Jamestown, North Dakota, USA - PPLs Lake P7 Core (1) Depth... | ecosystem: Environmental > Aquatic > Freshwater >... | reverse complement strand
GCTTGAAGGGCTCACTCGGGCCTTTGAACTCTTGGTAGCGTACCGCCGTCACTACTCGCCCATCAGGCAACAGGATTTCTTCGCGCCACCGGAGCGGATCGCCGCACGCCGACAAGAACAACGCCATCGCCAGCAGCGTCGGCGCACCGCCCCGTCGATGACAATGCATGTCGCGCATGTTTGGAACGAGTTACGTTCACTTACCCCGAAGTATAGGGTCGGCGTCGAACGACCGCTCCTGGCCGGCTGTTCCGGTTCGGGAGTGTCTGCAATGCCGGGGTCCCGCGCAACGCCCCAACTCTGTTCTCCAAAGCAGCCGGTCAACGGGGCTTTCGACCCTCAGCTGAAGTTGGTCGCGCCACATTGCGGACGCCCCGAATCCCCGCCGTCCAACCCGATGACGTCTCCGACTTGCGGGAGGAGTCCGTACTCGCGGTTAGGCCTCGGTGACGCGCGCACGGTACCTGGGCCAGCGGGCAAGGTTACGTTTGACGTACCGCTTGAGACCGAGAGCAAGTCCACCTGCAGGAAGAAATGCAACAAGAAATGGCCATGGGAAGGCCGGGTATGGACTGACGTACAAGCTGATGCTTCCCGCGACAAATAGAACCACAGCGACAAGTACCAAGGTCTGAATCTCAAGAGGATGCAGATTCATCTGAACTAGCCCGCGACACGAAGGACACGCCGAAAACGTAAACAACGGAAACGTCTTCCGTTGACCCTCTGGGATTACCCGCACGAGCGTTTTCGGGTCTAGCGGGGACTGGCAGTGTGGGCAAGCGTGGATCATTGCTGGGTAACGGGTCCAATCGAGATACATTCGAGAATTAAGCGGAGCCGGGCTTCGAATCATCCGAAGCCGGCGCGGCGCCTGCAGATCCTGGACCGGCGCGCCGATTGTGGCCGGCTGCCGCCGGTCTCACTACGACCACAAAGCGGCCGTTCGCCATTCTGGACCGGCCGTCCGGACTTTACATTCCGTCATTTCTGTACGGACTTTATTCCCCGCATACGGACTTTATTCACCCCAATCAACGACCGATGCCTTCTGACAATTGAACCTGTCGGATCCGGGCCACTAAGCGCTTGATCCAATTAGGCCTGACGCAGGTGTTCGCTGACAATAAAAGCTGTCGCGATTGCACTCGTCTGTCGCGGAACGTCCGCTTGTCGCAGCGGGCTAGGACTCCAGTCGACCCTGAGCGGTCCCACGAGCTGGTCAGCGCGCCGTGTTCCGACGCGCGTTCGTGCTGCCGGTGCGGGTGCCGGACGACGAGTTGCGGACGTACAGCCGGTGTATCGACGCACTGTTCGGCAACCCGCAGCCCCCAGGCGCGGGCCGACGCTCAACGGCGTTCGCGAGTGACTCCGCCACGACGCGATGTAGGCGTCCTCGACCGGCTTGCCCGGCCAAATGCCCGCGAGCTGCACGCCTCTCGCGAAACGCCCAGGAGTCCTGCACCTGACCCTCGAACTCCGGAACGTGGTTTCGCCCCGCTATTCCGCGAACACCTTGTAGAAAAAGGCGCCGATGATCAGCAGCGCGACGACGACGCCCTCAAGAATCAGGAAGCGCCCAGTGAGCTTCAGGCCCTTGTGATCCTTATCGATGACTTTGGGCTCGGATTCCGACATGACGCGTTCCTCGGAATCGTTGATCGGCGGCAGTCGTTGCGAAATGATCATGACATCTGCCGGTTCTTCGCCCGTTGGCGAGCGTCCATTTGTAGCCGATTTCCCTGGCCCGGGAGTGTCGGCAATTCGGTGATCGCTGGCAACGCCTGGAAATCTGATCCCGATACGGACGCCTTACGGGAACAATCGACCCAAGCTGCCGGTAGACGAGTGCCGCGTCAATTGTCGCGCCAAGCCGCGGCGACTAAATCCCAAGCTCTGGCCAACGCCTTCGCCATGAGATTCTCCATGCGAAAGAAGCCGAACACTGCCATAAGACCCGTGAACCACCACAAAAGGGCAGAGGGCAGTACCGCAACCGGGACCGCAAACCGATTCAAGCCGGCAAGCGTCAGCCAGACGATACATCCGGTGATGAACGCAACGACTGCGGATCCAAACGCAATTGCGATGCGGTCGAAGAACGTCGTCGGCGTGCGCGGGCGATCCTTACGCGGGCTTCTTCCTTGCATCGGCTCCTCACACGAGATCGGACACGACCGCTTCCGAACAATTGCAGTGCATCCCGAGCGACCGTCCGTTCCTGGCCGGTCGTTCTGGTTCGGGAGTGTCCGCAATCCCGCTGCCCGTCGCAACGCCTGGAAATCTGATCCAGAAAGCGGACCGTCTACCCGAACAACCGACCCGTTTCGGTCTTTCTACATACCGCTAACTGGCGCGCTTCAGCTCCTCGCGTAGTACGCGTCGGAGCGTTTTCTCGAGCGGTTCGTTCGCCCGTCGCATGTGCTCGCTCAGCGCAGCATTGATCAGCGACTGGTAGTTGCCACCACCCGCCGACTCCACCTGCGCCTTGAACCATTCAACGATGTCATCGTCGAGGCGAATCGTGATCCGCGTCTTACCCGTCGGCACCGATACGGCCGGTCCGCGCTTCGCTTTGGAGAAATCGTATTCCTTTCGCATCATTGGCTCTCGTATGCCCGCCGCTCCGCACCGCTGGCGTTGCGTGAAGAAATGATCCGAGTGCGGCGTCCCCGGGGTGAAAAGATAGTCACCAGTACGCGGCCGAGCGGATCCGACCCCATGCTGATGAAGCGCTGTTCGCCGCTCGCGTCCGGATCAGCGATCGTGAGTGCACGAGGGTCTTCGAGCGCCAGGGAAGCATCCGCGAAAGAAACCCGATGCTTGCGCAAATTGGCCTTCGCCTTGGCCGAGTCCCACTCGTACTCCATGGTGGGAGTATGTACGAATGTACACCGTCGTCAAGCGGCCCGATACGTGTCGAGCGACCGCTCCTGGCCGGTTGCTCTTGTCAGGCAGCGTCCGCAATCCTGCGGCCCCGCGCAACGCTCGGAATCTATTCTCCAAAGCAGTCGGTTTTCACACGGCCTCGACCCGGAGCGGCCCGTCGGGCCTGCGAGAAGCAGACGCTCAGTGTGCCGGCTCGCCGGAGGGCGCGTCGGCTCAGCCCGGGTTCGGCGCGGCCGTCCCGGCTCACCATTGCATGACCCTTACGCTTCCTGTCAGGGCGTGACGATATTGAACATCGGATCGAATTCGACGATGTTGGACACGATGGCGCCGAAGGCCTGCAGATCCCCATCGACGTCGAGCATGCGGGCCTGCACCAGCTCCGGCACGGTCTTGCCCTGCAGCAGCAACGCCAGGAATGCCTGGCGCGTAAGCCTGAGCGTGAGGTCGGGCTTCTCGAGCACGCGGCCCCGGGTGCTGTTGAGCACGGAGTTGGACAGCTCCAGTGCCCAGGTCTCGTTGCTGTCGGTGAACACCATGCTGATCGATGCGTTGAGGCCGTCGGTCTTCTCGTGGTCAAGCCGCATCGCGATGAAGTCGAACAGCAGCTCGTTGGACATGCCGCGGACGCTGTCGGGATTCACGGTGCTGAGTTCGAATGCCTTTGGTCCGTTGCGCAGCTCGAAGGCGGCCATCAGGTAGGCGTTGCGCCAGGTAGCCGATTCGGCCTGATAGCCGAGTTGCTCCAGCGCATCGGCCTGCAGCGACCGCGCGGCGGTGCTCGCCGGGTTCGCGAACACCGCGTGGTTCATCAATTCCGCCACCCAGCGGTAGTCCCCCTTGGCGAACGCCATGCGTCCGAGCTCGAGCGTCCTTTCTTCACCACCCAGTGCGGCGACGTAGCGCTGCGCAAGCTCGACCCGCGGCAGCGGGTCCAACGTGGCGGGATTCGCGTCATAGAAGCCGAGGTACAGGTTGTACACGGCGCGCATGTTGTGGCTGAGCGTGCCGTAATAGCCGCGGGAGCTCGCATCCGTCGCCAGGCCGCGGGGAAAGAAAGCCGCGTTGCCGATCTCACTCATGGTCTGGCCCTTGTTAGCCAGGTGCAGGGCCCGGTCGTGGATGAAGCGGTAGGTGTCGCGCTGGTTGGCGAGGAAGCGGCGGATCTCCTCGCGGCCCCAGCTGGGCCAGAAGTGCGCGCCCATGGCGATTTCGGCGTCGGGGAACAGGTCCAGGGTCTCGTTGAGGACCTTGCTCCACCACAAGGCATCGCGCACCTTGGCGCCGCGGATGGTGTAGACGTTGTGCATCAGCCGGTTCGCCACCTCCGACACGCACAGGACCTTCTTGTCGGGGAAATAGAACATCATTTGCGACGGCGCTTCGGTGCCGTGCGCCATCTGGAACCGGATCCGCACGCCGTCGATGACCAGTTCCTCGCCGGTGCGGGTGACGTAGTCGGTCGGGGGGATCAGCCCGGTCGTGCCCATGCTCACGGACAGGCCGAGCCCGGTGCCGACCGAACCCTGGGGGTCCACCGGCAGCGCGATCCCGTACATGTACTGCGCGCGCCGCGTCATCGCGCTGCCCGCCAGCACGTTCTCGGCGATGACGTGCTCCATGAAACCCTCGGGCGCGTAGATCCTCACCTTGCCCGCCAACACATCGGCCTCGTCGACCACGCCGCGTACGCCGCCGAAATGGTCGGTATGGCTGTGGGTGTAGATCACGGCCACCACCGGCTTCGTGCTGCCGAGGTGTTTCATCGCCAGTGCCAGTCCCGCCCGCGCAACTTCAGCGGTGACCAGGGTGTCGATGACGATCCAGCCAGTCTCGCCCTCCACCAGCGTCATGTTGGCGATGTCGTAGCCGCGAAACTGGTAGATGCCCTCGGTCACCTTGAACAGCCCTGAGACGGCGTTGAGCTGCTGAATTCGCCACAGGCTGGGGTTGACGGTGGCCGGTGCTTCACCGGTCAAGAAGGCATAGCGGCTTGCATCCCAGGCGATGCGCCCGTCAGCGCTCTTGACCACCGGATCGGGCAGGTCAGCGAGCTTGCCGCGGGTGGCGTTCTCGAAATCAATGGCGTCAAAGGCCGCCACAGCCTGCAGCACGGCGGCATTGGCCCGCTCGGTGGTTGGAGTAGCGGCGTTCCGCGAAGCAGCGGACTCCTCCGCAAACGCAGTGCAGAACGCCAGCAAGCCGGCGCTCACCAGCAGGGCCGAGCGCATGGACGATTCGATCATGGCTTTCTCCACGATTGGGTGACGCGCGTTTCTCATCTTTCTCTTCCAGACTCAGGACTTCAGCCGCAGCATCAGGTTGAGCAACTTGAACGCCCCCTTCTCGTAGGGGGGCAGCAGCAGGTTCAACGGCCGGATCGGCCCCTGCGTGAACACCGGCCGCATCTTGGAGAACGTCGTGAACCCCTCGTGGCCGTGGTAGTGGCCCATGCCGCTGTTGCCGATGCCCCCGAACGGCAGCGCGTGCAGGCCCGCGTGGATCAGTCCGTCGTTGACGCTGACCCCGCCCGACATGATGTGGGTGACGTACCAGTCCTGCAGGCGCCGGTCATTCGTATAGATGTAGAACGCCAGCGGATGCGGGCGCGCCCGGACGTAGTCGCGGATCTCTTCCTTCGTCCGGTAGGTCTTGATCGGCAGCAAGGGCCCGAAGATCTCGCGCTGCAGGATCTCCATGTCGTCCGTCGGATCCAGCACGAGGTGCGGCGGGAACTTGCGCAAGGCCCGGTCCGGCACCTGGCCCTCGACGAGGTTCACCAGCCTCGCCCCCTTGCGCCGCGCGTCCTCGAGCGTCGTCTCGAGCCGCCGGTAAGACCGCTCGTCGATGATCGACGTGTAGTCGTTGCCGTTGATGTCGGGATAACGCTGCTGCACGACCTCGCGCGCGATGCGCACGAAGTCGTCGATCTTGTCCTCGGGCAGGAACAGGTAATCCACGTTGGTGCAGATCTGCCCGGCGTTCAGCATCTTCACCCACATGATCCGCTCGACGGCCGTGCGGATCGGGTAGTCGGGCGCCACCACGGTCGGCGACTTGCCGCCGAGCTCGAGCGTGACCGGCGTGAGGTTGCGGGCGGCGTTGGCCATCACCGCCCTTCCCGTCTGCGGCGACCCCGTGAAGAAGATGTGGTCGAACGGCAGCGTCGTGAACGCGGGTCCGCGTCCGCCGCCGTCCTCGAAGAACCTGAGTTTGTCCTCGGGCAGGTAGCGGGGCGAAATCTCCATCAGCAACCGGGCCAGGTTGTTGGAGTTCTCCGACATCTTGACCATCGCGCGGTTGCCGGCGGCAATGATTCCCGTTAGGGGCGCGAATGCCATGGAGATCGGGAAGTTCCACGGCACCACCACGCCGACGATGCCCACCGGCTGCGGAATGACCCGGGCGCTGGCGAGCGGATACTGCGTGAGGTCGAGCCGCCGCTTCTGCGGCTTCATCCACCGGCGCAGGTGCTTGATCGCGTCGAGAATGCCCTCCTGGTTGAGCAGGCACTCGGTGAACAGGGTCTCGAATCGCGAGCGGTTGCCGTAGTCGCGGTGCACGGCCTCGACCAGCGCGGCGCGATTCTCGACCAGCAGCCGGTGCATGGCACGGAGATCCGCAACCCGCTCTGCATAGCTCGGATACGGGTGCGCGAGGAACGCACCGCGCTGGCGCTCGAAGCAGTCGATGAACTCGGGTTGGGGCTCCGCGAAACCGGTGTCATTGGGGCCGGCGGCGGCCAGTGGCAGTGCGCACATCAGCGTTCCTCCACATGCGAGCCCGGCAGCGGCGCGCGCGCCGGCACCTGGCTCATCGCGTATTCCGACAGGGCGGTGATCGTCAGTGACGGGTTCACACCGGGGTTGGCAGGCATGGTCGAGCCGTCGCAGACCAGCATGTTGCGATAGCCGAACACCCGGCTCGCGGCGTCGACGACGCCTTCTTCAGGGCTGCGCCCGATCACCGCGCCGCCCAGGATGTGCGCGGTCGTCGGGATGTTCGCCAGCGCCTCGAGAAGCCCGCTCTGCGCGATGCCGCCCGTCATGCGGGCCAGCACCTCAGCCGCTTCGTTGGCGACGGCGATGAAGGTCGGGTTGGGTTTCTCCGGGTCCTGCTCCGTCGCGAGCGAAACACGGCCGAGCGGCCCACGCTTCGCACGGAATGCGATGGCATTGTCCCGCGTCTGCATCACCAGGTAGACGACACTGCGCTCCGACCAGCCCTTGGGCCAGGTCGTCCGCGCGAAGTCGACCGGATGCCGGAGCACCTGGCCGAGCCACTTGAGCGGGCGCGTGAGGCGCGTTCCCTCTCCGGTCAGCAGCGTGTACAGGAAGGACATCGAGTCGGCGTTGCGTCCGAAGGTGTTGAACTCGATGTGCGTATCGGGGCGCGGGTGGATGCTGGAACTGATCATCACGTCGTTCCAGAGGTGCTTCGTCCCCTTCGGCAGAGTCACCGCGAGGATCGACTCGCTGTTCGTGCGCACCAGGTGCCCGAGCCGGTCGCTGAGGCGCGGCAGCGAGCCATTTAGCCGGCATCGGGCGAGCAGCGTGTTCGTGCCAAGCGCGCCGGCGGCGAACACGACGCCGCGGGCGCGGAACGCCCGTCGTTGCCTGCGAAACCAGGCGCCAGGCCGCTCGGTCACGACCTCGTAACCCTCGCTGCCGTCCTGCGCCCCGATCGGCCGAACGTCGACCACCTCGCGCTCGGGATGGATGCGCGCACCTCGCTTCTCGGCGAACCAGAGGTAGTTCTTGGTGAGGTTGTTCTTGGCACCCGTGCGGCAACCCTGCATGCACTCGCCGCAGAAGGTGCAGCCCGTGCGCTCGGGGCCTTCGCCGCCGAAGTAGGGGTCCTTCACCAGTTCGCCGGGCTTGCCGAAGTACACGCCGCAAGGGGTGCGCGTGAAGGTGTGCTCGACACCGAAGTAGCGCCCCACTTCCTTCAGCAGTTCCTGCCCCTTGCTGCTGCGCGGCACCTGCTGCACGCCCAGCATGTACTCGGCCGTGTCGTAATGCGGCCTCAGCGCCTGCTCCCAGTCCTGCATGTCCGCCCACTGCGGATTGCGATAGAACGCGGGCGCCGCGCGGTAGAGCGTGTTGGCGTAGACCAGGCTGCCACCGCCGACACCGGCGCCGCTCGCGATGAGGACGTCCTTGAAGGGCGTCAACCTCAGGATGCCGCGCAGGCCGAGCTGCGGCAGCCAGTTGAAGTTCTTCGCGTCCCAGGTCGTCTTCGCGAAATCTTCGTCGCGGAAGCGGCGACCCGCCTCAAGCACGCCCACGGCGTAGCCCCTCTCGGCGAGCCGTAGCGCGGACACGCTGCCGCCGAAGCCGGACCCGATCACCAGCCAGTCGTAGTCGAAGTCGGCGGAATCCGGGAGCCCGATATCGACCCGGGCGGACCTGGTTGGCGCGGTAGTGGTGCCGAGAACGCTCGTCAACGACCTGCCCCCTTGAGTTGCGATGCCGTTCTTCTCCGTTAACGGCTACTGACGATCGTCGCAGGGGCGCAACGTTGCCGTATTTGCTAATCGCGCCATTTATTGGCATCTTCCGCCACATTCGAGCTGCGAACGGCTTGGCCTTGGTACAACGCAGTCCAAACGACTCGATCCGCAGCGCTGCGCTGGCCGGTATCCCGGAATTGATCACGCGCCTTGGCGGCCCGGCAGATCAACTGCTACGCATGCACGGATTTTCCGCGTCAACGGCCGATGATCCGGAACTCCACGTTTCTTATGCCGATTTCATCCGGTTGCTGGAGGACTGCGCCAGGGAGATTCCCTGCGCAGACTTTGGGCTACGCGTGGCCCGCATGCAGGATTTCCACGTGCTCGGCCCGATCACCATCGTCATGCGGCACTCCCCCAACGTGGCAGAGGCGATCCGATCGGTCAGCCGATACCTGAGCTTTCACACTCCCGGCGCGGCGGTCGAACTCATCGACACGGCCGGCGAGCCACCGGGCATCACAGTCGAGATCGTCCTTCCGGAACTGCGCCGCGCCCGGCAGATCAACGAGCTGAGCATGTTCCTCGGCCAACGCATGCTTGAACTGCTGCTCGGTGAAACCTACCGGGCGCTTGCGGTTCACTTCGTGACCGAACCGCCGCCGGACATAGGCGCCATGCAACGCATGTTCGGGCGGAGACTCGAATTTGGCATGCCCATCAATCGATTCGTCCTGCGCGACGACGAACTCACGCGGCCCGTAGCGAGTGCCGACGCGGCGATGCGCCGGCTGATCGCCACGCACATCGAACTGGCGCGACACGATCCCTCCGTGTCGCTCATCGACCGGGTCAACCGGGCCATTCGAACGCTGCTCCCTTCCGGCCGCTGCACCCTGCCAGCCGTTGCCGATCACCTCGGCACTGCGCCACGCAGCCTGCAGCGCGAACTGCAGCGCAGCGGCACCAGCTTCCGCGCGCAGCAGGAATTGCAGCAACGGCAGTTCGCTGAGCAGCTGCTCGCGAACCCGAGACTCCCGCTGTTGCGCGTCGCGACGCTGGCAGGCTTCGCCGAACAGAGCACGTTCAACCGTGCCTTCACGCGCTGGACGGGCGAACCCCCGGGCCGTTGGCGACGCCGGCGCAGCCAAGCCCGCGGGTAATCGCGGCCTGCACTTCGAATGAGTCACGGCTTGCCGTTACTCTGCCCTTTACGCACAGATAGGGAGGACCGATCAGCGACCGATCGGCATCGAGCTGTGGATCGCGAAGATGGTGGCGATTTCGCCGGTGAATACGCCGCCCGATCGGGACCCGGCTCGCTCGAGAAACCTTGGCTGGAGCTGGCTGACGATGTATCAGCCTCCCGGGAAATTGGAGCGGGTGATGGGAATCGAAGCCACGCCGGTGGCCTGGGACAAGCTCAGGCAATGGCTGCTTCCGGCAAGTTGTCGCTGCGTTCTTGAAGGACTGCTCCTGGCCTATTCTGTTGAAAAACTCGGTTTCCCGCAGCGAGCACTTTTTCGCCTACCGCGCATCGAGAGCGATAATTGCGGGCAGGTTTTCGCGGAGGCAATCCTAGAGGACTCACGCAAGACGATTGCCGTTGGGAGGTAGGCCCTCGGCACTTCGCGATCGAGTCGCGCCATATCGCCCGAGATTTTTCGCCCCTGCGCCGAAACCGAGTTTTTCAACAGAATAGGCCGGCTGCTGGAGATCACGAACGGCGGCTTCGTAGATGCGAAACGCGAGAAGCCGCGGCTGAGCGTCGGGCAGCTTTGGGGAAACCCGACGGGCGGGTTTGGGTCGGGCACTGCCGACCGCGGACGTCGGCTATCCGGTCGCTTAAGTTGGGGGTCAGCTTTCCCGCGGTGAGATCGCTCACCCTGCTGTCGCTGGACGACCCTCAGCTGAAGTTGGTCGCGCCACATTGCGGACGCCCCGAATCCCCGCCGTCCAACCCGATGACGTCTCCGACTTGCGGGAAGAGTCCGTACTCGCGGTTAGGCCTCGGTGACGCGCGCACGGTACCTGGGCCAGCGGGCAAGGTTACGTTTGACGTACCGCTTGAGACCGAGAGCAAGTCCAC
>Ga0209492_1000681_pt1 | contig 10503 bp, 13 predicted proteins | sample PPLLak12cMay2015_FD_187253 | JGI IMG/M metagenome (GOLD analysis project Ga0209492, IMG submission 187253) | Freshwater sediment microbial communities from Prairie Pothole Lake near Jamestown, North Dakota, USA - PPLs Lake P7 Core (1) Depth... | ecosystem: Environmental > Aquatic > Freshwater >... | reverse complement strand
TATTTTATTATTAATCTTTCTTAATTGATAATTGAAACAATAAATTTTTAAATTTTATAAGACTTTAAATAGAAAATTTAAACCTCTTTTCAATATCGTACTTAAATATTTGTTCGCTTCATTAACATTAAATTTACTGTTGCTGCGAGTTAAAACATATATTGTTACTTCTTCCACACTGGGAAACTTTAAATCTGATTTTAATGTTGTAATTAATGCTGGCATCAATGAATCAGTTTCAATTATTCTACAACTAAATTTTTTAAGATTTGGAAGCAATAAAATTGATTCAATATCAAGTTCATCGATTTTCCAATAATTTCTTATCTCAAGGTCTTCTAATTGTGTCATGTTTCCTAACTTTAAATCTTTAAGCTCGTAATGCGATATATTTAATGTATCAAGAATTAAAATTTTAATGTTAGTATGAGTGCAAAAATTGTTAACATAACTTTTAATCTGTTCAAAATATTTATTATATGTTTTGAGTGCATCCATGGTTTCTTCACCGTTTGTACATAACTCAAGATATTTAATATTACTTGGTCCTGGTGGAAAATAAGGAAAAAATAAATTATTAATAGTTAATTTTTCTAAAGTTGAAATATTAAATATAGCTTCAACAGCTTTTTCCTTTTCGTCAAAGTAAAAGCTATCAGCACAATCTATTTCACACGATGAAGAAAAATGAATTTCTTTAAGACTTTTAGAATTATTTGCAAATTTAATCCATAAGTCTTCTGATAAATTTAAATCCTTTGCTGTTAAAGTTTCAAGATTTTGAAAATTGACAATATCAGAACATAAATCGTCACTACCTCTGGTATACCAAGTATAATACGTATAACCAATACCACATTGATTAAAGTCTAAAACGATTGTCAAATGTTTCACTTCATCTGGGTGAGCAATATCTTTTGATAAAAATCGTTCAGGAAAAACTGAACATACTCTTAAAGTTGATTTATCTTTTCTGTCACGAATAGATTCTAATTCGCTAAGGTATGTATAATAATCAGAATCGTTTTCTTTTTTTATTTCATTTAATTCTTCCATTTATTATTATCAATTTAATCTTTAATTGATTTAAAGGTTCAAAATTCATATTAAAAATGAAACTACCTTTATTAATTTTATGCTTTGCAACTTTTAGCAAAGCTGATTTCACAAAAGAAGAAATATTGGACGATATTGCTTGGCTTTTTGCTCAGTTTTCACTGACTTTCAATCCTTCTGTAATAACGCCGGTGCCAACACCATCTACGTCTTCACATCAAGATGCTTCCGAATCACTTGTATCACTGTATCGATACTACACAGATGAAAATAATGTTGAATTATTTAATAATTACAAACTTGTAGAAAATTTTTTTTTCGATACAGAAGATCTCCTCAGACTCGTTCCAGGATATAGTGTTGATGAATTTAAATCACGTTTCACTCAACGAATTCGTTTTTACCAAAGTGAAATTATTGAACAGGATCAAACGCCTTTATCATTCAACGCGTTCTTTGATATCTTTGAAGATGTTAAAAATAAAATAGGAAAAGAAAAAATTACAAACATCAAACTCGTTGATCATTGTCGTTTCAAACCAATAAATAGAGATGAAGTAATTGCATCGTTAAAACAATTTAAACTAAGATCATCATTTGTTCACAATAATAGATTAAAAGATAGAGAATTTGCATATCTCAGACTGTCGAAAGATTTTGTTCAAAAATTAGAAGGCGGAGATAAAGAACCGAAACCAGACAAATTTTCAATTCATCACATGATTCCATCTAATACAATTGTTGATTTTTATAAAAATTACTTTGAACTACTTTCTCAACAATCAGAAGATATGTTACAACACAAAGAAATTGACTGGATCAAAATATTAGAAATCCAAGAACAGACAATGTTCTTAATTTATGCTGACAAGTTATGGAAAAAAATTGGAACCCGACCTGTTGACAGTTATTTAAAAAATCCAAACACTGGGCAAGAAGATTTTGTTAGAAATTGGTATAGATTTCCCATTGGATTACTCTTTTATGGACCAGAAGGAAAAGTTAGAAAAGATGATCCATCTCATAAGGAAAACCAACAAGAAAACAATCAACCTAATGATTTTGAATTACATGTCATTAATATAGTCGGTAAAGAATATTATGACAAAGTTTTCAACCTCAACACCAAAATCTTAAAATTCAACAATGCTTACAAATTAAAAAGTAAACCAAAAGATAAATTAAAGAAAATAGCTATGGAAATAAATGATCGACTGCGCACAATTCATGAAGAAGCATCATGGGACAATAAAATTATAGCTCCGTTTGATACAAACGAATGGGATAAAGGAGAACCAGATTTGAATAGACCTCCAGCTCGAATATGGAAAATTGTTCGAATGTACGACTGGGCTGAAAAAGCAATAGCTCAACAATCCGATTTAGATATGCAGTTTGATTTAGCTCGCCAACTTAGCTTTTTATCTGTCATGCTTTTGACAAACGAAGTAGGTCAAGTCCATCGAGATGAATTGAGAAAGAAAAGATTTCATTCTACAGATGAACGTCTATTCTACGTTCAAAAACTTAATATGCAGTGCGCTCTGGAGCCAACAACAACTGAAAAACCAAAAGGATTTTGGTGCAGCCCTTTTTATTTGAGAATTAACCCAATGAATTATTTTTATTGTAAGCTAACAGGTCGAAGTAATTTACACTTCTTTTAGTTAACGCGCCTTCAAAAATAATTATTTATAACACACGTGTGTTATAAATTACCGCGACCGCCCTCCGGGCGGCAAGGGGATGCTTCGAGCGAAGCTCCTACGAAGTTGTTGACGACGCACTGCTTCGCTCCGTAATACTATGTTCACAAATTAAAGCAAACATTTGCTCAATATTCGGTATTCTATCTTTTAATGTTTGTTTTTGTTCAATTGTCAAAACACTTTGCATTGCTGATAACAATCCAATAGCAATTTGCATCAAATCTTCACGATCAATAACCGATGTTACAGTCGATGTTTCAATCGCATCGTCAATATTTTCTTCAACATCTGACTCATCCGATGACAAATCTTCTGGATATGCAATTTTCTTTTTTGCATTATGTGATAAAATTATGTGAAGGAGAACGATATGCACCTTATTAAGTTGTGTTTATGCAATTGAAAACAGAAACGACTAATTTTAGAAGTTCACTTGTTCTCTGAATTTTTCATTATTAAATACAAACTTTTTAATATTCACACATTGCTTCTTCAACACATCAGCTAAATATTTTTTTATATCATCATAATCAAAATCAAAGTGTGGATTATTAAATAAATGCAAAGTCATTTCTTCAATACTTGGAAATCTTAAATTAGGATCTTTAATCAACTTCTTCATCAACGGATCATCTTTATCAATCCAAGTATAATATTTAAATTTTTTAAGTTTTGGGAGCAATAATATTGGTTCAATATCAATTTCCCAACAATATAGTATTAATTCTTCTAATTCAAACATTTGATCCAGCTTCAAATCTTTTAAACCATAAGGCGTTGCTTTCGAGTAGCGAAGAACTAAAGATTTAATGTTTGTGTGAGTCGGTAAATTCTGTCGGTAAATAGCTTTAATATTTTTAGAGTTGATTTCATTTTCTGGTGTTTTAAGATAACTTTCAGACATTCTACAGTCTTCACACACTACATGATCTAATTCAAGTTGTTTAATATTACTTGGCCCTGGCGGGAAATAAGGCAAATCTATCAAGTTCATATACACTTTTTCTAAAGTAGGGATCTTAAATAAGGCATCAAGAGCTTCCTCTTTCTTGTCAAATTCAAAATTGTCACAAATCTCGCCATGATTATAAGTTCCTGAAAAGCGTATCTCTTTAAGATGTTTCGAATTGTTCGCAAATTTTATCCATAAATCAGTCGATAACTTTAAATCTTCAGCTACCAACGTTTCAAGATTATGAAAGTTGATAATATCAGAACATAGGCTATCAGTATATTTGTAGAACCAGCTTTTATCAAGTTGTTTGTCTACAGATCTAGAATAGTAAAATTCTTCATCGTTTTCAAATCCCAAAATAATAGTCAGATGCTTCACTTCATTCGGATGAGCAACATCGGCTGATAAAAAGCGTTCAGGATGCATTGAACATATTGTAAGGACTGATCTATCTTTTCTGTTCTTAACAGCATCTAAATCATCTAATGATTGATATGTGTAATCAGAATGTTCCATTTATTAATCAATTCATTTTTCTTAAATTCCGAAAAACCCTTAGGATTTTGGTGCAGCCCTTTTTATTTGAGAATTAACCCAATGAATTATTTTTATTGTAAGCTAACAGGTCGAAGTAATTTACATTTCTTTTAAATCTTCAGAAAAATAGCAATTTATAACACGTGTATGTTATAAATTACGAAGTTGTTGACGACGTAATGCTGTGTTCACAAATTAATGCAAACATTTGCTCAATATTCGGTATTCTATCTTTTAATGTTTGTTTTTGTTCAATTGTCAAAACACTTTGCATTGCCGACAATAATCCAATAGCAATTTGCATTAAATCTTCACGATCAATAACAGATGTTACAGTCGATGTTTCAACATTTTCGACATTCTCTTCAAAATCTGACTCATCTGATGACAAATCTTCTGGATATGCAATTTTCTTTTTTGCCGTGAGTAACCACGGAATATTCATTGTTGGTACAATATTTCTTAATTCGGTTGTCCAATAATACGTTTCAGTTGTACTCACGCTTGAATGCCCAATAAATCTTGATACATTTTCTAATTTATTACCACATGTCATCAAATTATTTACAATTGTGTGTCTAAACGCATGAGGATGAACATGCATACCTTTAATTCCGCATTTATCAGCGATATCGTGTAACTTGACACATATTGCGGCTTTGCTCAATCGATTATTATTTTTTTCATTTTTGAACAAATATTCTTCTTGATCTTTAACGTAATTAATTTTTTTAAATTCGCAATATTCTCGAAACGCTTGTTTTAATTTTGAACTTACAATAAACGTGCGTTGTTTTTGTTGTTTTTCAATATGATTGATTTCATCAAAAAATATACCATTTGGAGTAACAACTGTCTTTATTTTCATCGTTCCAATCGCACCAGCTCTCAAACCGACTTCATGAAGAATTAAAAATATTGTTTTCCATTTTGGATCATTATCAACTGCTTCAAGTAAAGAAGTAATTTCACTGTCAAAGAAATTACGACGAGTTTCTACAGGTCGTTTACGTTTGTCTTTAATTTTCATTAAAATATTTGGACCTTTCAACAAAGACAAATTACTTTTACACATGAAATAATGAGGAATGTAATCTCTGAAAAATGGCACCATCACTTTAACAAAATCAGAAGCGTGATGTAGTGAAATTTTAGACCGCACAAGATGATTCAAAGGCTCTATATAATTTTCACCAATATGCACAAACGCGTCAACTAATCCTTCAAATGTACATGTGCCAAAGAACCATTGCAAAATGTTATGTGTTGTTGGTTTTTGACATTCTTGAATATAATTTTCAAACATTCGTAAATAATCTACAATTCTGTTCATAGCGCCGTGTATTCGAACATCTGCGTATGAACTATTGTTTTCAATTCGTTTGTTAATGACGGGGTAAATTTCATCAATTAATTCTTTTTTCCATTTACTTTCTTGTTGAAATTGTTGCCACGGAGGTAATTTTTTAGATTCAAAATATTCAATTAACATGTCAGCTAACTCATTTCGATTCTGTAATCTCAAGATTGATGCACATATAGGAATTTTGCGACCTATATTTATTCCTTTCAGATTTTTTTGTAATCCTTCATAAAGTTCTTCCACATTATTAACGACGTCTAACAAATTCAAAAAATGGGAAGTTACAAGTTGTTTGACACTTTGAACTTCTTTTGGTTGATCATCTAAATTTATTGATTTGGCAATATCAATTGAGCGAATCACGCTTAAATATTTTTGTTCAAACTCTTTCAAATATTTTTGCGCGTCTTCAGAATCTATGGACAAAACTTTGATAATTGCAGCTATAATAAAAAATCTAAATGCTGATCGAGGTGAAATACAGAAATCGTAAAGCTGTTCCAAAGAATAATTTTGTAAATTGGTAGGATCAAAAGATGTTTTGTGGCAAAAGTAATAAATTTGATGTGTGCTAACTTTTTGGTTATATTTTTCAAGAATTACGATCTTGATATCAGATTCCCAATCGAATTTATCCATTTTTAAAGTGTGATTCAAATCTTTAAAATAAAAATATTTCGGAATAAAAAACAATGACTTTGTTACGCCAAGAAGAGACGATGCATATCTTGAACAATTATCAAAATTTCACACCTCAATATATATTGAATTATTTTTTAAAATATAGAAACGACTCAGATTGTATTTATATTTTTGATAATTTGCCTGAAAAACTTCAAAAAACAATTGATGATATGGCAGCAGAAGAAGTAAAAGTAAAAGATGAAATGATTGAAGAAAATGATAAAAAGTTAAAACAATTAGACGTAATGATTGAAGCAGTAACCAACTTTAACAAACAAATCACTAATGACATTCATATTCAAGAGTGTCAAATGGAAACTGTAAGAGAATTAAACAGGCAATTGGGTGTTATTAATTAATATTTTTTATATCTCAAAAAGATATAAAATTAAAGGGGTTTAAAAATTACATTCGACATCTGGAACAAGTCGGTGTTGTTGCTTTTTGAGCAAGATGTAAATTTGTTTGACACATTTTTTCATATTGTTCTTTATATTTTTGAAGATCTCTATCCAAAGTTTTATTATTTGAATCTTTAGTTTCGATTGGCATCAGCCAGTTGTTGGGTTAATTGATTAATTCGTTGATTTAATTGACCATTTTGTTGAATTAATTTATTTATAAGTTTCTTATCTTTAAATCAATTTTAATATAAAATACGAAACGAATAAGCGTTCCAAATTGAATTTTATAAAAATAATTTATAAATTAAAAACAATGACTTTGTTACGCCAAGAGGAGACGATGCATATCTTAAATAATTATCAAAATTTTACGCATCAAGAGGGCGCAGAGCGCCGCAGCGCCTTAGGCGCCTTATTGGATCATTTTTTTAAAAATAATAATGATTCAGATTGTGTTTATATTTTTGACAATTTGCCACAAGATCTTCAAAAAGAGTTGGATGATATGGCAGGTGAAATATCTAAACAAAATGTTGTTCTGTTGAAAAATTTAGATGAGTTACTTGAAGCTTCATCTAAACGTAATAAGAAACTTGATGATGAAATTTATCAAATTGAAAATGAATTAGAGCGTGTTAGAGAATTGAATAGACAATTAGGAATTTAGTCCGGCGCCAAAGTATTAATTTATATCCTCAAAATTAGTTAGATCGCATTGTGCATCTCTGACAAACAGCTCTATTTGCCGCTTGTATTAATCTATTATTCTCACTGTGAAGACGTCCAATTTCTGCAATATTTTTTCTATTTTCAGCATCTAAACTTTTTAGAGCTGATTCTTTCGACGCAACTTTACGTTTTTCTTCAGAAAGTTGTTGAGTTAATTGTTCAACTTTTCGGTTGGCTTCATTTAATTGTTGATTTGCTTGTTGAATGTTTGACATGCTTTTCTTTTTTATTATAATTTTCTTATCTTTAAATCAATTTTAATACAAAATACGATACAGATAAGAAAATGTCTCGTTCCAAATTTATTTTATAAAAATATTTTATAATTAAAAACAATGACTTTATTACGCCAAGAAGAGACGATGCATATCTTGAATAATTATCAAACTTTTACGCATCAAGAATTATTAGATCATTTTGTTAGAAATGGTAACGATTCAGATTGTATTTACATTTTTGATAATTTGCCACAAGATCTTCAAAAAGAATTGGATGACATGGCAGGCGAAATATCTAAACAAAATCAAATCTTAATTGAAGAAAATAATAAAAAGTTAAAGCAATTAGATGTGTTGATTGAAACTGCAACTCAATTTAATAAACAAATCGCAAATGATATTTACAATCAAGAATGCCAAATGGAGGCAGTTAGAGAATTAAACAGACAATTGGGAATTTAGCCGCCCAGAAGGAAGCGGCCGACGCCAAAGGCGCTATTAATTTTTTATCTTTTAAAAAGACTTTACTTAAACAAGTTGGTGCTGTTGCTTTTTGTGCGGCGAGATGTAAATTTGTTTGAATTAATATTTTATATCTCAACAAGATACAAAATTAAAGGGAGCTAAAGCAAAATTACATTCGACATCTGGAACAAGTCGGTGTTGTTGCTTTTTGAGCGAGATGTAAGTTTAATTGACTCATTCTTCCAATCTCTGCTTTATAAGTTAAAAGATCTTTTTCTAAACTTTTATTATTAGACTCTTTAGTTTGAATGTTTCGATTTGCATCAGCCAGTTGTTGGGTTAATTTATTAATTCGTTGATTTAATTGATCATTTTGTTGTTTCAATTGTTGATTTTCTTGTGTTATTTGTTGAATGTTTGACATGGTTTCTTTTTTATTATAATTTTCTTATCCTTAAATCATGTTTTATATAAAACATGGCGTCTGCCAATATAAATTGATTTTTAATGAAAAAATCAATACGAAAAAATAAAATGTCAACAATAAATAACGAAAACACGGCGCAAAGCGCCGCGGCGCAGCTTCGCTGCGCTAATTTTGATGCCCATAATTTGGAACATCTTAATAAAATTTTAACATACAGCGCCGAAGGCGCCAGCGCGCAAGCGCGCAATCAAAAGACCGTAAGGATATTTGGAACAAACGAAGATCCATGGTTTTGTGGTAGAGATGTGTGCGATATTTTGAAATATGAAAAATACAGAGATGCTTTATTAAATAATGTAGACGATGAAAATAAAAAAAGTTTAAAAGATTTGGTAGTCCAATTCAACTGGACAACCATTAAATTTTCTTATAACGACGGTAAAGCGAGTTACATTAATGAAGAAGGTTTATACTCTCTTATTTTTGCATGTAAATTACCGTTAGCCAAATTGTTCAAAAAATGGGTAATGAAAGAAGTTCTACCATCTATTCGAAAAACAGGTCAGTATAAATTACAAGAACAACTGACAGACGCTATGAAAAAATTAGAAATTGAAAAACATGAAAAAGAACAAGAAATAAAAGCTCGACAAGAAGCTGAACAAAAAGTTGAAATAAAAGACAAAGAGCTTGAAGATGCCAAATCTAAACTCCGCTCCGAAACCTCAAAGCTCAAAGAACAACTCAGAAAAACTTTAGACTTTAATCAAGCCACTAAGAAAGTTGAACCCTCCGAATACATTTACATCGCAACAACATCCCAAGATCAACAAACTAATAAATTTAAAGTTGGAGGATGTCAATCTTTCGAACTTGTCAAATCCAGATTACCTCAGTACAACACAGGCAAAAGTGATTCTAACAATCACTTTTTTGTATATCTCAAAAAAACGATATCGTACAGGTCTGTTGAACATGCTATTTCAGGAATGTTGATTGGATTTTTAGAAAACAAATCAAAAGAACTGTACCGCTTCGCGCATTTCGATTGGCTTGTCAAGTGTCTGGATGCTGTTATAGATGGTAGTACTGAAGTTTTATTGTACGTGAATGAGAACCGACAAAAAATATTAGAAGATACAATAAACTTGCAACCCCTCCAATTCAATTGGAACAGATCAAAATAGCTTATCTTAGGGCTGGAGATGAACCAAAAGAAGTACAGATCGCTGCAAATAAATTGGACGATGAAACAATAGAGTCAATAAGGGAAGCAATAGAATCGTATCAGTCTGAAAATAATATTGTAGTTCGCTCAAAGTTTGAAGAGCATTTGAAGAGTACGAGTCCAAATGTAAAGCTTGAAAAGAAGAAGAGGGATGTATATACAGGTGACACTGGAAACACTGGTGATACAGGAACTACCGGACCTACAGGTAGAACAGGTCCAACAGGACCTACAGGGCGAACGGGACCAACGGGATATATGGAAGGCAGTGCAGCAAATAGGAGCAGCAATAAATCCGATGTGGAGGTATAAATATTAAAAAATAAATTTAATAATTTCTAATAAATTTTTATATTACGAAAAGTAATACAAAATACATGTTCATAATTTGGAGCATTTGAATAAAATTTTAACCTACAACAATAAATCAGTTCGCATCTTTGGAACAAATGAAGATCCTTGATTTTGTGGTAGAGATGTGTGCGATATTTTGGAATATTCGGATTATAGACAAGCTATTAATATTCATATTGATGATGAAAACAAAAATAGTTTGAAAAGTTTGGTCGTAGTTTTTAATACTACGACCAACCATACTTATAACGATGGTAAAATGGCATATATAAATGAAGAAGGTTTATATTCTCTCATTTTTGCATGTAAACTACCATTAGCCAAACTGTTCAAAAAATGGGTCATGAAAGAAGTTCTTCCATCCATAGAAAAAC
>Ga0209492_1000678_pt1 | contig 10540 bp, 10 predicted proteins | sample PPLLak12cMay2015_FD_187253 | JGI IMG/M metagenome (GOLD analysis project Ga0209492, IMG submission 187253) | Freshwater sediment microbial communities from Prairie Pothole Lake near Jamestown, North Dakota, USA - PPLs Lake P7 Core (1) Depth... | ecosystem: Environmental > Aquatic > Freshwater >... | reverse complement strand
GGTAATCCAATACCTGGCACAGAAACATTTTTTGATTACGTTATGGTATATACTTTAGTAGAGTATGACTTTCCTACTTATCAAACAAAGGTTACTGTAAAAATTAACCATTTCAATCCTCAATCAAAGGAAGAAATTGAAACGGGTATTTACAATATGGGAATTACAGAAGAAAAAAAATTAGCTAATACAGAAGAATAATGGCAGATAGATATTGGGTAGCAGGTGGTACAGGAAATTATAACTCTAATACAAATTGGTCAGCAACATCAGGAGGTGCATCAGGAGCATCTGTTCCTGTAGCAGCAGACAATGTATTTTTTAATGCTTTAAGTGGAGTAGGTACTGCAACAATAAATGGTGTATCAAATTGTAGAGATTTAAATCTTACTGGGTTTTTAGGAACATTAGCTTTTACATCTGCAACATTGCAAGTGAATGGAACAATAATGAATTTTGGATTAGGAACTTATACTATTACAGGTACTCAAGGTTTATTACTTGCTACAGCTATGACAATTACAAATAATGGAACGATATATACTGGAAATATCACCTTTTCAGGTGCCGTTACTTATACTCTTGCTGATAATATGTCGGTGAGTGGTACTGTTACATCTACAAATACAAATATAATAAATGGAAATACACTAAATATTGGAGGTAATTTTACACACGGACATACTTCAAATATTACAGGGACAACTATTTTTAATTTTAATGGTACAGGCACTTGGTCAAATACAAATACAGGAGCTTTAAGAAATAATACAACTATTAATACAGCAGGAACTTTAACACTAGGAACAAATGTTTATTATAATACAGGAACATTAACATATACTGCAGGAACAGTTATTACAACTGGTTCAACATTAAATATTGGAGCAGCAACAACTTTAAACACTAATGGAATTACTTGGAATAACATTACAGTAACAGGAATCCAAACATTAGGTAGTAATTTAACTTTAACTGGGACACTTACAACAGGAACATCTGGAACTTTAAGTTTTACATTAGGAGGTTTTAATTTAATAAGTACAAATGCTAATCTTACTATAGGAGCAGCAACTTTTACAATGCCTGCAAATCAAACGTTTAAAACCTTGACTGTAACAGGAACAGGAAATTTAAATGCAAATACGTTGACAATAACAGAAAACCTCACAATTAATAATACGGTATCAGGAACAACTGTTATTCTTTATGCAGGAACTGGTACTTGGACAGCAGGAAATACTAATTCTATAATAAATAATATTCTAACAATTAACACAGCAGGAACACTTACTATTTCAGGAATAGTTTATAAAGGAGGTGGATTGTTTACTTATACAGCTGGAACAATTATTGACACAACAGGAACGGTTGCTGTTAATGCTTTAACATTAAATATTTCAGGATTTACATTTAGAAAATTACTTGTAAGTGGTGCAATTACTTTAACTAGCAATATTAACGCAACTACTTTTGGAACTTGGAATAATAACAACACTTCATTTGTTCTTGGTGGAAATACTTTAAACTTTACTCATTTAGAATTAGGTAATTCAGCAACTACAACTTTACCTACTGCTTGGGTTTGTCAAAATATAGAATTTGTTAACAATTCATCTGGTGTATTAAATCAATTTTTAATTACTATTAACGGTAATATTTTACAATCAGGAGGTAGTACCTATTCAGGAACAACAACTTTTATTTACGCTGGAACAGGAACTTGGACTGCACCAGCTAATGGACACTTTTCAAATAGTTTTACTATAAATACTGCAGGTACATTGACTTTCATAAGTGGTAACATTGGAGCAGGAATATTTACTTATACAGCTGGAACAGTAGCAACTGCAGGTTCAACCTTAAATATTAGAGCGGTAGGTACAACAATGAATGATGGTGCTATTGTTTGGTGGGATGTATTTCTTCAAACAAACGTAACTACTTTTAATTTAAACAATCAACTTGTTTGTTCTAATGCTTTAACAGTAGATAATTCTCAAGTAATTTTTGCTGGTACAGATGGAACATTTGATGTTTACTACCTTAATTTAAATTCATCAGGAACAATTGCAAGAAATCCAAAATTAGTTTCTACAAAAACTTATAGAGTTAGGGCAGGTTTTACATCTCAAGGAACACTTGCATTTCCAATAACTTTATCTTCTACTGTTGCAGCATCTCAGGCTATTTTTACAGTAGATCAAGGAGCAACCATTGACGTTGGTTTTGTCAATGCAACAGATATAGATTCTTCATTAGGTAAGACAATCTATTCATATAGAGGAGTATTTAGTAACACATCTAATTGGGCATTACTTCCAACAGATGTTAAACCACCAACAGGAGTATTTGTAAGTTAATTATAAAAAATTAAGTACTTTTACTTAAAATTAGAAATAATGAAAATAACACTTATAAAATTGTACACATCACTCCTATTTCCGTTAATAGCATTTTTTGCTCCAATTTATGTAATGGTATTTCTTGTTGGTCTGGCTACTATTATAGACACTGGGTTTGGAATATGGAAGGCTAAGCATATGAATGAGGAAATAACTTCAAAACTATGTAGAAAAGGATTAGTTCCAAAAATAAAATCCTATGTACTTATAGTATTATTATTATTTATTGCCGATCAATTTATAGTGAATGAATTTACTAAACTATTTATAAGTATAGAATTTGTTTCTACTAAACTTGTATCTCTTGCTCTTATAGTTATTGAATTAAGATCAATGGATGAATCATTTAAAAAGGTAAAAGGTTATTCTTTTATTGAAAAAATTTATGAAAATATCCGAAATATTAAGAAAGTAAAAGAAGATATTCACCCATGAAATTTAACTTTACACATTTTCTAGCATTTATTTGGACTATATTAATTAGCCTTTTAATTATACTTACTATGTATGGTTGCTCAATAGAGCATCATTTAGCTAAAGCACAGAAACACATTGATATTGCTAAAAGAAATGGAGCAGTTATTAAACCTGATACAGTGTGGAAATATAACTACACCAAAGAAACTGTCTTTGATACTATTACTAAAACTTATAAAGAGATATTAAAAAAAGATAGTACAGTACAGACTATCAATAATACTATTTCTGCAGGAATGACACGTCAGGAAAGATTAGCACTTGAAGCTAATTTTAAGCATCTTGAGAAAATGATGAAGTTGCAAAATGATAGCTTAAATAAGCAGCTTAAGGCAGTTATAAAAATTAATGGTCAGAATCAAAAAACTATTAAAACAATTGAACGTCTGGAGAATAAACCTTGGATGTGGGTAGCTATAAGTTTAGTAGCTCTAGTTTTTCTAGTAGGATTATTTATGTTGTGGAAATTTTTTAAATTTTAAATATGTTAACTACTCAACAAGCAATTAAAAAGTATGGTACTCCCAATGAAACAGGTGCAGGATACCTTGTTACTTTAAACCTACCTTATCCTATGCGCCTTGCTTGGGATACAGATACTGCAGTATCACGTATAAGATGTCACAAAGATGTTGCTAAAAATTTTGAAGCAGCATTTAAAGATGTCCTAGCTCATTATGGTATTGCTAAAATTAAAGAATTAGGAATAGATTTATTTGGAGGATGTTTTAATTATAGAAAAATGCGTGGTGGATCTGCATGGAGTAAACATGCTTGGGCTATTGCAATTGATTTAGATCCTGCAAGAAACACATTGAAGGAAACGTCTAAAACGGCGCGCTTTGCACGTCCAGAATATAAACCTATGATTGATATATTTTACAAGCATGGTTTTATTTCTTTGGGACGTGAGAAAAATTACGATTGGATGCACTTTGAGATTAAACAATAATAATATGAAATTTAGAAACAACTGGAGTATTAAGAATAAACAATGGGATAAGTTTGCTCTTAGATTAAGAGCGGGAAAAATAGATTTTATTAGTATTGAAATTGATATTTCTCGAAATTTTTGGATGGTAACTTTGCTAAACTTTACTTTTAAAAATAGATAATAATGGCTAAAAATAATTCTTTTGATATAGGGAAAAGAGCTACTCCTAAGGTTAAAAGGCCTGGAGTACATTCTAAAACTAAAAATTCTAAATCTAAAAATTCTCGTAATTATATTAAAGCATATAAAGGACAAGGAAAATAAGATTGAAATAAAAAATACTATAGTTTAATAATTAGTATTATTAAATAATGTAAATTTGTAATTATGCTATCTTTAAGTGATTTACATGCTCAAATTGATGAAGCTTTACAGGTTAATTCCATCGAGTCTTCATTTTCGTATGAATATTATACAGACTTAATTAACGAGCAGAGATCGCTTTGGTTAAGGAATGAGTATAATAAAAATAGAAGTATTGACCCTTATGTTATACAAACACTAGCTTGTTTAGATTTAACTCTAGTTAACCCTATTCAGTGTTGTGTTGAGGTCCCTGATGGCTGTAAAGTACTAAGAAGTGTTAGGAAGATTCCTAATACAATCGAGTTATTTTATACTAAAGGTATTAATACTGTGGGCCCTGCTGATATAATGAAGCCAAGATTTGCTCTTATAGATTATTCAAGAGTGCCTTATGTTGGACACGGAAGAACTACTAAAAATGCTATCTATGCTTTTTTGTATGATAATTACTTATACGTAACATCTAAAGATGTTTCCTATTTAATGCTAAATAAAATAACTATACGAGGAATCTTTGAAGACCCTACTTCTTTAGGGGATTTTATCAATTGTGCTACATCGGGAACATGTTGGTCTCCTACAGACCCTTACCCAATAAATCAATGGATGTGGGCATACATTAAACCTTATATTTTACAGCAGTTAATATCTAAGGGAAATCAAATTAAAGATGATGCTAACAATGCTGAAGATACTAAACTTACAGGAAATGTTAGACAGCAATAAATATTTAAAAAGGGGTAAAGGAAAAATAACTGGCTCTATTAAAAAAGCAGCTTTCTTTTCTTTTTACTTGAAGAACGCAAAAGAAACTTTAGTACCTAATACTACTTATAAAGCTTTTTTAAAAGATTTATTAGAAACATATAGCACAGAAATTGTAACAAGTGGTTTAGAATTACGCATTAATAAAGTAGGAAAACTAAGAATTAGAAGTAGAAAATTAAAGTTTTTTGATAAGAATAATGTACAATATAAAAGCCTAAGACCTAATTGGAAAGCCTCTTGGGAATTTTGGCATAAAAAATATCCCACATTAACTAAAGATGAGATTGTTAATTTACAAAACAAGTTAATAATTTACCATGAGAATGAACATAGTGATCAAGAATTTTATGAGCATTATTGGGATAAAGCAACTATTAATTTAAAATTTAAATCTTTTTATATATTTAAAGCTTCTAGACAGTATTCTAGATTAATAGCTAAAGTAGTAAAAGACCCTAATCGTAAAGTATTTTATTATGGATAACGAAATGATGGCAGAAGAAGGTTCTTCAAAAGGAGTAGAATCAGTAGTAAAGATAACTCGAAAGGAGTTTGAAGACGGTAGTCACGAAGAAATTAAGGTAGAAGAAGTAGAGGGTGGATTTATTAAAACTGTTTGTAAACGCTACAAAGATAAAGATGGATGCTGGCAATACTCCGATGAAAAGTCTGTAAGCGCAGAAGATCCAAATAAAGATAATTCTACCGAAGGAATAGTAAGCAGATTAGAATCAGTACTTAAAGGTATGTCATAATGTACGCAGGAAAAACAGTTTCATATAAAGCAATCCTTGATAAAACTATTAGGGATTTTGGGTTTAACTACGATATCAAAGATGAAGAAGGAGTAGAATGGCTTGCTGAATTTATGGCGCACACTAACGTAGGCGTGACCATGGAAGAAAAAATTGCTTATATTGAAATTTGTGATGGCCGAGGTGATTTACCTTTTGACTTATATAAAATAGGACAAGTAGCTCATATAGAAGGGGTTACCACGTTGGAAGAAGCCGCATGCGGGCGGGGGAGAATGTATCCTATGCGTTGGAAAACAGATTACTTTCATAAAAGATACCATCTTGATAATAGAGATTATACTACCGAAGGAAGGGAAACCTACACCGTAGGACAAGGTTATATATTTCCTTCATTGGGACAGGGATTTGTTGCAATGTCTTATTCAGCTATTCCTACTGACGATTGTGGTTATCCTACTATTCCTGCAGAACAGCAATGGTTAGAAGCAGGATCACATTATATTGCTTATAAAATTGCTAGGAAATTGTGGATACGAAATGAATTAGCTGGGGATAAATTTCAAATTATAGAGCGAGATAAAGAATGGTACTTTGCTCAAGCAGTAAATCATGCGAAACAGTGGAACGGTGTAGATGAAGCGGAAACAGTTAAAAATAGTGTTATTAGAACTATTCCCGATCTTCAAGCTCACGCTTCCTTCTTTGCTAATATGCAACTTCCTGAACTCCGTAAATTTAGACCTAAAGCGGGCACTGGTTTAGTTTCTACTATAAATGTTTTAACACAAAATGCACAGGGTACTAATCCTGCTACTACATAATGGAAAGGCATATAAATACATACCAAGGAATAAATACTGATACGGGATATGATTCTATTCCGCCTAATTTTTATTTGGACGCAGTAGATATTAGAATATCTACTACAGAAGGAGCTTCTATGGGATCCTGGACTAATATGAAAGGCAACACAGAGTTTTTTACTATCCCTGTTAATAATACTCAAGCATTTCCTACAGGCTCTCCTTTTGGAACTTGGACAGCTACGCAACCAGAAATAATAGGCTATACTACTATTCGAAATAGAGTTATATTATTAGTAGCAGATTCATCTGGAAGTAAAGGTTGGATTTATGATATTCAATATGACCCAGCTACTAGAGAAATTTTACCTGGATTTCCTGCGTTAAAATACTATAGTGCTACCCTTAATTTTAGTAAAAATTATCCTATTGAGGCTTTAGGGAGATACGAAAGCGGCTGCGTACAGAGAGTATATTGGACTGATTACAATAATTATTTACGAAGTATAAATATTGAAAATCCAGATTTACCTAATTTACCTGTAGATCTTATAGATATTTTTCCTAGTGTAGAATATAAACAGCCTTTATTAAAAGCAATTTTTGCGGGAGCTGCATTGTTAGCGGGATTATATCAAGTTGCCTATAGATTGAGAACTAGTGATGGTAAAGAAACATTAATTTCTCCTCCAAGTAATCTGATTCATTTAACAAATAAATCAGAATCTCTTCCACAGTCTGCACAATATACAGGAGCTCCTAAAGGAACTATGACAAATAAAGCAATTAATGTCATAATAGATACTTCTGATTACGCTGACTTCAGTGAAATTGATATTTTTCTAGTATTCCACGAAGATTATGCAGGCACCCCAACTATTAATTATATAGAAACTAAAACTATTGCAGGAAATACAATAGAATTTTTAATTACAGGTACAGAAGCAAGTTTTCCAATTGATTTTTTAGAGTATGCTGCTAAAGCATACCCATTTAAAACTTGTAAAACACTTACTCAAAAAGATAGTTCCCTAGTAATTGCCAATACTAAATCAGGATATTTTTCAGCTAAAGATAGGATAAACGAATTAGGGGAAACTTTTGATTTTGATATCCTTAGATACAGAAATGTAGCTACAGTTATTACCACTAATAATAACAAGTTTAATCCTGAATATAATATTGATGCTTATTGGTTAGTAGATTGGTTAGACAATCAACAATATAAATACAAATCTAATGGTACTACTTTAGGAGGAGAAAGCGCTAATATATCTTTTGAATTTACTTTAGAACCTATTACAATAGATGGAAGTAACCAAGACGGTTTTCCAAATATAGCAAATGTGCCTATAGATTTTCATAATTTAAATGATCTCCCTGCGGGTACTAATTATTATAATACTACTTACCCAAGTAATAGTTCTCCTTTTATTTCTGGCCTTTTAAAAAGTTATAAAAGAGGAGAAACATACCGTTTCGGTATTGTATTTTATAATAAAAAAGGAGAAGCTTCTTTTGTAGAACATCTTGCTGATATTAAATTTCCAGATATTTCAGAAGAAACTGATATCGAAACTATTGCAGGAACAGGTATTAAATACTACCCAACTTCTACTGGAGTAAGTACTACTACTACAGGGTATGCAATGGGGATAGAATTTAATCTAGATTTTAGTACTTGCCCTTTATTTTTTGCAGAATTTGAAAGTTATCAAATAGTAAGAGTAGAACGAACTGACACAGATAAAAGAAGATTATCTACAGGGACTATTAAAGCTTTTGCTGATATTACTATCGGAAATACTGTTCCTGAAGATTTTGATTTCAATAACCCACAAGGTTTTGGGCCAGGAATAACTACTCTACATTTATATGCCGATACTATAGCCGCAAGTGGGGGTAATAAAATAGCAAGTCTATTTAAATTTTTACAAACAGGCATTGCTACGGGTTACGGAGATGTTGTTGGGGATTTTGTTGCTATACATACTCCTGAATTATCTTTTAATTTTGAAAATATAGCAGGTATTGCTGCTAGTACAAGTAACGCATGCTTATTAGTAACAGGTGCTTATGTACATCCTACAGGAACTAATAAACCGACAATACCACTTTCTGGCCCAGAAACTCTTTGCAATAATGCAGAAGATTATAGAGCAACTATGAGAACGGTAGTTCCCGCAGATAGTCGCTCTACTGAATATATAAAAAGATTATATCCTAATGCTCTGTATGTAGAGATGAAGGATACTAGTACATATCTAGATAATATAGCAGGACCTATTACCGTAGGACTTTCTGATTATTACTTAAGGAACTATTATGCTACTTACGATAATATAGGAGGCAGCAGTAATGGTATAAATGACCCTCAAGATGGTGGAGGTGGGCCAAGTGATACTTATGAGGTAAGTAGGGGTGCTACAGGAATTTTAACTAAAATAGGAAAACTTACTCAAGATCCTATTACTCAGGATCCTCTTTTATTTCCTACTTCAACTTTTGAATGTTTTAATACTGTGTATGTAAAACCTGCCGCGCCTTATGATTTACTTGATTGTATTCCTATTGTAGACATTGTACTACCTAAATCAGAGGTTTATGGTGGTATGACGGCAGATGCTGTAGCGTCTAATATATTTATACCCGCCTCTCCTGTTATAGATAAAACTTCTGCTACTCCTAGAGTATTTGGAGGAGATATCTTTATTAGTATTTTTCCTTTTCAAAGTTCTAGCATTGAACTAGATCCAATATTTTATCCTGGATCAGGTACAGCTACTCCAAATGCTTTCGGAACTTCCAGAGTACGTTCTGCAGTTCTTCCCATAGAATCGTCGCTTAACATAGAATTGGCTTACGGAGCATCTCTTAAAACAGGAATAAAATACACAGAGGCAGTAAGTAATTCAGAATTTGAAGTATTAAGACAAGAAACTGCTAATACTTTTAAAGGAGCAGGAGAATCTTTTGATATGTATATTAATAATACTGTGTACTCTCGTGAGAATAAAGATGTTACTTTCTTTAGTCAGCCTGTGGGAGGAGGAAATTGTGGTATTAATGATTTACGTGCATATCTTTCAGATGTAAAAATTAATGAAGAAACAATAGATTCTTGGACAAAATTCGGTATTAATAATTATTATGATATTGATGATTATGGACCAATTAATAAAATTATTAATTGGAAAGATACTGTGTATTTTTATCAAGATAAGGGGGTAGGAATGTACGCTATTAATAGAGCTGCTATTACTACGACAACTGATGGGACTCCTACGCAATTAGGTACTGGACAAGGCTTCGGTAAGCATAGATATATTTCTAAAGAAAATGGAAGTATTCACCAGTGGGGAATACAAGCTAGTGATACAGGAATGTATTTCTTTGATGCTATTCATAGAAAAATATTTATGTTAAATTCTGGACAACAACAAGATCAAAATACGCCACTATCGGAAATAAAAGGTATTCACGCCTTTTTACAAAAATTACCTGCTGCTTCTTTTATTAGGAAAGAATTTGGAGGAGATGATCCTATTTTAAAGAAAGGTATAGCTGTAGGAAAGGATACTATTAACGATGAAATATATTTTACTTTTTTAGGAACAGGTAATTTCCTACCACTACTTACTAGTACTACCTATTATCCAGGTAATATAGTATATTCTCCAGCAAATCAGACTTATTATGTAGTCTTATTTGAATTCACTTCCAGTGATGACAAATACGAAATTTTAGCAGATTTAATAAAAAATTCTCGCACTGTGGTAGATTCTGATTATTTTATGGATACTACTATAGTATATGATGAATTAATGCAACAATTCTCCACACGGTTAAGTACTCAGACTCCAACTATCTGGATAAATAATGGCGATATATTATTAACACCTGGCCCAACAGCTCCTAATAAAATATATTCTCATAACTACGGAGATTGGGGTAATTTCTATGGCTCTGTAGAAGAAGCATCAATAACCGTGGTACTTAATCCACAAGCTGACATTAATAAAGTTTTAA
>Ga0209492_1000676_pt1 | contig 10559 bp, 8 predicted proteins | sample PPLLak12cMay2015_FD_187253 | JGI IMG/M metagenome (GOLD analysis project Ga0209492, IMG submission 187253) | Freshwater sediment microbial communities from Prairie Pothole Lake near Jamestown, North Dakota, USA - PPLs Lake P7 Core (1) Depth... | ecosystem: Environmental > Aquatic > Freshwater >... | reverse complement strand
CTTGAAGGTCGGTTCGGAAGGTTTTCGTTTCATACCCCCTATTGAATCACATTTCTTTTAAACGCGAAAGGGGCTGCCCACTTCTTTTTGGACAGCCCCAGTTTGTTTTATAGAGGGGTAACAGATTTTGGGTTCCAGTCCAGGACTGCCTGCACGAGTTGCCCGTACTGCCGTGCTGCCCGGCTGGAGGCATCCAACTCGAAGATCGTTTTTCCTTCTACCGCACATTCCCGCAGCACCGTGGCGCGGTGGATCGGCTCAAGCAGCATGCCGCTAAAGCGCTTACCCAGGTCCTGCAGAGTGGCTTTGCTCTCTCGGGTGACATCGTCATAAAAAGTGGGCAGAATTCCGATCACCTGGCCCTGCCATTCGAAATCCTGGCGGATCTTCTTTAAGGTAGAGACGATGCTGAAGACGCCATCTGACGCCAGGTAGTCGGTGGCGCAGGGGATCAGCACACCGTCGGCAGCCCATAACGCCTGCTCCTGCAGCTCGCCCACGCTGGGTGAGGTGTCGACCACAATATAATCCAGGTGGTCGTTGTGAGCTGCTGGCTTAAGCTTACTGGCTGTGAAGGAAACCGCTGATCGCTGGATGCTGAGCACCGTTTGGGCGGTGGCGGTTTTCTTGTCGCCCAGGATCACGTACAGTCCAGGGCGATCTGTCAGGCGGACGACGCGGTTCGGGGGCTCTTCGGCTACCAGTAAATTAAAAGCGCCAGACTCCGGCTTCAAGCCAAGGATCGTAGCGCACTGACCCTGGGGGTCCAGATCGACCAGCAGTACCCTATAGCCCTTCAAGACCAGGCCATGAGCAAGATTGACCGCAGTGGTGGTTTTCCCAACCCCGCCTTTTTGGTTGGCAACGGTGATGATGGTCGTCATGCAAGGCTCCTCGATCTGCTCGGGGTGATATCAGGGCAGCCCGGTTTGTGTGGCCGATGGAGGCAGGATAAAACCACGCGGCCAATCAGTAAATTCATCATAAGTGATGTCGTCAAAGATGGCTTCCAGGGTGTACTCCTGCCCGTTGATTTGAATGATCCGGCTGAGGCTGGCTTCTGTAAGGTTGGCAGCCCTAAAAATCGCCTGCGAAAAGTCGACCCCTGCCAGGTCAATTTGCGGGAAACTGGTAGCGATCGTGGCTCCGCTCAGGTCCACTGCACAAATATAAAGTACGGCGTTTTCCCACAGGCCGCTGTTATAGTACCCGCGTCCCAGGCTACCTCCCAGGTTGAAGCGGGATTCCGTCAAACCAGCTTCATTCGCCAGAAGAAAGATACCGTTCTGGCAATCTGCTGCGTAGATGGTGCTGATAAATTCCTGGTAAGTGATATCCGGCCGAAAATCGACCGGGGTGGCGCTCACAAAAAGCGTATTGCTTATCACAGTCGTGGCCAGTGTGGCATCGGACAGGTTCGCTCCAACCAGCTGCGCTCCGGTGAGATCGGTGCCTTCCAGGCTGGCGCCCTGCATGTTGGCAGAGCGCAGGTCGGCTTGCTCTAGCTTTGCTCTGTCCAGGTCGGCATTACGCAAGATGGCATAGCGCAGGTTTGCCCTGGTCAGGTCGGCGGAGGCGAGGCTGGCGTCTGCCAGGTTGGCAGATTGCAGGTTCGAGTTCGACATATTAGCCCCCGACAGGTCGGCCTGCAGGGTGACTTCCTGACCGGCAATGGCACGCGTATCGGCCCATACCACCGGAGCAAAGCCGCGTTCGCTGAGATCGGCCTGGGTAAGGTCGGCACCGCCTAGTGTAGCACCAGCCAGATAGCTGCCGGCCAGACGGGCTTCAGTCAAGTCGGCGCCATCCAGAATAGTTCGCAGGGTGATGTCATCCGGATTGACCAGGACATCCAGCCGGGCATCCCGCATCTGGGCGTGCCGTAAATCGGCGCCTGCCAGCCGGGCGCCCTGGGAATTGATCGAATCCAGGATTGCGCCAGCCAGGTTGGCGCCGCCCGCCCGCGTCGTGAGCAGGGTCGTACCGGTCAGGTCGGCGCCCTCCATATTGGCGCCGGAGATTATCGAATTATTCAGGGAAATGCCTGAGAGCCGGGCATTTGCCAGGCTGGCGCCACGCAAGGTAGCACGATCCAGTGTTGTGCCTAGCAAGTTGGCATCGTCCAGGATGGCACCTTGCAACGTCGCCTCGGTCAGGTTGGCCCCGTCCATACTGGCCCCGGTCAGGTTAGCCCCATTTAAATTAGCTTTTTCCAGCAGCGCACCGCTGAGGGTTACACCGGTCAGGTCGGCGCCGATGAGAGTCGCTTTATTCAAGATCACAGCGGTCAGCGTGACACCCTGGGTAAAATCCACATTGGTCAGAGTAGCGCCGGTAAGGTCGGCTCCGCTCAGGTTGGTGTTCGCCAGGGCGGCGTTGCTCAGGTTGGCTTCTTCCAGGTTGGCGCCAATCAGGTCTACGCTGCTCAGGTTGCTATTGATTAAATTGGTGCCTGCCAGGACGGCGCCGCTCAGATCAGCGCCGCTGAAATCTACATCTTGCAAGGATGCTCCGGTGAAATCAACTCCTGTCAGGGTGGCGCCCGAAAAATTGCTGCCATCCAGGGTCTTGTTGCGGAAATCCCTGCCGGTCAGATTATCACCCGAGCAGCTCGGTGGGCAGCGTAAGGTGCGGAACATATACACTGCGGCCAGGAAAAGGGCGGCCCCCAGGGCAATGATGGCAAACATCTCGATGAGCGGCCGGTTGTTACGCATAATTTGCCTGGTACTCATGGCTGAGAGACTACCTTGATTGCGGAGTCCGGTATGGCAAAACCGACCGGCCAGACGGTCGCATCATCATACAATACCCCTTTGAGTTGGGCGTCCTTCAACAAGGGCTTGAATTGTGTCTCAATTAGCTCCAGAATAATTGGATCATAGGCGGCTTTAACGATATCTGTTTGAGCGATAGCCTGGCGCAGCTCGTTGCCGGTGAGATTGTCATAAGAGAAATCCTCGCCCGCTCCTGGGGGCAGAGGCAGCACCAGCAGCGCCCCGGTCAGGTCGGCGCCACGCAAATCGGCCCCGCTCAGGTCGGCTCCAACCAGGATGGCGCCATTCAGCCTGGCACCCGAAAGATTAGCGCCGGTCAGGTTGGTCCCCAGCATGGTCGTTCCGGCCAGGTAAGCCTGGCTCAGGTTGCTGCCGACCAGCGAAGAGAGATTGACCCACGCGCCCCCCAGGCTGGCATTGCTCAAGTCGGCGCCGTTGAAATTGGCAGTGCTCAGATCGCCGCCGCTCAGGTTGGCGGCACTCAGGTTGGCGCCACTCAGGACGGTATCGATCATCTCGACGCCGCTCAAATTAAGGGCGCTCAAGTTGCTACCGATCAGCTCGGCGCCGTTGAAGTTCGCCCCATTCAAGATGGCGCGGGTCAGGTCAACGCGGCCCAGCGAAGCCCCTTCCAGGTTGGCGCCGCGCAAGTCCGCCCGGTCCATTGTTGCATTGCGCAGGTTGGCGTTCTTTAAATCGGCGCCGACCAGCAGCGTCTCGGTCAGGTTAGCGCTTTCCAAATCCGTTTCCATCAGGGAAGCTCCGCTGAGGTTGGCGTTGGACAGGTTAGCCCGTACCAGGATGGCCTTGTCCAGGTTAGCCTCCACCAGATTAGCACCAGCCAGTTTCTGGCCGCGCAACGTTTTGTTGCTCAGATTGGCGCCGACGCATTCTGGAGGGCAGCCCCCAGGCAGGGCCGTGCCACAACCGCTGAGGATCAGCACCAGGAAAACCGCAACCAATACCTTCGATATGCGCCGCATGCCTATCCGGTCTTAGCGGAAGTGTAAGGGAACAACTGGTTCAGTTTTACCTGCCGGTCTTTACACCCGCAGCTTTTTCCGGTGATCTGCTCGTAACTATTGGCCAGTTGATCCATACCGGTCAGGTGAGCCAGATCGGCGACTGTGTCGCCCAGGCCGTTGCTGCCTGCTTTTAATCCTGTTCGTACTTTCATCGATTATCTCCTGCCTATATTATAGTTTCAGTTTGCGCCGGTGAAGGTCAAGGATGAGCAATCACCATTAAAGTAGCGGCGCGGTTAAGCACGCAGTGTAACGACAGCGATAAGTTCTCGGGGTCGAGAGCGCCAAAGCTCTCGTCGAGGATAATCATATCGGCTTTTTGCAGCAGCGTGCGTGCGATATACAGTCGGCTGCGCTCACCGTGCGATAGCTGCCAGCCGCTCTCCCCGAGCATTTGCTGGAAGCCAGACGGCATGCGGTCGAAGACCTCTCCCAGCCCCAGCTCGCGCAGCAGCAGCTCAGCTTCTTCCAGGTCTTCAGGCAAAGGGGGCCAGTTTCGGCCCATCAGTAAGTTGAATCCTAGTGTGTCCGAAAACACGTAATTCTCCTGGAACTGCGGCGCCATCACAATTCGCCGGCGCCACTCCTCGTTGCCCAGTATCTGCCGGTCAAAACCCCACAACAGCATCGAGCCAGATTCCGGCCGGCGCAACCCGGTGAGCAGGGAGGCCAGGGTGGATTTTCCGCCTCCGGAAGGTCCCTCCAGCAGAATACGGCTCCCAGGTTGGATCTGCAGCGAGCAATCCTGGATGATCGGTTTACCGGTCTGACGGTAGCGAAAGCTGATATCTCGTACCTGCAGTAGCGGTTGCCGGCCGGCGGCAGGTAAAACCTGATCGTGGTGCGCGGCCGTGGCGGTATCCTCGCTGCGGAAAGACACAAAATCTAGCGATTGAAGCTCGCGCGAGCGTGCGGCAGCCTTAAAAATTGGTCCTACCTGTTGCCAGGCAATCAACAGTCCGCTCAAGCTCTGGGCGCCGCCTGCCATGCGGGCCAGGGCGCGCGAGGCCAGGATGATACCTCCCACGCTGACTGCCATGGCCTGTGGCGAGGCTGTGCCGGATATGAAGGGCACAGCAATACCCAGCAGTCCCACCAGCATCCAGCCGCGTGTGATAATCGCGTTGACCTGGATGCCCACCTGGTCGACATTCTCCGAGAGCTTCAAGTAGCGGTCCAGGGCCTGATCTTCATCGTCGTGCCAATGATGGTAGTCTTCCTGGGCCAGGCGAGTCTGGTGGCCAACCATGCGCTCAACCAGGTCGTTGGTCATTTCCCGGTAGACGCTGCTCCATTCCCGGTTGGTTTGGTAGTAGCGCCACAGGATCACCAGGGTGACCAGTGTCCAGGCGACCAGCAGCAGGCTGTTCAGGGCGCCGCCGGCTCCTCGGGAAAGCACGGCGCCTGCCAGGGCCAGCTCGATGACGGCAAGAATGGCCATGTAGCCGCCGTTCAGGGCCAGCATCTCCACTGCTTCGGAGTCCATCACGCGGTTCAAAAACTGGCCGCGTCCCTGGTGACGGATTTCCTCCGGGTCGAGCCGCAAGGTCCCGTAGATCAGCCGCTGTTTAAACACAGAACCGGTACTAACCGCCAGCTCTCCCTGCGAATCGCTCACGATCATCTGCACTGGGATGGTGGAGAACAACAAAATCACCCAGGCAAGCAGCCAGCCCATGTCGATGCTGCCCTGAAAGATACCGCGCCCGATGACGAACCAGGTGGCAATCCCGAGGAGCTGCAGGATCAGGTAGGTGAACAGCTGCAAGCTGATGGGGAAAAATACCCGCGCCTGCCTGAACAGTTGAACCATGCTGGAGCCGGGCAGCAGCCGCAGCAGCCAACCGCCTTGCAAGCGCAGTGGGCTGAGTTCTTCTTTCAGGATCGAGCGGCGGGCTTGCCCGTGACGGTTTTCGGCCACCCCCGCGTCCGCCAGAATCTGGTCGATGGCAGGGGTCAGGCCCGACTCGTATGGCTGGCAGATGGCGGCTCGCAGGCTTTCGATCGGTATCCTGTGTGTGCGCAGGTCTGGGCCAAGTACCCGGACACGCTTTTTATTGGCGCTAACCAGGGCCAGCAGTCGGGGGACATCTCCTCTTAATGGACCAGGCAGGCGCAGGATGACGGGCGCAGAAACCTGCAAAAATCGTTCAACTTCTCCATACAACAGGTCGACCGGTTCGGCTTCCAACCCAATATGGCCGGCCGCCACATCAATCCACCGGCTGATGGTTTCATCGTCGGATTGAGCCAGCCTTTCTGAAGGCTGAGCCAGCCTGGCCGGGCGTGTGATCAATTTCGAACGGCGTGCCAGGTTTTCGATCAGCTCTCCCAGCCTGGAAACCGGCCAGGCAATATTTTCCCACACCAGATCCCGTTTTGCCATATTGCTGTTGATTTTACTAGTTTTTTCCAGAAACTTTTGACGGAAACTATTCAGTCCCCAACCTAAGTCATTTGACTAAGCTTTCTCCTGGCAACCTCGCGAGCCAGCCGGGCCGCCGGGTTTTCCTTTATAATACGCTTGCCACGGATGGCATTCACCGATTATTTTGACTCCAGGCCTGTAAGAGGACATTGTGTCAATTCCATTCTCGCGTTCAATGCGATCGTTGAAAGTGGACAGCTATCGCGCTTCGCTGGTGGGAATACTGCTGGCCAGTGTCGTCATGCTGGCGCTGGTTGTGTGGTTTTTTTCGGCCAGGATCACCCTTTTTGAAGTAAGCAACACCGTGAGTATGACCGAAGACGGGCGCCTGATGGCGCAGTTCTCGGCTGAGTCGATGGCGCGCCTGCGCCAGGGGCAGCCGGCTGTTCTGCGCGTTACTGTTGGCTCGGACCAATCGGTAACCCCACTGCCAGCCATGGTATTCACCATCCAACCCGGCAGCAATGATGTTGAAATCACCCTGACAACCAATGAAATCCCAGAAAACTTGCTCACTCAGGGCTTTAAAGGCCAGGTGCAGGTTGAAGCGGAGTACGTCACGCCAGCTGTGCTGGTGATGCGCGCTATGGGTAAATACCTGAACCGGCAAGATATCCCCGTCACGCCCCAGGAGAACCCGAGCTCGTCATGATCCTGGATACGCCTACCCAGGGCCAGCGCTTCCTGGCGCCGGAGGTCATCCAGTCGTCGGAAATGGATTGTGGACCGGCGGCATTGAAAGCCATACTGGAGGGCTTCGGCATTACGGTGAATTATGGCCGCCTGCGGGAGGCATGCCAGACAGATGTCGATGGCACCTCAATCAATACGATTGAGGACCTGGCGGTCCAGCTAGGCTTGCAGGCCGAGCAGGTAATGTTGCCGGTGGACCACCTGCTGCTGCCGGAGGCACAGGCTTTGCCGGCCCTGGTAGTGGTGCGCCTGCCCACCGGTATGACGCACTTCCTGGTAGTATGGGGCCGTTTTGGCAACCATCTGCAGATTATGGATCCGGCAACCGGGCGGCGCTGGCCAAGCTGGCAACGATTCCAGGATGAGCTGTACATCCATACTTTCCCGGTGGCTGCGGCGGCCTGGCGCGAATGGGCCGGAACTGAGGGCTTTCTGGAGCCGCTGCGCCACCGCATGTCCGACCTGAAAATCCCCCCGGAAGTCTTGCAGCAGCTGATCGATTCCGCAATAATGGATAACGGCTGGCGCTCGCTGGCCACCCTGGATGCTGCTGTCCGCATGGTGGCAGCTATTGTGCGTTCACGCGGGCTGGAAGCCGGCGAACAAGCCGGTAAGGTGATCGGTCGCTTTTTCGAGCTAAATCGCGGCGCAGCGCTGCCGGGGGAATTTATCCAGGCACAGCCAGATGAGACGGTAACCAGGGAGATCCGGATTCCGGAGACTTACTGGTCGGCTTTGCCACTACCCACGCCACCTGGTCAGACAGCCGAGGAAGAGCGCTTGCTGTTACGCGGAGCGGTCCTGGTGCGCATCCTGGGCCGCCGGCCTATTGCCGAACTGACCCTGGATGAAGATGGGCAACCGGAAGCAGAGCGCATATTGCCTCCCGACCTGGAAGCAGCCCTGGAAGAGCCCGAGTATCGCCCTTTACACGCCGTTTGGCAGGCTTTGAAGCAAGATGGACTGCTTACGCCCGGAATTATGCTCCTGGCGGTAGCCCTGGCGACGATGGGCGTGATGGTCGAAGCCATCCTTTTCCAGGGTTTGGTCATTTTAGGCCAGAGCCTGAGCAATGTCTCGCAGCGAATTGCGGCTGTGGTAGTTTTATCCGGTTTCATGCTGGCGCTGCTGCTGTTAGAGTTTCCAATCAACTCGATTGCCCTGCGCATGGGCAGACGATTGGAGACTCGCCTGCGGGTTTCATTGCTGGAAAAGATCCCCCGTCTGGGAGACCGCTACTTTCGCAGCCGCCTGACCTCAGACATGGCGCAGCGGGCGCACGACTTGCGTGCCTTGCGGACGATGCCGCAGGTGGGTATCGGCCTGTTGCGTACTGCGTTCCAGTTGATTCTTACAACCATCGGCGTTATCTGGCTGGATCCGATCAGCGCACCATTGGCGATCTTGGGGACCACTTTCTTCTTTGGGATTTCGTTCGTCACGCGTCCGATCCTGGACGAGCGCGACCTGCGTCTGCGCACTCATATTGGGGCCTTGAGCCGATTTTACCTGGATGCCCTACTTGGGCTGATCCCGGCTCGGGCGCATGGGGCGGAGCGCAGCCTGCGGAGGCAGCACGAAAGCCAGATGATTGAGTGGGCACGCTCCAACCGGGAGTTTTCCAATACCGGCACATACCTGCGAGCATTTGGGGCTATACTGTACTCGCTGTTTGCGATCCTGATCCTGGTGAATTACGTCGCCAAGGGCGGGCAGCCCAGCGAGATCTTGTTGTTATTCTACTGGACGTTAAACCTGCCGGCCCTGGGGCAATCCCTGGCAGACCAGGTCCAGCAATACCCCATGCTGCGCAATCGCATCGTCCGCTTGCTGGAGCCACTTGGCGCGCCGGATGAAGAAGATATCTGGCTGCAGGACCAGCAAGCATCGCAAGCGCCTTTGAAGCAGGACACAATGAGCCAGGCAGCCAGCATCTCGCTGGAGGATGTCTGGGTTCAGGCTGGCGGGCATATCATATTAAAGGAAGTCACTCTGGATATCCAACCTGGTGAGCACATTGCCATTGTTGGTCCTTCTGGCGCGGGGAAATCATCCCTGGTGGGTTTGCTGTTGGGCTGGAACCGGCCTTCTCAGGGGCGTATTTTCGTGGACGAGCAAGCTCTGGATGGCAAGCGTATCCAGGCGCTGCGCCGGGGAACCGCCTGGGTGGACCCGGCCGTGCAGCTCTGGAACAGGTCCTTGTACGATAATCTGCGTTATGGGATGGAGCAGTCTAATGGCCAGCCGATTGGTGGGGTGATCCAGGACGCCGACTTGTTTGGAGTGCTGGAGAGGATGCCCGATGGATTGAAGACCAGCCTGGGGGAGGGGGGCGGCCTGGTCTCCGGCGGTGAAGGGCAGCGCGTCCGCCTGGGGCGCGCCATGCTGCGCAGTGGCGCGCGCCTGGCGATCCTGGATGAGCCATTCCGCGGGTTGGATCGCGAAAAGCGGCGCAGCCTGTTGGTGAAGGCACGCCAGCATTGGGAGGCGGCGACTTTGTTGTGCATCACACACGATGTGAGCGAAACGCTGAACTTCCCACGGGTACTGGTAATCGAAGAAGGTCGTATTATCGAAGATGGTACGCCTCAGGATCTGGCTGCCCAGTCTGGTACGCGCTATCAGCAGCTGTTGGAAGCGGAAGAACAGGTGCGCCAGGGATTGTGGGCCAGCGCCGATTGGCAGCGGCTGTGGATCGACGACGGGCGGCTGGCGCCGCGGACAGATGACTTCAAGATCCCGGGTAGCCCGGAGGAACCGGCTGCTGCGGATATGTTATAATGCCGGCAACTGGCCGGGAAGATAGATGCGTATAGATTTCGGGCTCGTGTTTTCTTGAGCCGCCTGGAGATAAACTATGGAATTGCTGATCGTTGTATTACTGGCACTTGCCGTCGGCTACATTCTTGGGGCGCGCTGATGCAGCTAATTATCTTTCTGCTGGTTTTTATGGTGCTGGGTTATGTCCTGGCGCGCACTGAGCCAGAACAGAAAGACAAAGAATAAAGGTCTGATTGTGGTTAATTAAATATTCGTCCCCGCAGCTCCCGCGGGGACGAATATTTATTCCTGGTTTCAGTGCTGGGATTAGTCGGGGATGTAGAGTTTTTGCCCGGGGAAGATATTGTTCTGGTTTGGCCCAATGATGGTCATATTGGAATAATAAATCTTCTGGACATCAGAATAAGTGGCGCTAGGTCCATAGAATTTCTGGGCAATTGTGCCCAGGCTGTCCCCGTTTTGGACGACGTAGCAGGCTGCGCCGGATTTCGTGTCGGTTCGTACTTTCATAGCTGTCTCCTAAAGACGAAAAGCATATTAATCGAAAACACCCTCGATTTGTGCGGTCAGGATTAATTATTCCAGCCTCTTATTGGCTACTTATATTTTAATAGATTTATCGGGCTTGGCAATACGACGTTTGACTTAATTACAACAGCTGCGGCTACCAAACATTTGACTTGATTCGCAGTAAAAAGCAGATTGCGCTAAAATGTGGGTAAGGATAACGGTTATAATTCGCGTGCTTACTGATAAACAATAATTACAGGAGAATATAGTGAATCTTAGGAACGCCAAATTGAAGAATTGGTCCTTATTTGTATCGGCCGTGATGATCCTTGTACTTTCAACTGC
>Ga0209492_1000671_pt1 | contig 10599 bp, 8 predicted proteins | sample PPLLak12cMay2015_FD_187253 | JGI IMG/M metagenome (GOLD analysis project Ga0209492, IMG submission 187253) | Freshwater sediment microbial communities from Prairie Pothole Lake near Jamestown, North Dakota, USA - PPLs Lake P7 Core (1) Depth... | ecosystem: Environmental > Aquatic > Freshwater >... | reverse complement strand
GGAATACCAGCTTTAGCGCCCATTACTGCATTTGTGCCAAACCCTGTTGTGCCGATAGTGCCTACCATGTTTGTCCCTAATGACGGACTGCGAACATTGGCGTACATGGCCGAATATCTAGCTGATGTGCCGGATATACAGATTATAAATATGAGTTCTCTTGATCCTGCTCTAGTGAGCCCAGACTTTGTATTATCTAACAACGATTTTGATGTTACATTTTCTGATTATAGTGCAACTCAATCGGGTTACCCGAACTCGGAATCCGATATCTCAACTGTATTTGAGGTTGTGGTAGGAGAAAATAACATATCTGTAGGTGTAGTAAAGAATTTTGCCGATCCTAACGAGCCCAATGGTGGCACAAGTGATTACATAACATATACCTATGGTGGATTCTTAGATTCCGGTGGCACAATTACAACTGGACTACCTACGTTTACACAGGGTGATGTTATAGGTGTGGTCTCTACTATTCAGCCCGGTGGTTATGGAGATACCTACCTGAGATTCTATAAGAATGGAGTTTTGGTACATGCTAGTAATTTAATACTCTCGTTGTATGCAACAAATGCTATGATAACATATGCACCTCCTGTTGTTGTGATGTGTTCTTTCTTTGATTATAGATTCTCGCAGGTATTCCCGGGATCGACAAACCTCAATTGGGTCGAACATCCGGTGTATAGATTCAGGGTTTTTGTGGATTCTCTTATAGATCCGCCCATATTGTTGACATTTGACCCGGGCACAACAACTACCCTAGATCAGCTTACAAATAATATAACAGCACAGTTACCGCCAGATTTTTCTTGTTTTTTGACGGAACAGGATGGAGGCGGTGGCCCCGAAACTCATCTAATAATTCAAAGAACAAATGGTACGTTTGCTATAATAGATAACGACGGAACTGAATATCCAGATATCGGTTATAATTACGGAGTTCTTGATTATTCGGGACTATATGTCGGGGTAGATAATGATTCAACACCCGAATCGCCGTTTGGTGAGTTATTACCACTCGGGGAATGTTTGGTGCCGCCACCACCACCTCCACCGACTACCTACACATATTATAGCAGCATTCAGATTCGAAATGGGTTTGATGGTGATACAGGTATAGCCGGATATATAGGGCAGAGTAATCCCTTTGTTAGTTCTTTTGAAATAGAAGCCTCTCAATTATTACAGACCTATCCGAGCGCAGCGATGAGTAAGCTTTTACTTACAACATCAATAGTTAATGGTGCCTATTGGTCAGTGGGAGCCGGCAATGCAAATGGTCCACCTGGCTCAGTGGGCCCAACACTCGATACCTACTTTGATTTTACAACAACACCTAATGAGTTCTTTGCCCGAGATTTCTATTTTCCTATGGAACCGGGAGATAAGATATGGTGCATTGGTACAAATTTCAGTGGATACGGAGCACCGTTTACAGTAGACGTAATGATAGGCCCGGATGAATTTACTGGAATACACTATCAATTCTTTGGTAACTGGCAAAGTGATGCCTCAGGTGTTTCTGCAATTCAATGTTTTAATCCACCAACACCTACATTAGTTGATTCGGGTTCGTTCTCATTCAATGTGATTAATACACTTGATGCAACTGTGAATACCGAAGATGTTCAGATTTACCTCGATGTTGGTCAAACACTAAAGGCAGGAACATGTAATCTCCCAGGAGCAATTTTAAATGCCGGTGACTCGTATATACGACTCCTGAATCCCTCGGATGTCACTGTAGCAAGCAATGATGATTTTATAGGACTTGCTTCGTATTTTGAATATACATGTGTCGCTGCAGGACTGTACACTTTTAAGGTCGGCGGATACGATACCGACCCAGCTGAGGGGACAGCAGTGTGGGAAGTTTATGCCTTGTATTAATTAAGGTTTTCTGGCCACTCATTTGCCGCGTATTTAACACCCTCATTGATAAATACTCATAACAAGAATCGTAATTCTTCAAAGGAGTTAAAATACAATGGCTATTCTAGTATCACCTGGCGTAAGTATTTCAGTTATTGATCAAAGTATCAATGTTGGCGCTGGTCCAGGCACTGTTCCACTAATCTTTATTGCAACACAGGAAAATAAGGCAACGCCCGATGGTTCCGAAACTGCACCCGGTACCACTAAGGCAAATGCAGGTAAGGTTTATTCTATTACGTCGCAGCGAGATCTAGTGCAAACCTTTGGAGATCCTGTTTTCTACGAAGTCAGCGGTACATCTATCAATGGTTACCCACTAAACGAATACGGATTGTTAGCCGCATATTCATACCTTGGCATATCGAATCTTGCTAGAGTTATTCGTGCAGACATTAACACCGTGCAACTGCAGGCCTCGGCAATTGAGCCAACAAGTCCAGCCGCGCCTGGTACATACTGGTTTGACGAATCGTCTAACGGCTCTGATTACGGACTATTTGTTCGTGCTGGTGTATTCCCTAATGAAATTTGGACATTGGTTACACCTAATTTTATTTACAATTTTGCAACAGGAGTTGCAAATGAACCATCACCTGCTGATGGTACTGCAGGAGATCATGCTCTTGTATTTCAGACAGCGTCTGGTGAACTATCGTACTGGGCAAGAACTACTCCAGCAGCATATACTTCGGGAGCATTAACTGGATCATCAACCGGAACTCTAGTAACAGTCGACACCACAGTTGGTCTTTTTGCCGGTATGGTACCTTCGGTAACAGCTGGCGTTGGCGTGTTCAGTGTTGGCACATATGTTACCGAAGTGAACAGCCCAACTACATTTACAGTAAATATAACACCATCAACACCTCTTGTTGCTGCGACAGTTTCTGCCGCAGGCGATACATGGACTCAACTAACTGGTGCATCTGGTCCTACTAGTATTGTAATTCAGCAGGTATGGCCAGATCTAACCAACGTCTTAACTACACAGGAATACTGGGTTAAGACAGGTTCGGCAGCACAAGGCGCTAACATGGTTCTGCGCAGAATGGATGCTACACTTGCACAGTTTTTGCAAATTGAGGCACCAATTTTAGCAGACGACACCGCTGCAAACACATATTACAGTTCTAACCCAGCCGGTTCAAATGGTCAGATCTATATTCAGCCTACACCGTTTGGCACTGCTGATTCGCTATCCTTCAGGAAGGCAACCGGCGCAACTGGTCCATGGGCACCTTTAGCAACCATTATCGGTTCAGAATCAGTACCAACAGAAGGTCCGGATAACGGCCAACTATGGTTTAACGCTGAGGTGGGTGTTGACGGAAATGGTCAATCTACAGTAGATATGCTTATTGCCGACGGCGCAGGCAGTTGGCAAAACATTAACCTTGAAGGATGGACCGGAATGTCTGTCCTCCCAGGACAACCTACACTGTTTACACAGTCAGGTGACCCGCAAGACAATGTCCCAGCACCAGTTTTATCACAGGGTGATATCTGGGTTGATACTGACGTTGATCCATACCCTGTTATTAAGCGTTGGACAGGTACAGCATGGACTATGGTCGACAACACAGATCAGACTACGCCAAATGGTATCATCTTCACAGATGCAAGATCAAATCCTATGTTCATGAATGGCATTAACGGCGGCGCAAATAACGGCGGCCCAGGAAATCCTGACCTTGATCCAGATGCACCAGATTCGGACCTATATCCAAAGGGATTCTTGCTATGGAATACACGTTATTCAACCAATAACGTAAAGGAATGGCAATCTCCATATGTATTCAATAGTGTCCCAGCATTGCCGGACGATACAAACAATTCGTCGTTAGGCCGTTGGGTAACAACATCCGGTAATAACGCAGGCGGCGCACCATACATGGGTGCAGCAGCACAAAATATTTGTATTGTTAGAGCAATTCAATCGGCTATTATCTCAAACGAAGATATTAGAGCCGAAGACTTGTATTTTAACCTAATTGCTGCTCCTGGATATGTTGAAGCAATCGACGAAATGCTTGTATTAAACGAGGACCGTAAAGAGACTGCATTTATTGTTGGTGATACACCATTTACATTAGCTGCAAATGGCACTGCTCTTCAGAATTGGGCAACCAACAGTTCGGTTGCTTATGGCAACGGATCAGATGGTCTAGTATCAGCAAGTAAGTATTTTGCTGCATGGTATCCGAGTGGTCTAGCAACAAACGTAGATGGAACAGATGTTGTTGTTCCACCATCGCACATGGCCCTACGTACCATTGCATATAACGACCAGGTAGCATATCCGTGGTTCGCACCAGCAGGTCTACAGCGCGGTATTGTTAACAATGCAGCAGCGGTAGGATATGTTAATCAAGAAGGCCAGTTTATAACCGTTAAACTAAACGAAGGTCAGAGAGACATTCTATACCAAAACGGTATTAACCCAATTCGCGTAATGCCACAGGGCGGAATTGTTGTTTTCGGTCAGAAGACACGTCAGCCATATGCAAGTGCAACAGATCGTATCAACGTAGTTCGTTTAGAAAACTACTTGCGCTACCAATTAAACCTATTGGCACAACCTTTCTTGTTTGAACCTAACGACACAATTACTCGTAAGGCAGTCAAGGATGCATTTGATAGATTCTTATCAGAACTTATCACACTACGCGCACTTTATGACTTCTTGGTAGTTTGCGATTTGAGCAATAACACACCTGCCAGAATTGATAGAAACGAATTATGGATTGATATTGCAATTCAGCCAGTTAAGGCAATCGAATTTATCTATATTCCGATTCGAATCAAGAATACTGGTGCTAGCTTATCGGCACCTTGATACTAGGTTATCTACTGAAATACCGGCCTCGTGCCGGTATTTCCTTTTTATGATAAATATCGGATGAGTGATCTAAGGAGTTACATAAGACATCTACCGTCGCAGAGCAACATAGGATGTTGTACATCTAGTGCAACTCTTTTAGCTGCAGAAATTACACTTGCAATGACCGGGAAGGTTCTAAATTTTTCGAGGCTCTTTCTTTATTATATGACTCGAAAAATCCAAGGGCGCCTGGGAAAGAATGGAGCAGAATTAGGTAAAACACTCGAGTCTCTAAGTACACACGGTGTTTGTTTAGACGAAAAGTGGCCCTTTAGATTCCCTTTAGTTAACAGAGAACCATCTATTGATGCAATTCATAATGCACTTTATTATAGATTGCATAGTTATAGGTTTGTAAATGTGCATGAGTTTAACACATACCTTGACCAATCGATACCTATAATAGTAGGTGTTAGAACAGGTAGTAAGTTTTGGAAACTTTCCGGAGAATTGTCATCACAAAACTATGTTCCGGTTAATGATACAGATAATAGACTTGCTCGCGGCCACGCAGTTACTATAGTTGGAAATGATCCGAACATTATGGGAGGTTCGTGGATTATAGCGAACTCTCTAGGCCCTAAGTGGGGCAGCAATGGATACGGAATACTGCCATATACCTGTTCAGTTGATATAGGGGAATCTTATATTATACAGAGCTTTGCTGGAATACCGGCCGGAAAAAATTTTCAGAGAATTGATAAATAGTATTAGCTTTTATAGCAGGAGAAAAAGATGGCAAATTTAGCTAAATTCGGTGTTCCACTTGATGGAAATAAGCTTGGTATTTTGCATCCCAAGCAAAAATATCGTTTTAGAGTCGTCTGGCAGAACTTCGGCGAAAATAATGGATTGCGCGAGATGACTGCCAACGTAGTTACATGTACTCGTCCAAAAATTACATATAACGAAGTTCAGCTCGACTCATACAACTCTGTTGCCTGGATTCAAGGCAAGCATACATTTGATCCACTTGAAATTACATTACGCGATGATATCACCAACTCGGTTATTTCGTCTGTAGGATCTCAAGTCCAGAAGCAAATGAACCACTTCGAACAGACAAGTGCAGTAGCCGGCATCAACTACAAGTTTTCAATGGAAGTTCATGCACTAGACGGTACTGACAATGATCAACTCGAATCTTGGGTACTTGACGGATGCTGGATACAGGCCGCGGCATATGGTGATAATGACTATGCTAGTGGAGATCCGAACATTGTTACTTTAACAATTCGTTTCGATAACGCAACAAACGTTTCTGGTCCAAATACAAACGACGGTACAACAGTCGGTGGAAATCCATATCCAAATCTCGCCAGCCCAACTGGTGGTACTACATTCGCTTAATAGCGAATTTTTGGAGATGGCTTAGTGCCTAGCTTTTCGAGTACGGTAACATCGTTATCAGGCGTTGGGTTCTTTTATGAAAAGAACTCGCGCCATGCCACGTATAATTTCAACCAAGATGGTATAGCATTATATAGAAATCAACCAAGATTTCCGTTTGAATATTATATAGGAATTAATTTAAATAATGTAGGAACTGCTAGTTCCTACATTGCTCAATACTTCAATTCTCCACAGTGGGCTCAGGTAACCCCGTTGGTTAAAACAGTCGAAATGCCATCGATGAAGATTGATACAGCACCATTAAATCAATATAATAGAAAACGACTAAGTCAGACAAAGATTGCGTATGAACCAGTTAAGCTAGTTTTTCATGATGTAGCCGACGGCAAGACATTAAAGTTCTGGGAGATGTATTATAGATACTACTTCGCAGACGGAAATGAGCCCGGCAAAAACGAAGCTAAACAAATTCAACAAAATAATGGTACATACTCTGTTGAAGCCTTACTTAAGAATTTAACACCTAAGTTAAATCCGGCAATTGCTAATCTCCCGGTGAGTGTTAAAAATCTATTTCAGAGTAATTCCCCAACTGGCGTTAAGTCGCCGACAAATACAGTTGGTGATAAGTCTGCGATACAGAACATAGTAGCCGACACATTAGATAATCATAATTTTGGATTTAATTTACCACAGGTACAAAATATACGGGCTCTTATTCAGAGCATAGACATATATCAGGTACATGGCGGTAGATTTAACCAGGTAACACTTGTTAATCCGCGTATTTCGGCATTTACTCACGATGTCTTAAACTATGCATCTAGCGACAAAACATTAGAGCTAACATTTACTATTGAGTACGAGTATGCGTATTACACTTTACAGAATATGAGAATCGGTGGAGGCGAAACAAACAACAACTCTACTATGGAACCTTTTGAGCACGGAGAGTTTCTTGAGCTGCCAGCCCTAGCATTTAATGCTACACTTATGGATTTCATGGAGTCCAATAATCCGTTATTAAATTCCGATAATCCAATTCTTCAGAGAATAGGAAAAAATGTACAATCTACAATAGGTGCAGTTACGGGTGCCGCTTTATCTGATAAGATTGTGAGACGTGTTAGTGCTAGTGCATTAGACGGTCTAGCAAATATTTCTCCTACACCATATCATCCATCCTCTGCAGCTCAAGTTTTCTCCAGGCCCTTTGCATCAGCAGCCAAGAAAATAACAGCAGCATATCAAGATATGAATAGAATAGGTGGTAATGGTGGCTAATGCAAGCATAACCTCAATAGGTAGATTCAGTTCTCAGATGCTTACCTATTTAGGTACGCAAAGAACAGTTAAGACATCCTCAGGTGCACCAGTAAATACATTTAAGTATTCAACTGGTCCCACTGTTTTCCCGAGCCCCGGGTCAACATCGCAAGCCGACCTAGGTGGTGGTGTTGTAGGAAATTATTCACCGTCGGCATATAACTCAACCAGATGTTATTTTTTATCACGTGGTGCCAGCACTATGTATGCTGATGCAATGACAGGCCTGGCAATTGACATGGCTGCATCTTTAGAAATCTCTGTGCAGGCTCTCCTTGAACAATCAGAGATAAATGGTAAATTGTTGTTTACAACTAATGCATATCGTGCATTCAATATGTTTAGAGACCCCGGAAATCAAGTGGGAGTTGTAACAACCGTGAGTAACAGGTATAGCCTGCAGGCTAGAGAGATAAGGTCTTGAATGCGTTCCTATGTTCAAGGACAATATAAACCTGTAAATCCTGCTAAGTATGTAGGAACCTATCCTATTATATTTCGTTCATCTTGGGAATTTAAGGTTATGCAGATGTTTGATGTAAATCCAAATATCAGCAGTTGGGCTAGTGAGTCCTTAAAAATTCCGTATCAGAATCCGTTTACTGGTAAATATACCGTGTATGTACCTGATTTTGTGGTAACTTATGTGGATGCTAAAGGTAATCAGAGAGCCGAGATTATCGAAGTAAAGCCAGCCAAGGAGACGTTCTTAGAACAAGCAAAATCTCAAAAGGCTAAGGCAGCGGTCGCATTGAATACCTTCAAATGGGCAGCGGCACAAGCATTTGCCAAAAGCCATGGCATGACGTTTCGCGTGCTTAACGAAAATAACATTTTTAATAACCCGACTGGCAGAGCTTAATGACGAAAAAACTTGAAGAATTTTTTAACCTTCCGCCTGCTGATGAATCAACAGACGAAGATGACCAGCCGTCGAAAACTAAAGAAGAGTTGATGGTTGAAGCAAAAGAAATATATACATCAATGACAACCGCTGAGAAGGTCGATATGGCCTTACCTACAGTGTTCGGCCTCGATTCTCATGATGGAGAAATGGACTCTATTGCAAGTAAGGCAGTGAAAACTTTTGAAGATTTAATAGTATTAGGTGGAAATGTGCCCGACCTTCATGCAGGTAAGATATATGAAGTAGCTGGTCAGATGTTAAAAACTGCGCTGGAAGCTAAAAATGCAAAAGCTGAAAAGAAGCTGCGAATGATTGAGCTTCAGCTTAAGAAAGTTCGCGCCGAACAGATTGACTTAGATCAAGGTAACGGCGATAGAAAAATAGCAGGTGGTGGCGAATTTGACAGAAATGAGTTGCTAAAATATATAGTTTCTAATAAATCGGAAAACTCTGATAAATAGTCGTAACACTGGAGTGCTATATGGCAGAGAAGAAATCTTTTATATCTTATGTTGCAGAGTCAAAGACAGACTATAAGTATGTCTTGAAATTTGCCTTAAACGAAATGCCCGACGGGACAATTGACGTGCTAGAGTCGTGCCTAAAGAAATACGACTTAAAGGCAGCATCTGCATTCAGAAAAACCCCTATTCAGGAAAGCCCATTGGATTTTCCTAATGTGAAGAATACATCGGTATTCATTTGTGATATTACACTGGGATACCCGGGTTCTTTAGATTTTCTTAGAACATATATCTGCAACAATCTTGGAATTCCACTAGCACAACTAGTTGTCTATTCCGATAATGATCCTCGCCAGATTGAGACAGATCTATACCTTGACAGGAATTCCGAAGAATTTAAGAAGAAGTATAAGACTCGTCTGGGAAGTGACCACGAGTCTACAGAAGTTCCGGCATACGGAGAAGCATATAATATTGGTTTTCTAAAGGAACTTGAGAAGGTTCGGAAAGAGAGAGAAATTACAACTGTTGAAAATCCACTAAGTAATATCAATGCAGACGACCATTCGACATTGCCGAAGGATTACGACGGGTTTAACGATCCTAAAAATCTAAAGAAAGACGATGTTGGTCTTTTTGGTCGTGTAAAGAAGCCTAACTTATTAAAGGTAGGTATGCTATGAACAATATGAGAAAACTCATTAATCTAATGGAAGGCGTAATGGCCGTCCCCGGAATTAATACTCCTATAAACGAACTTAGCAAGGATACACTAAAATCCTATTCTAAAGGTAGATCAACTGATATCCGAGCAGATGTACGAGATGCTGATTCGGCAAGAGAACTATCAGGTAAGAAGGGTGATAAGTGGAGCGACGAAGCCGACTGGTTAAATAAACGAGCTGAAAAAGGTGCGGCCGGCGTCGCCCGGGCAACCACTAAAATTGCAGCCAAAGAAAGTGCCCCACCCGGAATGGAAGATGTAGTTCTAGACCTGAAAAAACAATATCCAGACGATCATAGCAAGGCATTCGCTACAGCGTGGTCCATTTACAATAAAAAACACGGTAAAGCCGAGGAAGGCTGCACATCAATGGAAGAAGCCCATGTAGATTCTTGCAGACAATCAAATCCGGCAACAGCAAGGGACGCATGTGCTATGAATGAAAACAGTGAATATGACCTAGACTTTATTTCTCAGTCTATTAGATCAAACTACGATATTGCTGCTTCGGAAGAAGAATTAAAGCAAATGGTGGCCGGCGAAACAGGATATGGTCAAAATCCCGATTTTGATAATATGTTTCATAGTTCGTTGGATCATTTCCTTAATGGCGACGACACATCATTTGACCACATGGGTCCTGATGATTTCTCGGATGATGCCGATGCTTTAGCGAGCGCAGGCCACGGATCAGATGAAGATTACGGCGGTGACGACTTTCCAATGGAAGATCTTCAAAATGGTTATGACGATGTTGAGTTTGCATCCGGAAACGATTTCTTTCCTAATGGCGCAGACGGCCCTGTCGTTACATCTGTCGGCCCATCGGGTGCAAGACATGGCGATAATCCCGAACAGAAGAAAATGCAGGTAGCCGAAGTTCATAAGGAACTTGTATACGGTTATAGGAAATTCTTAAAAGAGTCGGTAGCACCGGTCCAAAAAAAAAAATTAAGTGAATCTGTCCAAGTTTCCGATCTTAGGATGGAAGACTGGGGCGGTGATG
>Ga0209492_1000669_pt1 | contig 10611 bp, 9 predicted proteins | sample PPLLak12cMay2015_FD_187253 | JGI IMG/M metagenome (GOLD analysis project Ga0209492, IMG submission 187253) | Freshwater sediment microbial communities from Prairie Pothole Lake near Jamestown, North Dakota, USA - PPLs Lake P7 Core (1) Depth... | ecosystem: Environmental > Aquatic > Freshwater >... | reverse complement strand
GATTACCTGTGTGAATACACAGCCGGTTGCCGGATCACATGTGTCCGTAGTACACTCACTGTCATCATCGCAGACTACTGGTGTGAATACACAGCCGGTTGCCGGATCACATGTGTCTGTCGTACACTCGCTGTCATCGTCACAGGTTATACCCGTGAATACACAGCCGGTTGCCGGATCGCACGTGTCTGTCGTACAGTCGCTGTCATCATCGCAGACTACTGGTGTGTAGACACAGCCGGTTGCCGGATCACATGTGTCTGTCGTACAGTCGCTGTCATCGTCACAGGTTATACCCGTGAATACACAGCCGGTTGCCGGATCACATGTGTCTGTCGTACAGTCGCTGTCATCATCGCAGGTTATACCCGTGAATACACAGCCGGTTGCCGGATCACATGTGTCTGTCGTACACTCGCTGTCATCATCGCAGATTACCGGTGTGAACACACACCCAGTTGCCGGATCACATATGTCTGTCGTACAGTCGCTGTCATCGTCACAGGTTATACCCGTGAATACACAGCCGGTTGCCGGATCACATGTGTCTGTCGTGCACTCACTTTCATCGTCACAGACTACCGGTGTGAAGACACAGCCGGTTGCCGGATTACACGTGTCTGTCGTGCACTCGCTGTCATCATCACAGGTAATCGGCGTGTTGACACAATCACCGGTTGCTGTGTCACAGCTATCGGTAGTGCACTCACTTGAGTCGTCACAGTTTTTGGGGGCCGAGTGAGAACATTGTGCCACAGTGCCTACGACAGCACAGCTATCTTCGGTACAGGCATTGCCATCGTCACAGTCTGTCACAAGGCAGGGGTTCAAAGCGCCAGGCACAATGAGGGGCGTGCAGTCGCACTTCGACCCGGTACCTGCTGAATCAGATAAACCCGTGCATGCAACGTTAGCGCCAGGCTGCCTCCAGAACCGGCAGGAAGGGAGTTCCAGATTCCCATCGACAATATTGCATGTGACCGTCGTCTGGAAAGTTTCTGTATAGGTGTCCCCGCCATTTAAATCACCACAGATGTCTGCAGGTGCATCCAGGTTCACGAATGGGGGGATATGCGCATATCCTCCATTACAGACCTCGGCATCAGCCTGTTTAAAGTTCATCTGTTTACCGTCTTCGGCGACAAATATTCCAGCATCATACCGATCCGCATTTGCGGAATAATCAGCCGTGACTTGAATATCGATGAGTTCGCCTGGGCTGCAAAAGCCACCTTGGGTCAATATCTCGACTGCCGTAACATTCGTTTGGATTTCATTAGCAGTGCATGAACCCAGATCAGTGGGACATGCAACGGGGTCCAGTAGGTCAACAGCCATCACTGGTCCTACCATCATAAAAAAGGCAATAATTATGCCCAGAATAAAGAGTCGTTTCATTTTTTTATCACCACACTCCAATCCAATAGGAAATGACACTATTGGTGCTCGTTGTCTCCCATAAATGGGGGGGAAGAATGCGTGAATGCGTTCGTATGTGTGAATGCATGGTTGAATATTTCGGACCATCAAAATGCACAAGGTAAACGTGTCCTTCCCGACAAGGTGACAGACAACTGATCCGACTGCTCTACATTCTGACATATATATGTTTGTAAGGCGGCAGTGCCATTCAAAAATAGCGAATTTTTTTTATTTATTTTCCATTTTTCCTATTCGATCAATTTTATATATTATAAAAATTAATAGTTTTCCTTCTTTTAATATATATATTTTTATTATTTTTTAAATTGTTTTTTATCGTATCCATAGAAAAAGAGCATTAAATTTAGTTATAATCTGAAAATAAAGCCGAAATCTATCCTTATCACCTAGGGTTCATGTTTTGCATTTCAGGAAGTGGCATCAATCATTAATTCTGCTGATTAATCCCTCCCTATTTTATTCAATATCCTAAAATTAGTCCCTGATTACTATTCTGAACCTGAATTAGCGGACGCAATGAAAATTAACCACTTTTGAAGTCATAAAAATATGTGTGAAACTTGCTGATCTTACCTTTCCCGGTGAAAAGGATCCGAATAATGGGATCTATCTCTTCACCGACGCGAATAATCGGTTGAATCCTGATAATCCTACCTTTTTTTAATGCAAGCTATGAAGGAAAACCTGCCTTCCGGATATGGTGCGATAGTGCAGGAGATTTTTCCAGATATTCAGGGTTATACGGCTTATCCAGGTCAAGTAAAAATTGTTCAGTACCTTGCTTTTTAGTCGCGTGCACCCTGAGCTGCAGTCTTACCCGGACAATTGCACCGCCCGATGGTGAAAAAAACAGTGACCGCAAAGAGAGCCGTGACACAAAACGCAGCGAAAAAACCCGTCGAATCGGCAATCACACCAGCGATAACCGGAAGAATCCCCATGCCCAGGTAGCTGGTCGTTGAGAACAGTCCCATGGCAGTTCCCTGGTGGTCTTTCACTCCGGCGAGATACGACATCTGGGAGATCATGACAAAACCGGCAAGTGTCCCTATGATTACAAAACCCAGAGGTGTGTAATACGATATCATGACCGCGACTACCATAAGGGCTGCACTCCAGCGGATGGTGCTTACCGGGGGTAACGAGAGCCGTGATGCTGCCAGTACTGCAAGAATGGTTGCAACACTCATCAGGGAAATCCAGACCCCGACACTCTCGGATGAATAGCCGGAAAACTTGGGATAGAGCGAGGTGATCACGCCGGTTATCCCGACGAGGATGATGGATGAGTACCATAACCAGCGGAAGTCACTCAAAAGAAAAGGAAGTGCCCTGTGGTCTCCCTCTGGAGTACCTGCAGTTACCTCCCGTATAAAAAAACCTGCTACAGCAGGAATAACGGTAAGTCCTGTGAATACCAGTATCCCGGTTGCCGGGTCAGTTGTATGTGATGCAAGCCATCCGGCAACGATCAGCCCGATAACCAGCCCGGCATTGAGCGAGGCCATATAGTACCCGCTCATCCGCTCATGGTCCGGGAGGGAATTTACCCAGGACATGGAGGCTGCCACAAAGAACCCTGCCCCCACCCCTTCGAGAAGACGGATGGCAATTACCGGGACCGGTGAAGTCAGGAACGACAAGAGGAGACCGCTTGCAACTGTTATCACCAGACCGGACCGGAGGACAGGACCACGACCGTACCGGTCTGAAAGGATTCCGCCTAATAATGTGGTTGCAAATGCCCCGAGAAAATATGCGGAATAAATAATCCCCTGGAGTGCAGATCCATCGGTATACACCGGCAGCACCGGGACAATCGCGTTTGAAAGTGCCATGACGGCAAAGATACCAAAAAAAATGGAGATGCGGGTTCTCATTGAAACCGTTAAACCATTCTGTACGTTTCAAGGTTCATCGGCGAATGCGTCTCGATATGGTAGCGCTTATAAATGGAACTGGCAAGGTCGATCGTATTGTTTTCATCACCGTGGATGCAGAAGATCTTCTCGGGACGCGGCTGGATCTGCCCGATGAAGTTCATCAGCTGCCTGCGATCGGAATGACCGGAGAAGCCGTCGATGGTGACAATCTCGAGGTTAATCGTGATTGTCCCTTTCCTCCCCATCGGCACCTCACGCCATCCTTTCTGTATCCGACGCCCATACGTTCCATCTGCCTGGTAACCGACAAAGACCAGGGCGTTCTTTTCGTCCTGTGCAAGATTTAAGAGATATTCCATCACCGGTCCGCCGTTCAGCATACCGCTGGTCGAGATGATCACGCAGGGATCACCGGCAATCACCTTTTCCCGCAACTCCTGGCTGTCCACCTGCTGGAAACACTCGGCAAGGAACGGGTTCATACCTTCGCGGAAAATCAGGTTCCGGAGTTCGGTATTGAGGTATTCGGGATAGGTGGTGTGGATCGCGGTCGCCTCGCGGATCATACCGTCAAGGTAGATCTTCACTTTCGGGATCTTGTCAAGACGCATCCCCTCTTCCAGTGCCAGCATCACTTCCTGCGAACGGCCGACAGAGAATGCCGGGATGATGACCTTGCCGTTCCGGGAGAGCACGGTATTGATGGTCTCGTAGAGTTTTGCCTCGGCATCGGAACGGGCTGGCTGGAAATCATTGGAACCCCCGTACGTGCTCTCCATGAAGAGGGCTTCGAGCCGGGGGAACTGGTTGATCGCCGGATTGAACAGGCGGCTCTTGCTGTAATTGAAGTCACCGGTAAATGCAATATTGTACATGCCGTCACCGATATGGAAGTGGGCGATTGCCGAACCAAGGATGTGACCGGCATTGTGGAAGGTGAGTTTGATGTCGGGGGCAATATCCGTCACGCTGCCGTAGTTGAGGGTGATGGAATGCCGGATATAAGTCTTAACCTCGTTTGAGGAGTACGGGACCTTACGGTCTTCCTTGTGAATCACATCAAGGTAATCGAGCTGGAGCATGGCCGAGAGGTCACGGGTTGGCGGTGTCGAGTAGACAGGGCCCTCGTAACCATACTTATAGAGAAGAGGTATGAGTGCGCAATGGTCCAGGTGAGCATGGGTGAGCACAACAGCGTCGAGCTGGGCGAGCGGGTGAATTTCCGGGACATAGAGATAGGGTGTCCCGTTCGAGTTGTCCGGTTTCTCCCCGCAGTCGATCAGCACCCGGCTGTTCGGGGTCGTCAGCAGGAAGGCAGCACGCCCGACTTCCCGGCAGCACCCGAGCATCGTGACCCTCGCCCACTGGTCCTTTTTTGTGGTTTCCTTGCTGGCATCGTCTCTTCCCGGGATATCCCGGTGGATGCGCCTGCCGATGGTCCGCAGGAATGATTTGCGCTCTTCATTCACCGAGCGGAGGTACTGGCGGACCTGCTTGACGGTCGAGCTTTCGATCGGAGGGGTACGGACAACTTTGGGAGTCCACCCGATATGCTTGGTGATCTCACGGAGGGTCGCCCCGTTCTTGCCGATAACAACACCGGGCTTTTCAGCCTCTATCAGTACCTCGCCGGTATCTGCGTCAAAAAAGATATCGGTGATACCGGCAGTGTCCGGTACAACGGATTTGATATCATTATATGCTTTTTCCGGGTCTTCAAGAATGGTGGGCCTGACCACGATCCGCTTCCGCAGGTCACGGGCGAGAATCTTGATAAGGTCCGCCTCATCGGCAAACCTTTTCGGATCATCGGTATAGATCACGAGTTCGGGGCCTTCAAATTCAACCTGCGTAACCGTGATGCCCCGGGGCACCTTCTCATTAATTTTATCCTTGAGCTCTTTGAGCCGTTCTTCAATCTGCATAAAAAAGTCGTCCTAAAAAAAGATCATGGGGGAGTTTTGCCAAGATAGTGTTTGAGCTGTTCTTCGCTCAACTCCTCATACTTCTCTTGTGTAATCACCACGATGTGAATGCCTTCACCGGATCCGGCATCGCGTTTCATCGCGGACTTCAGTCCACGGATTGCAAGGTCGATCGCTTCATCCCTGCTCATCTTCGGGACAAACCGGTCCTCGAGTACACCGTATGCCATGGGGGAACCGGAGCCGGTTGCCACGATCTCCTCTTCCTTGGTTGCACCACCCATCGCATCAACCGAGTAGACGCTCGGGCCATGCTCGTCAACTCCCCCGACAAGGAGCTGGACATAATACGGGAAGTACCGGTTCTGGTTCAGGTAATTCGAGAGCAGGGTTGCCGTGGCACCGACCGTGATCGGGCGTGACCTGCGGATCTGGTAGAGGTTGCATTCCACGGTCAGGATGCGGGCGAGCTGCTGGGCATCACCAACACCGCCTGCCGTTGTCATGCCGATACGATCTGCAACCTGGTAGACTTTCTTGGCTTTCTTGCTTGCGATCATGTACCCCATGGTCGCCCTTTTCTCCGTTGCGAGAACAACACCGCTCGAAAAAACGAGACCAATGGTGGTTGTCCCCTTCATGGACTCCTGGTACTGTTCAGGCATATTGGCACTCCAAAAACAAATAAACGCTAAAATTCCACTTTTAAAAGCGCTTTATGGTATTAAATGATACAGGGAAATTTAAAGGTTTTTATTCCGCCGGTTCACGGCAGAATGCCTTGATCAGGTCGCGGTCATAGAGCATTGCGACGAGACGCTTGTCCCCGTTCACGACCGGTATCTGGTCTACCCGTGCCCGTCGCATCTTGAGTGCGCACTCGCTCACCTCTGCATTGGCAGGAACGGATATTACATTCTTTACCATGGCAAGCTTGACCGGGCGGTTCGGGAGTTGCACCTTGGAAATCCCGAAGCTGATCGTGTGGTTATCCCGGATGCTTTCCCAGGTCCACTCATCATCATCCGTGCCATTCGAGAAATCGCTCACACCGACACTGTCCTCGATACTGGAGCTCCGGATAAGATCACGTTCGGAAATGATTCCCTGCAGGCGGTTCTCCGCGTCAAGGATAGGAATTGCATCGACCCCGGAGATTTCCATAACTCTCCCCACAACAGGGAGCGGTGTCTCTTCCCAGAGGGCAAAGGTCAGGCTGGTGTAGTGATCCTTGATCTCCTCCTTATTCTTGATTTTGGCGAGAGCATGCATAAGATCCGCCACGGAAAGCAAACCGACCAGCTGGCCATCCTCTACGACCGGGAGCCTGCGGATATGGCGGGTGACCAGGAGCCGGGCTGCCTCCTGCACGTCCATGTCCGGCTCGATGATGATGGGTTTGGGAGTCATGAGGAGCCCGAGCTGGATCTCTTCGGGCTTTCTCAGCAGGTCCTTGCGGGTGATGATGCCGACGATCTTTTTGTTCTTCAGGACCGGGACACCGGAGATTCCTGTACGCTTGAGTATTTTTAAGACATCATCTCGGTTTCCCGGGATTTCGACGTGCACGACGTCGGTAGTCATATAGTCTCTGACGATCATGTCTGTTATGATCTCACCACCATGGTCGTTACCTTGCTGTGGGTAACCACAAATGTGCTGACACTGCCGATAAGCAGGCGATCTGTGTTGCTTTTGCCGTGAGAGCCAACCATGATAAGGTCGGATTTCTCTTTTTCTGCGAGGGCAACGATCTCGCTTCCTGCATGTCCCTGTTTTATGTGAGTATTGAGGGTGACATCCTGTGAAGCAGCGAATTTCCTGGCCTTCTCAAGGACCGCTTTTCCTTCTTTTTCGAGAACCCGGTACATAATCTCCACGGTGTTGTCCAGGGGAAGTGAAGAGAACAGCCCGGTTTCCACGATATATATCGCCTGGAGCCTGGCGTTCCACACCTTTGCTTCATCAACAGCTCTGGATAGTGCGCGCTGGCTGGCCTCGGATCCGTCTAATGCGATAAGAATGTTAGTAAACACTGGCATCACCCAAAACAAACATGCCTCTTTTATTTAATTTACAAATTAAAAACCCTATTGCCGATTTGGCTGCCAGAAGCCCTTTTTATGATGGATGCAATGGGATCGCGGCTGAAATGGAGAGCAGATCGGGTTGGATCGATCGTGAACAGGTTTGCCCGCGCTCCAGTCCGGATGTAAAATGAGGACCCGGTCATTTCCGATCCCCGGACGGCTGCACCCAGCAGGACCGAGGGGTCAATCCCGTATACTGTAGAGGTGAACGCCATCTCGGAGAACATATCCGGTGGCACAAACATCACGTTATCAGTACCGAGAAGTATCGTACAACCCAGGTCCACCATCTCCTGTAGTGGAGGATGGCGTGCTGAGGAGGTTACGCCGAGAAACCAGTTGGATCTGGGACAGACGACGACAGGGATCTGGCGGTCTGCGCATTCGCGGAGCTGTTTCTTTGTCGCATGGGTGCAGTGAACAAGCAGGTCCGGCTCAAGAGCGATCGCCTCATCCACATCCCTGCTGTCCTGTTCACCCGCGTGCAGGGCAATTTTTTTCCCCGCCTTCCGTGCGCTGGCAACCTGTGTTCCGGCATCCGCAACATCACGGGTGCTGCTGATCCCAAGCCCGTCAGCGATCTCCTCGCCCCCGTCACGCCCGAAGACGACCGTGCGGAGGGACAACCCGTCCGCTGCTTCCCTGAGCGCAGAGACTCCGGCAGTTCCTCCTTCACGGAAATCCGCACACCCTGCCACACCGCCAGCGATCATTCCCCCGATGCTCGCATGCATCCCCCGTATCAGGTCCTCGCGGGAAGCTTCAGCCAGCAGGCGGTGCTTCAGGCCATCCGGCGGGGTGACAAGGGAGGCGATGTCCCCGGTTGCCCCGCAGTCCATTGCGATCGTGTCGCCAAGATGGGTGTGGGCATTAAAAAAGGCGGGGCAGATCCATATCCCGGGTGCCCGTGTTTTCTCTTCAATTGCGGCGATGATCCCGCTCTCGATTATAATATCAACAGGCCGGAGGGTAAGGTCTTCTCCAACGAGTGCATGTCCGGACAGGGTTAATGAGGTATTTTTCATACGCCGTAACTCTTCTTTATATATTGAAAAACGAAATATATTTGCATGGCAAAGAAACAGGGTGGCAGGTTACTCTCATCAGCCGGTCTCGTCAACTACTACGAGAGCGAGGACAGACGGGCAATTCATATCAGTCCGATCACAGTGATGGCCGTATCAGCGGCAATTGGCATTATTATTCTGGTTTTGAACATGGTATACGGATAAATACATAATTCCCGTTTAAACGGGAGTTATCTTTTTTTTAAGGGTACATTCTTTTAGCAAGCCGACCCGCTGATATCTGTGATTCTCAGAGAAACGGCTGTAAAACGGATCCATTCCTGTTGTCGTGGACGGTAACCGCTGGAATTTATTATTCCTTTTGATGCCATGCACCGGCGCCTCGCAAATCTATATTTTAATATAAGTATTTCATACACGCTATACGTTCTTCAGGACGTTTTAGATAGTGGTGAAAAAGATGAAGCAACTTTTGGTTTTGGGGCTGATTATGGCCTTATGTATTGTACCAGTTATGGCAGCTCCGGTGGTTGTTGTCGATGACCAGGGACCAGATGATGAACCCGGTCAGAAAGATCTCAGCCAGCTGACCGTAGAATATACTCTCGGCCTCCTGACATTCTCCGGCTGGAATTGGGATGATACCTCATCAAGCGGGGCAAACACACGTGATGCCTGTACGTTGTTTGACACAGACAATGATTTAAACGCGAACTATTCACTCTGCGTGATTGTGAACGCAACGGGGGGATCTGAGGTAAAACTATATTCCTGCGATGCTGACAGCAGGCAGGATCGCTGTGGCGGGCCGACTGAGGTTACTGCTATCTCGTCGACATGCGCTGCAAGTGTCGTTGCAAACTCTGATCCCTTCTCAGCGGATCCCCTGCATGATGACAACAGTGATTGCTCAACATCTCCCATTTGTTTCACTTCCGACACTGTGGCCAGTTGCACGATTGATTTAGACGATGTTGGGGGATCAACATCTGCCAGACTTCTTAATGTATGCTCGTACCCGTCACAAGAGCCCAACTCGGATCCGTCCGATTGTGTCGTCACGGAGCCATTGGATCCCTGCGATGGGGTAGACTGTGATGATGATAATGTCTGTAACGGTCTTGAGACCTGTGATCCGACTGATGGAAGCTGTGATCCCGGAACAACATTGGACTGCGACGATGGGGATGCCTGCACTGACGACAGCTGTGACCCGACAAGCGGCTGCATCAATACCGCCATCAGCTGTGACGACCAGGATGCCTGCACTGATGACAGGTGTGATTCAGAAACAGGATGTGTCAACGCCGCAATCAACTGTGATGACAGCAACGCCTGTACTGACGACAGCTGTGACCCGACAAGCGGCTGCGTCAATACTGCCATCGGCTGTGACGACCAGGATGCCTGCACCGTCGACACCTGCGACACTCAGGGGTGCCAGCACTCCGCAATCAGCTGTGACGACGGGAAGGAATGCACGGATGATACCTGCGACCCGATGAGTGGCTGCGTAACCACCAATTCTCCGCCCGGCACCGAATGCTCCATTGGTGTATGTGACGGGAATGGCACCTGTGGTGGCGGGACTCCTGTCCCCGAGTTCCCCACAATTGCCTTACCCGTTGGCCTGATAATCGGGTTCCTTGGTGCGGTGCTCTTCATCCAGAACACCAGAAAATAATTTTTTTTCTGACTGACAACAGGAATTCTGATAATTCAGAACTTTTTTGGATCTTTAAATTTATTTTAAAAAAAAGATCCCAGGTCAAAGAGGTTATGTTCAGGATCTCATTAACACCTCTTTTCAGTATGGAATCAAGCTCGCGCAACAGGGAATCCCTGCTCATCTCGGTTATCACAATTAACCCGCACCGTTATCAGTCAGCCGATATATTTTTAAGAGGATAAAGCACATCACACGATTACCATGTACCTCATCATCCGGTGCCCGGGATGCAGGGCATTCACCTATGTTGACCGGTTCCAGCGCTGGAAGCTCTGTCCGGTCTGCGGGCATGCCCATGAGGTCAGCAAAGCACCGGCATACCTCGAAGTTGAGGACTATACGGAAGCGGAACATATCGTAAAACAGATGGAAAAACACCTCCAGACCACAAAGAAAACCGATTTTACCCAGGAAGAAACCGTCGAGCTGCGACATCATTATACTGAAGCGCTCAAAAAAAAGCTCAAGGGGCACCACGCGTAATTTTGTGAAATCTACGAAATCTCCCCGGGA
>Ga0209492_1000668_pt1 | contig 10616 bp, 10 predicted proteins | sample PPLLak12cMay2015_FD_187253 | JGI IMG/M metagenome (GOLD analysis project Ga0209492, IMG submission 187253) | Freshwater sediment microbial communities from Prairie Pothole Lake near Jamestown, North Dakota, USA - PPLs Lake P7 Core (1) Depth... | ecosystem: Environmental > Aquatic > Freshwater >... | reverse complement strand
CAACCCTGCCATCGCCCGTTCGATCGCTTCGACGATAGGTTCAAATTTTCTGAATACTGCTATCAATCCCGTTATGGCAGCCGTAATGGCTAATATGATTATGCCAATAGGATTGGTTGCAAATGCAGTTTTAATCAATGTAGAGAATCCTTGCACGGCAACACCGGCTTTCCCCAAGGGACCAGGTAATACTCCCAATTTCCCGATCGCCCCGTCGATAGCTTCCGTATATAATCCAACCGATGAACGCCCGTCAGATTGTGCTTTGTCATAAGCGATTATGGCATCCTTCGCATCCTTCGCCTTTTTAACTTGGTCAAGATACGATTGTGACAATACCCGTTGCCCTTTCGAATTGATTTCGTACTGATTGGACAATGCCCCCAACCGGAACTTTTCAAGATCGTACATTGCAGCTAATTGTTTCCGGGATTCGGCATTTGATTTATTTGCGGTAGTTTGCAGATCGACCAATTTTTTGGCTTGGGTATATTCTTTTTGAGCATTACGCAAATCCGCATTTGCCTTTTCCCATTCCGCCCCTTCCGTTTTTTTGGATGCTTTCAATTCATCGACGGATGCTTTCAACCGATCCAATTCTTTCTTCGCGTCCGCAGCCTTGGCAGCGTATTCGTCAAGATTGGATTGGACATTAATTAGATATTTTTTTGTTTCGTCTGCCATGTCATAAACGGATTAATTCGATTGTGCAAAGTTGCCCCGGGACAAAATTTGAAATTTTATTAACGTAAAAATAAGCCTTATATTGAGATAAATAAATCGGAATATTATGTTTCAACCCGGCAACCTCATAAACCGGAAGATTGAATTTTGCCCGGCGCAGATTCGGTTTTGTTAATAACCGGGATAAGGATGAATAATAAACGATCTGATTGGAAAATGAAACCGGCAATGATGTAGCTATTTTCGGAGTGACAATTTCCAAAGACGGCGCAGCAAATGTCCCCGGGGAAATTGGCGTTTCAGTCGGGCGAATCCAAAATGATTTCTGATACAAGGGTGATCCTATTTCTTGACAATAATCAATATAAACGATTCTTGGATCGATAGTGCGATTCTTATCATACAATGCAGTATCATCATTCCATTTGTTAAATCCTATCCGGGATACTACAACCGGGAATGTAGTCGGGAGTATAGATACTTCGTCGCACGTTGACAATATCAACTGAACAATGTCTTTATCTTCTTGTAATGTTTCATCGTCAAACGGAAGATTTCCTTTTCCATTATCGACAATTACATCATTGGACTGTTTGTATTTAAGATAATTATTTTGTGCATAATCGCCAAATTTGAACTCCACCTCATCGTCCCGTTCTGATAAATATGCTGACCAATCCCGGGCGATTGCTGTATTATCATAAAGTTCATCATAATTCCAAAAACGTATTTCCCGATCCCGGGCAGTTACATCCGGGACTAATGCGAAAAGATTGCATATCATTTTGATAAAATCCTTTTGCGACATATCCGGCAAATATAGATGCGGTTCAATCGTGCCTCCATAAGATATGGCAGCGTCGGATATTTCGGAAACTCCCAAAAACCAATAATAATAATCTCGCGATCCGGAAACCCATACTTGAATAGTATCTCCTGCAACCACTCCCGATAATTCGTATTCCCATTCGCGAGTAAACAAATCAACATCTTTCAATGTCATGTATCCTTGGAACACGGCATTATTAAAAACTGCTATTGAAGGATTGGCAGAAAACAACGTTCCGGATACTTCCTTAACAGTAAATCTATATGTCCCGTCAAACGGAGCATTATAATATCCGGCATTGAAATAGCCGTCCCCCTTTATGACAGTTATGCCGTTGAATGTCGGCGTTCCTAATCTTGCGTCAGCACCTAAATATTGCGATCCGTTCCAATACATTGAATAAAGATACTTTGATGTATTGGTTATTTCCCGGGACGATATAGGCATGAATAATTTTGCAAATTTTGAAGATGTTAATACTTCCCCCCCGGTAACGGTAAACCCGGCATTGGCAAATATTTCGTCCCATATAGCTTTCAACCGGATAAAACACCAAATCCAACCTCCATACATTTCAACCCGTGTCCCGTTATCGGTCTGTGGCGACGCGCTACCGTCCTCCGTAGGCTCGCATAACGGGTAAACAATATCAATGTCCGGCGTTCCGGCTGAATGCGTAGCAACCATTGTATCAACGTCCCACGTATGGTTAGTTGAGGCTAACAAAAGATCGGATATTTTGCGTCCTTCAATGAGATTGAAAAAATTGATGTTCCCGGATAAAATTGTGACATAGTAATATGAATCATCCACTTTGTTAAGTACCAATATTCCGCCGGTAATGATCTCAATATTGTCGGAAATCAATTTACATTCTTGGCGTTCGAACGGGAACGTAGTATTTGCCCCGACTTCCCCGGACAATTCGAACAATGCTTTCATTCGCCGGGTTTTGCGTATCTTAAATTCCGAGGTAAAATCGGATTGCCGGTCTTGCATTTCAGCGATGTTGTTCACTTGCTTATTTATAGGAACGATTTCATTGTCGTCCATGTCGGTCAGCACGTCGCCAATATAAAGTCTTAACGATTTTTGATATACTGATGATGAATCCGGCAATTCTTTACGCGTAATCTCCAATTCTAATTCATATCCATTCGTCCCGTTGTCCCGGATCATAGTACTTGCCCGGGTAACATCCACTTCGCGCCATAGTCCTAATTCGTATTGTTCAACTTGTTCAGCTAATAATAATCCGGTGAATCCCGGGACATCTTCCGCATGAATTCCTTCCGTTTGTATCCGGTATGAATATTCGCTTTTGATTCTCGTTGACCGTTCGATTTTGGAAATGACAGAAAAATAATTCATGACCTGTATTCCCATATTGGTAGTTTTCATGGCAATACTATAATCGTTCGTGAAATTATAATAGTGCCAACCATTGAACCACCACCGTAGATAAACTCCAACGGCGCAACGGGAAACGTCAATCTTTTTAAGGCAAATATTCATTTTAAATAACAGTATATTTTATTATAAATCATACTAACCATGATCCCGGCGGAAACATAAAATAGATGTTCGAATAAATCATATTCTTTTAATGCAATTCTATTCAATAAGAATACCCAAAAACACAACTGCCCAACGAAACACCGGTAACATCCGCCAAGAGGTTTGCATAACCACCAAGGCAATCTTGAAATCAATTTCCCATACCATGACAACAGGGTATGTTCGTCTTGCATCAGTGCTGAAAACATAAACCCGATAAGTGATATTTTTAAAATTTCAATCATCTATTAATAGATATCGAACATGACACCCAATCCTAACAAAGTTGCTACAGCTGCATCAGAAGCTGCCGTTCTTGTAGCATTAGAACCCTTTAATACTATATATTTTCCCCCTGACCATGTAGCTGATGAAAGGTCTATTAATAAATTATCAACTTCAGCAGAACTTAACCCAAACCCGACTGCCGGATTACACATAACGGCTTGAACAGTTCCCCAAACGACCGGACTTGTATAATCCGTTATTTCACAATCGCCATATACTCTAAACCAAGATATTGTTGACGGAATATCAGCAATATCCCCATAAACCGTATTGTCCCCATCAAGTACAAATATTGTAACTCCATTAGGAATATTAGCAATATCCCCGGTGATTGTATTATTTCCTGTAATCTGAAATGCTTCCGTTCCTACTTGCAAATCAGATATATTTCCGGATATTGTATTATTTCCCGATACGAAAATATTATCGTAGTTGGAAATATCGCTCAATGATCCGTATAAAGTATTCCCTCCACTAACCCAAATATATGACATTCCGGAATTGAAATTTACAATATCTCCTGTCACAGTATTGCTTCCCAAACAATAAAAATCGGTATGCCCGGTTGGAAGGTCAGCAATATCTCCGCTTATGGTATTTTGTCCGGAAAATGCAATACTTATTAATGTTCTTGGTAAATCTATTAAAGTCCCGGTAATGGTATTCAATCCATAGATAGCTATATGAGTTAATGAACTCGCCAATTGTGAAACATTCATTGATTTAACGCAAGGGCTATTTGTAGAACCGTGCCATCCGTAAGCAAGCGCGGCAATTTCGCCCCATTTTGTAAGATCGTTTTTATGGAAAACAAGAATATCGCAAACGCCGGAACTAACTTTCACATACCATGTTGTCATTACCCCTGCCGTCAATTGCTTGGATGTAGATTCATTTAGTGTTCCGGCTGCATCGCTATAAAATTTCCCGTTTCCGTCAATTGTTATTGTTCTTTCGGAAGTAGTCAATAATCTTAACGTAGATACTCCGGCACCTGTCCCCGTGCTTTCCAAAGGAATTCGCATTGCAGTCCAATCGGAATCAACATTCGAAGGCAATGAATATACTCCGGAAACGGTAAAATACAATCTCCAATAATAATTCGTATTAGCATTTAATCCTGTTGCAGAGTATGAAGTATCACCGGCAGCAACTGTATCAAACAATGTATAATTTATTCCGTCTGTACTATATTCAATTACGTTATTGGTAGCACCTACATAATGATTAACCCAAGTCAAATCGATTTCTGTATCGCTTACCGTCGTTGCTTCAACGTCTGTAATTAAATCCGTCGATATTACCGGAGAATCTTTGATCAATCGAACTGAGCAATAATATCCAGCTGCCAATTGATGTTTCGATATTCCGGCGGAATCATTTTTCATTCTTAATGCTTGACCGGTAACGAATATAAATGAAGATGTCTTGGTTGTCCAAAAATATGCAGTTTCGCCAACATCATTAAATCCTAAAAAGAAGAATCCTCCCGGAAGGGCAGAAAAATCATAATCGTCAGTTGCTCCGGTATTCGGTGCTAACCAATTTGTTGTACCTATTTGTTTAAGGATTCCACCGGCATCAGTCAAATCTCCGATAGCATCTATCAAATCGTCCCATTCATCTTCGGTTGGAACGCGCCAACCATAAGGACAGAATCCCGGAGTTAATACTTGTGAATGTAAATACAGTCCCCCATATTTTGATCTGTTAGATTCGTCGTTATTATATACTTTTGATCCCGGGAAATTAACATCATAATTACAAGCCATCCAAATTTGAGCACCAATAACTATTTCTCCACATGGAGGAACATATATTGAAGGGGGCAATTCCGGGACGACTATTGAAGGACTGAATCCCGAACTTGAAATATTTCTGCTTCCGATAACAACATTAATTTCTGCTTCATACCGATTCAAGCCATGATCATATACGATCCAAGAACCGGGATCAATCCGGACAACTCCCCAACCGGAATCTGTATAAATATAAATTTCGGTAGAATTCATTATCGTTCGGATAGCGTCGCATTGTTCTTGCGTTATTTGTCCCGAACCGATTGTTAATTTTTGAGTTCCTAACGTTCTGTATTTTTCACCTTCCGTAATGAAATTAATCTTCCCGGGATAGAATAACCAATAATGCCAACCGTTGTAATACCATCTTAAAAAGTATCCTTCGCATCTGCGGACAATCGGAATTCTTGGTTCAGTTATGCAAATCATGGCGCAGTAATTTCAACGGTAAAATATGCTGCATTTGAAGCAATGGCGGTAGGATCAATCGTTAATGAACAAACATGACCTTCGAAATTTGGATCGCTTATTGACGTTGTGGTTGTCGATAACAGAATATTGGCAGAACTGTATTGGCATATTTCGACCGTCAATTCCCCGTTCGGACTTAACAAAGGACGTTCCGGCATTATGAATGATATATCAAAAGGCAACCCGGCAAAATAAACCGGGCGATCGAATGAATTAAGAAATGGCGCGCAAGCAATATCATTCGCAACGTATTCATGTAGATTCGATCCTTGTTCTTCCGATCGCACGGCTTCGGCATAATACCAAATTTCCGCCGGAGAACCGCCTTGCGGTGTATATGATTCTGACGATCCATACCAACACTCGCGATATTCCAATGTAAAATTCCCGGATTTATTCATGTCTGCAAGTATCAATGCCGAATAATCCGTCGTTTTTCCTATCGTAGTTATGATTCTTAATATCCCGGAAACATCCAAATCGGCATAACCCATAGAATCCGGGGACGCTATTATCGTTAAGGAATTCAAAACGCCGTTAATCGTCAAACGTCCCTCAAAATAATATCCGGCATGAAGTGTGTTATCATTTATGTAGGTTATCGCGCGGTCGGGATCAAGTGCCGTGTCCCCGGGATCGAATCCTGTCACAAACGGGATATCTGTTTCAATGGTTGTCGTAGTTGATCCGGCGACGACTGTGCCAACAAAGACGGCATCTAACGTCTTATTATAAACGGCAATGACATTACCGACCGCCCCGGTATAAGATGCAGCTGCAACCGTCGCTTGTAGATATCCGCCGTTATTCGCTGCGGTGACAATATCGAAGTCATGTCTTAACAATCGAAAATTATTCGGCGATTCTGTCGCTAACCATTTACTTATAACAGACGGGGAAACGGATTCAACATATTCCGGCGTTGAGATTAACGTTATCATGGCATTTCTTTGATTTTGTTTTCAATGATCTTGACAATTTCGACGTATTCATTCCCCCCGGCTTTTTCAAGAATCACATGATTGCACAATTCAACCAACTGATCCAATGTTATGAAGTATCCTTTTTTCCATACTCCGTTTTCACAGATGTTATTTGGATTCATTGATGCGAGTATTTATGCGTTGGTACTGATCCGGTGTAATGACATAAAACTTGGCGTAATCTATTGCGACAAGCAAACGCCCGGATTCGAATGTCTTTATGATGTAGATATGGCTCATGTTATCTGCATTGTAATTGTTGTAATCGCCTCACCATATTTCGCGTTGATCTTCTCAATTGTTTTCTGACGTTCCGAAGTATAAACGTCAACGAAAACCCGGGATTGAAAATGTTTGTTGCCATACTTGTTAATATACCATGTCATTGATTTAGCTTCATTAAATTTCCCTTGCGGAGTTGCGGATCGGAACATATTGCGTTTCTCCATCCATTTGTAGATGATTTTCACCAACCCGGAATCTTTATTCGACCGGCGAGGTCCCCGACCATGTTCAAGAACCGGCAACCAATACGGCGCAAGAACGCCCTGCGAATCTTCGGTAATTTCGATTTCGATCATCCGCATAATAGAATCCGGTATCTTGTTTCCGTAGTACCCGTTTTTATTAGCGATGTTCGCAATGAATTCTTTCAATATAGGTTCAATGTCCGGGATCATTTATTGTATCTCCAATTTCCCAAAGGTTTGAATAATCATAAAACATGAATCGATTGCCCGACATATCCTTGAATGTATATTCAGACGTCCGGTTCTTATCGGTATATATGTATTTTTTGTCAATGACCACATAAGGATATATTGCTGATATTTTCTTTTGCGCTATACAACCGCATAATAAAATACAAACTAACAAAACGATTTTCATTACTATTTACATTTAGTTTCCAAGATTGTCACCGTTGCCACGTTGTTAGCGTCGTAGTTGTTTTCAATATCCGTTTGCCGTCCAATGATGCAGCCTCAACCGGATCGCATACCTTACGGTTTTCAACAAGTTTCCCCCCGTTTGTCGTAGTTGAACACGTCCAACATTCCTCATCTTCCTTTTCGTCTTTCGTGCATCCAAACGCGATAACGAATAGCGCTAACCATATTATTTTTTTCATATTGCAGGACTAACACATGGATATTTATTTTCATTCAGCAAATAATATAAATCCAAACCCATTGACCAACCTATAAGATTCGCATCATATTTCGTTTCAAGAACCCGGTTGACAGTTACCGGCGTTATGGTTTTGAATTCTGCCATATTGATAAGACGGACGATGATTTCTTTGCAGATGTTCAACGTCGTTTGTAATTTCCATTCATTGATTTCCGCCTTGGCTTCCAAATCGACTTGCATGACAATATCGACCACTAACGGATTGTAGTGTTCGTGGATCGCGTTAGCCTTAACTTCCAATGTAATCGTATTTTGCATGAAGATCACGCCGACAATATCCATTTGATTACTTTGATCCGTAAACAGATTTGTCAATTGTTGCTGATCATAAACAACCAACGTGCAACCGGAATCTGTCAATACTTGTTTTATAATCGATGTTATCATTTTACATATTCTTGTGTAGAACCGATCTGATCAATGTTGATATGAGTATCGAATGACATTACGCCAACGGAAGCATTCCCCCCGGTATTATAAGGATCAACCCCGGTGAATGCTCCGCTTGTATTGGCATTGTCCCGGTATATTCTGAATTGGATCACGTCAGATAAATTTGTTCCTACGGGGACGGGAATCGGGACGGCATAAGATATCTGATGAATAGTACCCCCGGGATATGTGAACGCAAGGCTATTGCATTTCAATTTTGTCCAAGGCGTTACTTTTGCACCCCCGTTGATTTGCCAACGATATTCAAGTAGGAAATTAGGGGAATAATCTTTTGCTTGAAACCAATGGATATGAGGTGCCGGTTCAAAGATAAAATTACGGTCATGGTTTAATTGGCAATTCTTGAATAGCAAATCCGCCAATGCGACATTTGCGTTATATGCTGAATTGTATAGAAAATCTTGCGTTCCTTCGGCAAGGTTCAATTCCACCCCAACGCCGTTACTTTGCAATCCCAAAGCGTCGCCCAATTCGTCACGGTATGCACTTGCCCCGATCCCTGCCGGGCGTTGAAGATATCCCGTTCTTACCGTGCCATTTGCCGGTTGCCGTGAGAAATTTTGTTCGAAGAATCGACGTTTAGGATCGCCCATGAGATTTGGATTTAGATTCGGATTCTTCTTTCATTAGTTTGAAATAACGTTCCCGGTAATCGTTAATTTCTTTCTCCAACATGAACCGTACAAGGCATTCATTATAAGGTTGATTGAATACTTCCGCCAATGGAATACGCATCGCATCGGCAAGGAAATTGATTGAGGTTAATTCGGAAAATACGGTTAGTTTTTCAATCCCGGCAGCTTGTTCAACTTTCGAGGGTTCGCGATGGAGCAGTCTATATTCGCGATCGGTCATTTGTTCTATCAAAGTAACAATTTGCATAACGACCGGGTATAATTCAAAGACTTTGCAATTTAAAACATATTTCCCGAATAACAAGGCATTTTCTTCATCCCATTTTTTACCTGTAACCAATGGATAATAGTAACCGTCTATCACTCTGATTATTGCATCGAAATCATTTTCTGTTTTACGGGCAAGAAATAACCGTTGACCATAAACCAACGTCTTTGTGAATTCGTCCAACGTCGTCGGGACATACCAATACTTGGATTTGATTAGGATACGTTCCGGGACGGGTAGTTTAACGAGATCATCTGCCAACGCATGATATTCCCATTTAGACATCATTTGCCATAGACGCAATCTTTCAACCCTTATTACCCGTGCCATTTTGAAACCCCCTTATGTTGTCTGTTAACTGTTTCCATGAACCGGTATCGCCCGGCATCTATAAGATGATCAAATCCGTCAATCGGAACACCGGCTTTTTTATCGTTCCAAAGATAATTCTTGAATTCTTTAACAAGATCGGTTGATTCTTCTGTTATGACATGAGTATAATCTTGCATCAGTTTCAATGCTTCGGATACTGTCCATTTGGATTTATTCACCGGCTTGATATTAAAATATGGTTTAAGTTCGTTGATCATCCGGGCATCTGCACAATCTGCAGTTATGACATTGTTCCGGGTGCAATGTTGCCCTATCAAAGTTTTCAAATCGCCGAATGAATTGTTATCTGAATAAATCTTTTGATCCCAGTACATGATTTTGCGTTTCTGATCGATAGCAACCTTGACCATTGCGTCCGGATCATTGAACCCAAAGTCTAACCCGAAACTGTACGGCAGATATTCATCGAACGTGCCGTAGTGCCATTTCTGAAATATTGCTCCTTCCAATTGACCAATAATCCCTTCCCCGTAAACCTCCCACCAATACTTTGAATCTTTATGTCGCATGATTGAATCGATGATCCGCTTATTAAGAAATGGATTATCCCGGAATGTAGAATGGATGAATTCACAATCGTTTTTGTTTTTGGCAAGTAATTCTTCATGTACCCAAAATTCCGCGACGGGATTAAAGTCTATGAATACCAACCATTTTGTTCTTATCTCCAATTGATCGAAGATATCATAATCCAACCCGTATGCTTCATTGACAAACAGGATGTCACGCCTCGCACCCTTCATTTTTTCCACCCTGTCCCCGGAAAAGAATTCAATAAGGTTTGTGCCGATCCGGTAACTGCCATCCGACTTATTGTGTAATGCCGGGTTATACAATCCTTCATTGACAAGTATCTGAAAAAAATCTCGCATCGCACCACGTTTCAGATGCGGAAATGTTTCAGCGACGATTGAAATGATAAGATTCTTGCGTTTAAGACAAATGGCGATCAGCAACTGTAATATCGAATACGTTTTGCTTGACGATGTTCCGCCTTGATTTATGATGAAACGTTTATTCTTTGGAATCGCCGTCAGATTCCGCCGGTATATCGTCGTTACTTTC
>Ga0209492_1000666_pt1 | contig 10632 bp, 9 predicted proteins | sample PPLLak12cMay2015_FD_187253 | JGI IMG/M metagenome (GOLD analysis project Ga0209492, IMG submission 187253) | Freshwater sediment microbial communities from Prairie Pothole Lake near Jamestown, North Dakota, USA - PPLs Lake P7 Core (1) Depth... | ecosystem: Environmental > Aquatic > Freshwater >... | reverse complement strand
AGATTTATTTTTAGTATCTGGATATTCTCCTGGAGGAACAGCAGGTATTTTACAGATTTTAGGGGGAAGCTCTACTGGATCTACTGGTGGAAGGATAAGAATTATTGCTGGAGATGCTGCTGGTACAGCGGGAAGTGTTACTATAAAAGCAGGATCAGCCCCTATTGGGGGGGATGTATCTATAAATGCAGGACTGGGAACATCGGCAGGACCTGGTAAAATATACATAGGTCAAACTGATACATCAGCTCTCTTTATAGGAACTACAACAAATATTCCTACTGGAACTCCGGGAACCAACCAGATGCTTTATGTAGATACAGCAGATGGAAATAGGGTAAAAAGAGGTGATGCTCCTGTTGATATTTCAACTCTTTCTATAGAGTCATATGTAAATAGCTCAACATATTATGATGCTTCTATAGCTTATAGAAGATTTCCAGAGCCATCTACAGGACTCGGTAATGATGATTCTCAAGGATTATATTGTACCTTTACAGTAGGGGGAAGCAACACTATATCTTCTGGGTATTGTTGCTATATTGATACTCAAGGAAAAATTCAGGCATGCGATGCTGATTCTTCTAGTTTAATGCCATGCGTCACTATTAATTCAAGCGGAAGCTTAATAGGTCCGGGAGCTGTACGTAGTTTATTAATTTATGGAGTAATAAGAAATACATCATATTCATTTACTATAGGAAAGCCTATTTATGTAAATACCTCAGGATATCCCTCAACATCACCTCCGACAGGATCTCAAGATTGTGTTCAGATAATTGGATATGCTATTTCCCCCGATGCATTTATTTTTAATCCATCTGTAGACTTTGTTATACTTAAATAATATAGACCAATGCCTGAGATATCATCATATGGAGCGGTAAATATATCAGCTATAAGTTCTGTTGGATATATTAATAAGAATGATTCAAGATATATTAATGCCGACTGGATGACTGTATTCGGAGATATAGCCTATTTAATTGGCGGAGGAAATACATCCTCTTCTTATTTAACTACATCAAGCTCTTTTAATTATTTTTCTGGAATATGTGTGGCAGGAACTCCAACTTTAGGAACAGGACGTCAAGAAGCTGCAGGATGTAGCGATGGTGTTACTTATGGATATGTTAGCGGGGGACTTACTGGAGCTGAAATTGCTACATCAGAAAGATTAACATTTTCAACTTCAACATTTGCTACACATACAGGATCCAACTTATCTATAGCTAGGGGATGGGTAAAAGGAATGAGCGATGCCACTTATGGATGGCGGGTTGGGGGGAGGCTTCAAAGTACTAATACTTACTATACAAGATCTGATAGGATAACTTTTTCAACAGGTACATCTGCTTGGGATTCCGGATCAGATTTGGCAGCCGGAAAAAGATATCATGCTACAGTAAGCGGAGGAACCTATGGATATATTTCTGGCGGGAGTACTAATGCTTATGTACAAACAAATGATAGATTAACTTTTTCTACTAGTACAAGATCATCCAGTACAACATATAATATGACTGTTGCTAAAGGATTACACTTTGGTATAAGCAGTTATTCGACTTACGCATATTATGCTGGAGGAAATACAAATGCTGGAATATCTTCTACAGATAGGATGACATTTTCTACTGGTGCTTGCGCTGCAAACACAGTCAGTGATTTAACATCAGCTAAATATTATGGTTCAGGACTAAGTGATCGGGCTACGTATGGATATGCCGCTGGTGGTTATAGCACTACAACTACGTCAGCTACCGATAGAATAACTTTTTCTACAGGAGCTAGGGCATCTGCTACTACTTCTGCTTTGAATTTAGCTAGAGCTAATTATTCAGTAGTAAGCGAAAATGGAAATGCACATTAAATATATTATTATCTATGGGAGCAAATGAAGATCTTTTAATACAATATTGTCAAGATAGCTCATTTAATGAGATCTATAGTTTAATCGAAACCGAAGGAGCCAATCTTGATATAAATACTAATAGGGCTGAGCCTATCAGAATATCCGTATCTAAATTAGATTATGATATAGCTCTGATTCTATTGGAGAATGGAGCTGATCCCAACGTTGCATCTTCAGATGATTCTCATGATTCTGGTTTTGATTTATCAGATCAATTAAATGATCCGAGTATGAATATTTTAATAGGTCCTTTTTAATTAAATAATATGAAAAATAAAAAAATTCCGAAGAGAGATTTAACAAAATTACAACAGGCATTTATTGAAATTCAAATGCCTAGAACTCCATTTGCTCTTGAAAATTTTGTAGTTAATTCAAAATTTACAGATCAGCAAAGATATGCACAATGTGTTCTGGAATTATCTATTGCCTATGATAATTTGCGAACAGTAAATTTAGCTCTGGAGAAGAAAAGGCTTGAAATAGATGCAATAGATACCACTACAAGGATGGGAGAGATCGATAAAGAAATGAAGGAGATCGAAATAGAGCAAACAGAAAGAGCTGTAGTTGGAGCAATGAGGGAATTTGACTTCTTATATGATATGTGGGAAAAATTTCCTAGAAAATATACAAGGGAAGATCTTAACGAAGCTCAACAGGAGGAATATACAAAGATGCTGGAAACCCAAGCTCAGCACGATCTTAATGCGATGGGCAGAATAAGTGTTGGAAATCAGGAGGGCCTTAGACAATTAGGAAAGATGACTTATCCAGCATTAGATGCCGTAAGAGAAGTTGAAAAAAGATTTTTAGAAGAGGGAAAATCCAAGATATTATTAGCAGTTGCAACAGAGGAAAAGGCAGAAAAAGGCCTTCCATGTATTGACAAGCTCTCTATTCCAAGTGGAAGTCAGGTTAGATTATTTAATTGTTGGGGAAGAAAAATAGATGAGGCATATAATCACATCATTCAAACTGCATTAGAGGATAAAGCTGATTATATTATAACAGTTGAGGACGATACATTTCCTCCAGAGGATGCATTAGTTAAATTGATGGATTTGATAAGAAAGAATGAGAAAACTGCAGTAGGCGCATGGTATCCAAAGAGAGAAAAGAGCTTGGAAGGAGTCCCCATTATTATAAAAAAAGGGAAGAGGCAATATCTTCCAGCTGATGGAAAGATACATGAGGTCTATACATTACCAATGGGATGTTCTATTTTTCCAATAGAAATGTTTATGGAAATTCCTTATCCCTGGTTTGCAACAACAGCAAATCTTACTCAGGATAGCTTTTTTAGCCAACTAGCAAGAGAGCATGGATGGAAATTATTAGTGGATACAAGTATTAGATGCAAACACATAGATAGAGTAACAGGAGAGGTTTTTGAATATAAGGATTAATTATGACTAAACACGTATTTGCGGATTCTCAAGGAAAGGTCTATAATTTTGGAAATTATTCTATTTCTATACCAGATCCGTGTCTATTTTCAGATCCCTCTTCATATACTTTTCCTCTTTCGGGCGGATCCCAAACTTTTAATATAACTACTACTCGATATAATGAATGGAATGTATTAGATAAGCCTTCTTGGGTAACGAATAGTGAAACTAATTTAGTTATTAATGCATCCTGCAATGCAAATGATACAGGAAACTCCAGATATGGCTCTATCGAGATTGAAATGCCTCGAGCAGGGGGACCTGGAGTGGCCGGATATCTAATTTCGGTGGGCCAATCCTATTCAACACCATCGATGGCTATTTCTCCGACTACTTGGGAATATCCCGGCGCTGGTGATGGGAAAACATTTACTATAACGTCTAATATTAATTGGGATGTAAGTACTAATCCAGCATGGATAACTATTGTTGGAAAAACAGGACAAACTGGGAATGGATCATTTTCTGGAATTGCAAGTAGCAATGTTGGTGGCTCTTATAGGTCTGGATATATTGTCGTAAAATGTACTACATATCCGAATTTATATCCAGCGGGAAGACAAGCATTTGTAGAACAGTATCCGGGTAGGGAATTATATCTTGAGTATAATAGTTCGCAAGTATATTATACAGAATGGGATTCAGCTAATGGATATTGCTGCTATCCAAATCAGTATGCATATACTTTATACATGGACCTTGTATGTACCGCTGGGGAACAGTGGTATTGCCAATATGAATCTGCTGACGGGACTTTCGGCAAATATCCTGCTTCTGGAACCGGATCATATAGCAATTTCTATGTTTATATGAATCTATATCAGGAATATTCGGGTAGTCTAGTATTCTACTGGACAGATGATGATACTGAAGCCTATAGAATATATTTTGATGCTATTGATTTTGCATGTTAATAAAAATTTGATATAATGAGACCTACAAAAATAATATTAGATCCTAGTACAAATAGATTCTATCCATCATATGAATATGTGGATCCTGTCGAAATAGAAGGGATAAAGGATACTAGAAAATCTATATGTCTAGACTGCTCTTTGTTTTATATGAAAGATACTTCTATAGGTCCTCTAGAATTTTGCGGTGTTTGTAATTGCGGTGTTTTTTATAAATTGGAAACAATATATCCTCTTGATCAAGATGGGAAAGCATATTTCTATATAAAAAGAGATGGTAGCCTTGGATATGTTTGCCCTTTGGAAAAATGGTAATTCCGGATATATAAAATAAACTATAGAATTATGGCACTATTAATTGAAAAAAATATCTCTGGAATTTTAGGGACCTTGGATGTTAGCACACTATATCTAAGGCTTCAATCACATATAAAATATTCGGGGGTTGAACTAAGCGTTTACAGCAAAGTCTATTTGGATAAGGATTCATATCAATCTCCGCTAGAAGGTGTTAATGTTCCAGTATCCGGAATTCCAAATAGCCTTAAATTCGACTATTTAAGGGAATCTGATGGCGCAGATATTTTAGTAGTTAGCCATAATAAATTTATGACTTATCTATCCACTGATCATACGGCGATGTTACCTGTTATTGATCCCTCTACAGGACTACCTGAAAGAGACCCTTCTACATGGGAAATTATCTATTCAGAACAAGTTGTGATTCCTAAATTTTGCGAGCCTTCTGAAATATCAATGATTGACGTCTCAATTCTATAATAAATGGCTATTGATAAAATCTTCTGGGGATTCCTGAATCTCTTATTACAGAATATTGGATTATTATCAAAAAAGAAGAGGCGGGAAAATAAAGAGAGATTGGAAATCTGTTCAAAATGTGAATTCTCTGATAATGGATTTTGCTCTATTTGTGGATGCTACATTAGGGCAAAAACAAAAGCATATTATGATTCCGATGAGAATGGAAAGAGTATTGATGGATGTCCAATGAGATATTGGTAGGGAGTTTCTAACTCCCTTTTTTATTTCTCGAATAAATAAAGAAAAAGGATAACTAATGGCTGATTGTTCAGATCCTAAAAGTCAAAATGTAAGTGGAGCTTTTCCGGGTTCTCAAGGAGAAAACTCTGGAGCTTTAGAAGTAAATCTAAGCGCAACCGGGGCAGAGATATTTAATCCAAATCTAGCTCTATCTGCAGTCCAGACGTTTAATACCATGAATAACGTGGCAAATAAGATGTTTGGAATTGAGGCCAGATGGTTTAGGGCTGTACCTCAGCAGAGAAGTAAGGATGTTATTTTTCAGGAATATACTCTATCCTGTGTTGAAGATACCCCATTATGCATAAAAGTTGTAGTTCCTGATGGAAATTTTCCAGATAGCAACTATCAATATGATCTTATGGGTCTTGAATATAATATACCAACTGAGATCCAAATTGATAAAAAATACTGGGAAGAAGTAGCTGGTTTTGGTACTGCTCCTCAGAAAAAAGATATTGTTTATCTTCCTCTTCCAAATAAATTATTCCAGGTGGAATCCTCATATCTTAAAAGAGGATTTATGGAACAAGAGACTACTTGGGTTATTAACTTGATAAAATATATGCCAGAGGCCTCCAGAAAAGAAGGGGATGCACTTAAAGAGACCATTGATAAATACACAGTTTCTCAGGACGAATTATTTGGTGATATATTACAAGCAGATATGGATAAGTTAACGGATAAGAAACAGATGTCTCCTTTTAATTCAACTTCTGAAGATAAGTACAAAGAATTAGATAAGTCTCTGAAAATTCTTCCATACTCTCTGGATATCTGGGGTATTAAAGTAGCAGAATCCCTTTATGATCTTAATACCTCAAAAATCTATAATGCTATAAGATATAAGAACTCAACCGATTATATTCAAGCTAATTCGGATAGGGCCATAACTTCGTGGGTTAATTCCAGAAAGGATGTTGATAAACCCTATGATGTAGTATTTATTACTCCTGATGATACACTTACCCCTCCTGCAAATTACAAAATTAAGATCGCTGGAAAGAAGAGATTTGCTCTAAATGATACATTTGTTCTGCAGAGATCTGAATCTCAAAATCTATATGCTAAGGTTATAGATGATAATCAAGCTAATAGTGGAATTTATTACTGCAAGATTGATCAAAAAGTTGTGGATCACCTAAATTCTATTCAAGCCCTATGGAATTCTAAACCAGGCTGGAAAATGAGGGTGAAGAATCCAATAGTTATCATAGATGGCATAAATGACACAACAACAGGATTTGAAGTTACTATTAATGCAGATCAGTATATTAAGATAAAATTTGGATCTCAGGAATATATTGCTTCCCTTCCAGAAAAGCTAGTTCAAGGAGATTGGTATGGTGTTGTTGTAAATATAGGAAATTCTTGGAATCAATATAATGTCTATGTTTGGAAACCTAGTTTAATAGATGACTCTGCTAAACTTCAAAATATATTCTACGAGACCATCCCATTCACAGCTCAAGAGACTACTGTAGATCAATATAGTGTCGATAAGTCATATTCTTATATGACAAATATTAGATTATTTAATTCTACGATAGAGGAAGAAAGACAAGTTCAGGAATTACTATCCTACTTCTCTCAAAATGCTGATAAGGCCTTAATATTGGACAACGCTGATCCAAGATTTAGAGCTCCATACATCTCTCAGCAGAGATAAAGACGTATTCGGGCGAAATAGAACTTTGTCGCTTTTTTTCGTCTCTTTTCGGATATATATAAAAAAACGCTAATCCGAAAAGATATGACTATTAAAGATGAAAGAAAAAATCTAGAAGATTTAATCGAAAGGAGCTCGCCTTCATTAGAAGATGCTCAAATACCTATGATGGACCCATCCACTATACAGGGGATGAAGCCAGCTTTTGATATGAATTTTGCTAATACCAAAAAGAATTGTCAAAGGCGAGCAAGAGCAATGATTAAAAAGGCTACAGGACTTATGCTAACTGATGGAATGGTGGCAGAAAATCCCTATCTTCGTAGCAAAATGCAAATGGATATATTATCCCTTACCGGACTTCTATATCAATTGGAAGTTAATGAAATGATGCAGGAGACCTTGATGGAAGAGGTTCGAGCTGGAGCAGCTCACCCAAGAATGTTTGAAGTTTTTGGAAATCTATCCAAAACTATAGGGGATCTCAATAAACAACTCCTTCAGACAGTAGAAGCTATCAAAATGACTTATAGAGATGTTAAGGGCGATATTCGGGAAAAAATGGAAGAGCTTAAAGCAATAGGTCCCGGGGAATCTGGAATTATGAGAAATTCTCAAGGACTTGTAACTATGGGAACTAAAGAACTCATTAAAGAGGCTAAGAGGTTAAAAACAGCTGATAATAGCGTAAATATTCAAGATATTAACGAAATTAAGTAATATATACGTTAAAAGATCGTTAAATGGCACAGACTACTACAATAATATGGACAACAGAAAAAGTCAATGAGGCCTTAGAGAAATTACGATTTGGTGAACCTATAGATTCCACTTGTTTTCATGAAAGAGATTATGAGCTTCGAGCTCAGAATATATTTTTTCAGTTAACTGAAGAGGAGGAAGCCGAGTTTGTAAGATGCTCCCAGGATATAGAATACTTTGTTGAGAACTATTGTCGGTTTATGACTGACTACGGTCGACAAACTGTCGATTTGAGGGATTTTCAAGCAGAGATTCTAAATACCTTAGGAGAAGAGAACTGGTTAGATGATCTACAAGATTTTGGTCCTAAAGTAAGAAATTATATCTTGATGGCCTCTCGCCAGACAGGAAAGACAACAACTATTTCTGCTTTCTTTGCTTGGTACCTGTGTTTTCATACGGACCGTAATTTGCTCATAATAGCTAACAAGCAGCAAACAACCACTGAGATAGTGGATAAAGTGGTTCAGGTCTTTAGAGGCTTGCCATTCTTCTTAAAACCAGGTATACGATCAATACAGGCGCTGGGATTAAGATTGGATAACGGATGTAACCTATATTCTCAGGCAACTACAAAAACGACCTCTATTGGTTTTACCATTCACGTTTTATACATTGATGAGTTTGCTCATATTCATCAAAAAACTGTAAGATCTTTCTGGAGATCAGTTTATCCTACCCTTTCATCATCTAAGGTATCTCAGTGTATTATTTCTTCCACCCCTGATGGGATGGACAACTTATTCTATGAAATTTGGGATAAGGCTAATAAGGGACTCAATAGTTTTGTATATAAGCGAGTCGATTATTGGGAGGTTGAAGGTCATGATGATGTTTGGGCGGAAAAAATGAAAGCTGACTTTGGGGATGAGGAATTTGCTCAGGAATTTGAACTAAGTTTCGATAGAAAGAGCAATTTGCTCTTATCTGGATCTCAGCTAAGCTGGATAAGGAGAATTTCCCGCCCGTATGTATATAAGGAATTAGAAAAGACCGAATTAGATGAAATGCTATTTAGGGAAAAAATGCTATGGCATCCATCTTTTGATCCTAATGCACAATTTGATCCTAAAAAATATAGATTTATTCTATCCAATGACATAGCAGAGGGAAAGGATGAGGAAGAATTAAAAGATAATGACTATAATGTAACCTCTGTATTTCAGGTAGAGCTAAAATCATTAGTCAAATTAAGAACTCTAAGAAAGGATGAAAAGCTTATACAGAATATGTTTAGGATAAGACAGGTGGGTCTCTTTAGAGATAATATAGGAGATGAAGATGTAATGGCAAAATTAAATCAGGCTCTAGTTTTTGATCAGTTTGGAGAGGAAATATGTAAACTTGTAACAGAGGTAAACTTTAATGGAAAGGCATTTTTGAAGGCTTTTGCTAATCATGATTCGTGGTATGAAGATATAGTAATGCATTCATTTCATACCGCTCCTATTCCTGGAGAAAAGGAACCAAGAAAAAAGCCCGGATTTAAAACAAAATCGGATAAGGATTTCTTTTGCAGATTAGGAAAAAAATTAATCGGGACTAAAACAATTATTCCAACTGATAAAGAAACTCTTTCGGAATTCGGATCTTTTGGAAAGGTCAAAACAACATGGAAAGGAATTGCTAAACATGACGATACGGCCATGACATGTCTTAACATTTCAAGATTCTATTCTGAGTCAGAATATGCGGATTGGCTTTATGACTTTCTTGAAGGACTTGAGGATTCAATTGCTAAAAGATATGCTATGAATCTTCTTGAAGAGCCATACGATGATAGCGAGACCTCAGATAGCATGTTTGCGGCCATGTATTTGAATGATGAACAGAAATTATCGGAGGCTGAAAAAATAAGGGAAATTTTCATTAAGGAAAGGGGAACTAGATATAAGCCAGGAACAACATTTCCCTGGAAATAACATAGAAGTATAAAATTCCACGTTGTATCAAGAGATATATAATAAAACAGAAGTACTAAAGACAAAAAGAGATTTTCAAGGAAATCTATATGAATAAATAATAAAAATAATTTAATCAAATATGGCTAAACTTGCTTTAGATTTATCGCAGTTTAAATCCGCGGGCGTCTACACGATAGAGATTGATCAATCAGAGAGAATAGTTGTTACAACACAGTCATTGAGATTGTTCCCAGGTTTCTCCAAAGTAGGCCCTTTTAACGCTCCTGTTTTTATCAGGAATACAAGGGATTTGCAGAAATTTTATGGTGATCTTGATAGAAAACTAGAGAGAAAGGGTTCTTTCTTCCAGAGATCAATACAGACTGCTTTACTTCAGTCTCCTGTGTTTGCTATTAACCTTCTAAAAGTTAATGCAGATCCAACTGATGCTTCGATTGACACAGCTCAGGGTATCTCTTTATCAGTAGATTCTAGCAAGGGAAACTTTGGAATCTATACAGATAAATACGTAAATTATTTCAATAGAGAGAGATTTTGGAAAGCGGATTCCGAATATCTTCTTGGAATAGCACAAAATAAAGAGGGTGTAAATAATGCAGAAAGTGCTTCTTTAGTTCAGGTAGCTAACGTTGGTACTAAAACCCTATCATTTATTTTCAGAAAAGCAATTGGTCTTCAGGGATACGATGTATTTGCAAGAGACTGGTATGGTGCTGACACTAATATTCCTTATGAATGGATCAGACCATATGATAGGATGAAAGACTATTTCATTAATGTAATAGCTGTTGAAGGCGACTGGACTAATTATGCAGCTCTTTCTACAGATCCTTATTTTGCAGATTACTTCTCTTCAGAAGGTATTCTTCCCGCAAAATTGAATGACTTTTTAAATCTTCCAAGCGTAAATCTTATCGGATCATGGATTGGAACAATA
>Ga0209492_1000665_pt1 | contig 10635 bp, 11 predicted proteins | sample PPLLak12cMay2015_FD_187253 | JGI IMG/M metagenome (GOLD analysis project Ga0209492, IMG submission 187253) | Freshwater sediment microbial communities from Prairie Pothole Lake near Jamestown, North Dakota, USA - PPLs Lake P7 Core (1) Depth... | ecosystem: Environmental > Aquatic > Freshwater >... | reverse complement strand
TTTGTAGAATTTCTTTTGCACTCATAACGTATAGTGTGTTTATTTTGTGATAGGTAGGTTTAGTAAGGAAATAACTTTGTTAAGGATCATTTCGGCAGACATTTTAGGCTTTTCGTAATCAAAAAAACCTTCAACGCTAAAACCTTTTAATTTATTATCCTTTACCGCTTGCCATGCTTCATCATTTTCCACATACATACTGCCAAACCAGCTGCCATCTGCTACATCCTCATATCCTTTCATTGGCATTATTCCACGTTCAGAATCGGTAATAAATGATTCAAACAGCACTACGCTTTCAAGCTTTAATTCATCATCATGCATTACGTTTACATTCTTTTGATATCCACGCTTTGCATATTTTATGGCAATTTTCTGGATTGTTTCCTTTGAGAATTTAACGTAATGGTTACCCATTTCATCGTTAGTCCTGAAGATTAATTTGTCCGCTAACATTAAAGGTCCGCTAATAATTCTCCTTTCCTCGTTCTCGATTTTATATACTTGTTTTTGATTAAAGGCAACAAAATCCCTTTCAGTCGCGGGTAGATCTACAAGCGAAATGTAATCCACTTCGCTACTTTCATCTTTAATCATCAACTCATAAACCGGAATATCCATAATGTATAGTGTGTTTTATCCTAGATAGGTAGGTTTAATTAATCCTAGCTTGTCTGTTAAGCCTCCTTATTTTTTCCTGATTCCCTGTAATATCTGATTCAACAACAAATGCTCTTGCAGATGCACTACCTATTTGATTGATTTGTCCCTGATCTAATCTTGTACTTTCGGCTTGTGGTGCAACTGGTGGAGTAATGGTTGTAGGAACTGATACCCCGGCAGCACCAGCACCGCTAGACTTTCCAGGAACTTTTGTTTTTATAATATTACGAACAGCAGCCAAACCAGCCAAACCTGTGGCAACGGCTTGTACAATAGCATAACCAGGGATTGGTGGCGCTCCAGGTTTAGAAAATACAGCTAACTGTCCGGCTATTGCACTGTATGTATTTATTAAAGACGCTGCTATTGCCAAACCTTTACCGGTTGCAGTTTCCCTACCAGCAATATCAGAAAGTGCGGTTAATGCATTTGCCGATGCCTCTGCAAATTTTAACTTTGCTTGTAGTTCTGATTCCTGTACGGCAATCCTTTCATCGGTCAATCCTTTTACCTTTTGATTGTATTCCGTTTCAGATATTAATTTTGCATCAAAAGCCGCTTGTACAAGTACTTGTTCTTGGTTGAGTGAATTAATCCTTTCTTGAAAACTAAGATTTATTTTAGCCTGTTCCCTGTCGAGTAATTCTGTTTCTCTTTTAAAATTTGCTACGGCTATTTGATTATCCAATGCCTGGATAGATAATTCAATTTGTTGCTTTTTTTCTGCATAAGCAATATTAGCATCAACTCGCGCTTGGGTCCCTGCTTTTGTATTATTTATGTTATCTTGTAATCTTTTTAATTCTATTTCTGCCTCCTCAGCTGCAATTTTTTTGGTTAAGTTTAATTTTTCGATTTCCTCCTTTATTAATTCTGCATTTGCTTTTTTCCTATCAATAAGCAATTTATTTTCACTGGCTGCAATGGATTGATCCAAAGCTAATTTCTCTTTTGTTAGTGCCGTTGCATTAACTAATTGCTCCGATCTTAAACCTGCAATTTGAGCCTCAACGGCTGCAACCTCATTTTGTGCTGTAATAACAGCAGCCTGTAAATCCGTACTTGTTTTGTTTTGTGCAAGTTCCGCTTGAGCTGCTGCTACTCTTTGCATTGCAAGAGCCTTTTGTGCTTTTTCTTGCTCATTTAAAACATTTTTTAATTTATCATTTGCAGCAATTCTTTCATCAATGCTTTTAAATTCATCATCCCTGACTTGTCTTAATTGTTCTGCTTGTCGATCGTATTTTTCAACTAATCCTTGCAACTGAGCCTCTGCAATCTTAGCACTATTTTGTAAAGCTATTGTGGCTTTTGATTGCTCATAAATTGCGGTTACGTTAATTTTTTTGGCCTTATTAACCACCCCGCTCACTACATCAACAACAGATGAAGCGGCTTCGCCAAAATTGTTAAAAATATCTTTACCGGCTTGTATTGCATTTTCTCCTGTTTCTGCTAAACTTTTCTTTGCATCATCTATATTTTTTGTTAAGTTTTTTATAGTTTCCTGATCCCCATCCCCAAAAGGCGACTCCTCAAACGCTAAAGCGACCTCATTAATAATTAATTTTATACCTTGAAACGCAACCTTTAATGGGGTAATGGCAAGAGTTAATAGTCCGCTTATAACTTTGCCGAGTGCCTGGAATCCATTAGAACTTTTGCCCACCTCTGATGTAACATCAACGACTATGTCAATTAGGGTACTTATAACGGTTGATATTGTAGAAAATACTGCTCCTACACTATCTGCAACCTTTTGATTTTTGCTTAGTACTTCTCTGAAAAAATTAAAGGCTGCAGAAATTACTGAAATAATCCCTAAAGATTTTAAGGCATTTCCTATTGAACCAAATGCCGTAGCGGTTCCTTTTGCACTTTTAGTACTTTTTTCAGCGCTTTGACCTAATCCAGTAATGTCTTTTTTTAAATCCCCTACCTTTTTAGTCGCATCTCCCGTTTCTGCTTTTACCTCTAAGGCGACTGTTGATTTTTGCTCTGCCATTTTAGTATATTGTATTTATTACTCGTAAAAGTTCACATTTGGTTAACTCATTCGCGCCTGCATCATAGTCCATTACCTTTGATAATCTATATAGTCCTCCATCAATATATTTAAATGAGGAAAAGTCCAAATTGAAAATATCTTGCTCATTTAATTTAAAGAATGCTGTTAGCAATCGGCTATCTTTATCGGTGATCTCAGCCATGTATGATGAATAGTAAAGATTGAATTGGTTTACATTAATTGCTCCAGATACCAGGACAAAAAACAACTCAATAGGCACACCAAAGTTTATATCGTTGCTTGGTGCATCAGGATCATCAAAATGTCCTGCATAGCAATAATCAGTATCGGTATGTAAATTACCACCTCCTCCAGCAGTTTGAATGTGCCAGGTATCAACTCCGGTAATCTTTTTGCATTGCAGAATCCTTATTACGCTGTCAACGTTTTCCTCTACGTTATTATTTCTTTTAAATATTGTACTATAAACTTTATCTTCTCCTGTATAACCAACTAACACCGTGCTGGCAAATATGATCTCAACAGATTCCGTATCTTTTGCAAATTCTAGTCCATTATCAAAGATTCTATCTCCGTAGCCATCATTATATCTTTTTCGATATTGTTCCAGAAAAAAATCGCTATCATCTTTGAATTTAAAATTGTAATACCGAGCATTGATCTCGCTCATTGGCTTAATGCTTATTTGCTTTGCCCGATCCATTTTCGCACTCCAGTCTTCAATCTCTCCAGTATAAAAATCGGTATACGGTTTTACAATAAGTCTTTTTTCAATGAATTTGTCTTCCGTAACATAAAGGTTAAACAACTTTAAAAGTGAGATGAAAAAATCACGCTGAAATATGTTTTTGGGTATTGTATCATTAATAACTAATGCATCGTTTATTGCTACATCAACGGGTACATTGCTATCAGTAAAAAAAGATACTTGCCCTGTATTTATTGTGACAGGTGGATCACTTCTATCTGGTGCTGTATTAGTGAATCTAAAACTGATTGCATCATTTGTAACAATTAATAACTCAAACTCTCCAATCAATTCAAATGGCCCTACAAAGTTTTCCTCATAAACGGTTGCTCCATTTTTTAATATGTAAAAAGTACCGCTTGTGGAATCCCCGATAAATGAGTAGACCATTTTAAGGTTAATGAAAGCCGCTCCGGTGTAAGTAAATATACTATTTGAAGCGCTTGGAACTAACCCCGAACCCGTAACCGTTGTAAAGTTGTAAAGACTTGAACCTGTAATTACTTGGTCAGTTGTTCTGGTCGCTACAGGAAAGCTGCTTGTATTCTTTGTTAAGGTTTTTCTGTTGTGCGGAACAATTAAAGATTTAAACCGTTCTGTTTCCTTTAATGGAAAATCTAAGGTATAACCCGAATTGGTAACGATTTTCTCTAGGTATTCCTTTACAAATAAAGCAGGCCTAAATGTACCATACTTCCAGTTTTTTTTATTGGTGCTATAATTACCATAATCAATATGCGGGTAAACATATCCGCTGCCAGCCTGTGCATTGTCCCATGATGCAACAATATTGGCAATGCTGTATGTGTGGTTATAATTACTAAAGTCTAGATCTTCAAGCCTACTATTGCCTAATTTAGCAATAAATCCTCCTAACTCTCCAAAAACAGCTGTCTCGTATTCTATATTATCTCCATCATATAAAATTTCTGTAAGCCTAAATATTCCTTTTACAATTTGTAAACCGTTTACCTCAATACGACATGCAGCAGATTTCGATGCATTAAAATTATAGGCTATGTTTGGCGCTGTATCTGAGGTAAAATTGCTATTATTAAATTCAAATATATTACCTAAAAGCGCATTGTTTCTTGTTGTTCCAGGGATAACAATTGTTTTGCTAAAACTAGTAGATTTACTATCTAAATTTTGTAGATCATCAACGGCATAAGTTATCTGTTGACTAAGTGCCTGTGTTAAATCTAGTTCGCTATTTTCTATAAAAATTCGTGTCATATTACTAACCAATTACCGTTATCATTCATTCCTACAATTTCAAAACATTTTAATCTGCCTCCTTCACTTACTACGATAAACATAGTACCAGTATGATCTACAATAAAGCCCATTTCTATCATCTTAGCTGCCTTTGCCTTGTTTGGTTTATATCAATATCCACCTCAAACGGCCTAAGCCTATTGTTGATGTATTTACTATATTCAAAGCTGCTATTTTTTAAAGTTACCGGATAATAATATCCATCTTGCTCCATATATACTTGTGGGCTTGTAATTAACTCAGATAGCCAAATAAATTCTGCATCTGTTGGAGCATCCATTGTTAATCGTAATGAAAGCACCTCTCTGTTTTCATAATTTGTCTTTGTTTCATGGTAAACATTATTGGAATCATAATAAGTTACCGATGTAGGCTGCTGTCTGAAATCTCTTTGAGTAAAAGATTTACGCTCAACATCCGATGTTAAACGGCTAAGCAGATCAAATGATGCTGTGTCATACATTCCCCACTTATTAAGGAAATATAAATTAGTAGGGCTGTATTTAGGATTACATGAGATAATTACCCGGAACTTATCAAAACTATTAAAATATACATCATAATATTTTACATCATCAGTAATTATAGATCCTAGCCTTGCATTAATAGCTGCCGTTCCTATATCAAGTTGTACATATCCATTATTAGCAAACGTGCTACCATCGGTGGTGATTGCAATTAAGGCATTACTTTGGTTATAGGTATCAACTTTAAGGGTTAATGTTGCATTTGTTTTAAAAGGGATAAACAGCTTTGCACCTGTATTAATTTTTGCTCCAGAAGGCCTATTGGTATAAAACTTATTTAATTTACTGGTACTATCAAATGTTTTGCGTTTAAATGCTGGAGGCGACCAATTATAAGCGGTTACATTACCTGATGCAAGATTGCTAGTTGTAATACCGCTTACATCCTCTCCTATTCTAATTTGATACAATTGGCTGATTTCTCCAGAAGCAGAAGGTTGGCATAAATAAACATCATCGGCAGCATTCTCAGGGATAAACCAGGAATAGGTAAACCCATTACGAACAATTGGTCCAGCATCAAAATAACCATTTAAAGTTGCAGGATCAGGGAACTGCTTTACACGCACTTGTTGCACACCGCCTACGAATATATCAAACACATATTTAAAATCAAGCCCTGCCACGTTTGTGCTACTTGCAACATACCACAAAGAATCTTGTACTGAAGGCTCACCTGAAGGAGCCGATAAAATTGTAATAGCCATTATTAACTTTTGTTTAATCTATTAATAGTTAAAACTATATCCCTACCTACGGCTTGGACTGCAGTTACAGCAAAATCCTTAAACACCTTATTAAAGGCATCATCAAAATAATTAGTCTTTTTTATACCATACGCTTTAATTAAATAGATCATGGTATTTGCTTGACTTTCTATAGCACTAACTCCTTTCCTTTCTAATCCAATTCCAACCGCTACATCATTTCTTACATTTTTTATTTTAGATCTATTATCTCGTATATATCTTATAATTGAAGCACGACCAGATCTGCTCATGCCAAAATTTTTGTATTGGTATGGGCTACCTGGCGCATTTGCAGCACTTAATACACCTTTTACACCTTTGTTTGTGTAATCAAAGTAATTAAGCATTCTTATTTGAAAACCGCTGCCATCTTTGAAAATTTCAGGTATAATACTATTTGCAAGATCTCCGGATGCTGTGATCTTTCTTTCTTTTAAATTATCTTCTAGTTCTAGCTGAAATTCAGAAGCATATTGCACAAGTATTTTTTCTAGTACCGTTAATTTTACTGGCACATTTGAGCGCTCCTCTCCTCCAAAATTACCGCCCTCAGCTAACGCTTCAGCTTGTGCTTTTCCTATATTGATGCTCATCGAATGCCCTTTTTGTTTTAATATAATTTAAATCATTGAGAAACTGCAACACCGGTAAATCCATTGCATCATCTACGCTAATTGCTTCAAATTCTGAAACAACTTTGGCATTGTAAATCCATCCAAAGTTTAAGGTAAACCCTGTAGGATCTTTTATGCTATCCTCTCCTTCATTATCAATGTCATTGCCTCCATTAAAAAGGGATGCAAATACTTCATTTATTTCCTGGAAACTCTCCAAAAAAAAAACCGCTGCATGATAAGCAACTGCAAAATCCATTTTTTTCATATCATTGGCAATGTGTTCATGCTGCCATGCTTTTGGTTTAACTGCTCTAAAGTATTTAATAGGGGTAACCATTGATGCCAATATCAAATGAAGGTTACCAATAATATTGTTAGAATAAGTGGCAACTTCAATATACCTACCCGCATTGTTTGGCGGTCGCTTTAAATCATAATTAAATCTGTACATTTTCCTACCTATCATAAAATATTTGCGAGGTTTTCCATTCTGTAAATCATATCCTTTTACCTGGAACGCTTTTTGAACTTTTGCACATATCTTGTTGAACTTTTCAACGTGCATACTATTAATTTGTTCATCGGTTAAATTAGCTAGTGATTTTACATACATCCTTGCTTTATCCTCCTCCGGTAAATCTAATTCGAAAATTTTAGTTAACTTTTGAAATTGCTCAACTGTCATATTGTATAGTGTGTTTTTATAGTATTCGGTAATGGCCAAAATGTTTGTTATCATTTTTACATTTAGCTGCTAATGCTAACGCATTTACGCAATCATCATGAAATCCTACCGGGGCAGTGTATCTAACTCCTGTGGAGGTATACTTGTACTCAAATAATTCTAGTTCATCTTTGATAGTTCCCTCAGGATAAAATATTTCTCTTTTATGGAGGGCAGCTACTAATCCCTCCATAAGTTGCTGCTTACTGCTGGATGTATATTTAAATCCTATCATACGTTGAAAGGATTTTTGTATGTCCTCAACTATGGCATCGCCCACACCGGTGGAATCAATCATAACTGGTTTGCTACGATCAATAGTTAAAATAAATTCTTTGGTATGTTTCCAATCCTTTTGGAATCTTTGATAATAACAGCATTGCCCATTTATATCTAGTCCAATAATCACAGTCCAGTCAAACGACTTAGCAAGGTCAATTCCATAATATTGGGCAGGGAGTTTACTTAATGGCGCAACGCATGCCCTGATGTTTTCAGATCCAAAAGGATTAGCTGCGTTCTCCATCGGATTTGCCATGTACTCTTGCTCAAAAACAGCATTTGGTAATCCTGCTCTTGCACTATCAATCTCAGCCGGATCTATATGAGGATTGTCATAGGTTGTGTATTTAAATGATTCCCATCCATGTTCTCCATTTCGAAGATATAAGCTGTAAAAGAAATTACGGCCTTTTGGTGTACTCAGGAATATAGCCTTTCCTTTGTAATCCGTAAGGGTAGGTCTGATAGCATTATTCCATCCATCCTCCAGATTAGCAATGTAACTTGCTTCATCTATAATAGCTAGGTGGAATTTAAGTCCTCTCATAGCATCTAGCCTCTCTCCTGTAAAAAATCTGATTGATCCACTGTTATACGTAATTACTAGATCACTTTTATTGCATGTAAATGATTCTGGAGGTAACTTACTGATTAGCTGCTCAAAGAATATTTTAGCTAGGTGATATGTAGGTGTGATGTATGCTACTAGTCTTTCATTCTCAGCAGATTCTTGCACTGATATAACCTGGGCAATTAATGATTTACCAAACCTCCTCCCACACATAAGCACACGAAAACGGGCTGTACTTTTTAATACCGCCCGTTGTGCCTCATGTGGGTTAAATTTTATCTCAACCTCCAAAGTTAACGGTTATTTTATTTTTTGTTTCGGCATTCAGTTCCACCATTTCGGTAGGTTTGCCATGTGTTCTACTTAATAAAGCATCCAATGAATAAAGCGAACCCTTGTCTAGAGATTTCTTTAAAGCATTGGCTATTGTTTTCTCCAGGATCGTGCTTTGTTTATTATCATAAACTTCCTTTAATTCATCTATTGTCATAGCCATCATGGCATTGATAGTATCACTTGCTTCTGCTTTTGTATATCCAATGTTTTTAAGAGCAGATATAATTTTCCTAGGCTTTCCTGAAGGATTGCCGCTTTTACCTTTGACAAAAAGTATTGCTCCTTTTGGTGTTTCTCCTTTTTTGAATGGCATATTTTAAATTTTTAAACTCCTTTTAAAGGCACTTTAAGTATAGGATTAAAATCAAAACTCCTTTTGCTTTTTTTATCGGTCTTAATTATACTACTGCCCCATTTCTTTTGTAATAACTCAAACTGCTCAGCCTCTCTAGTATTATTCCTATAGGTAGCACAGCCTCCAGCTTGTTCCGCTTGTTTTACATCATAACATGCATAGTTGATTCTCAGACAGCCATTGTAGGCTTTAATATGCTGTAATGTTATATCGTAATCCTCTTTTAATGGCAAACTTTCATCATAACGAATCTCGTTTTTCAAATGAGCCTGGAAAGGTCCACCGATATATTGTAAAGTTCCAAAAGGGGTATGCTCTCTGTATGCTCCTTTATCCGTAACGCAATTCAATCCCCAAAATTTAAATCCATAATCATCGCATAAAATACTAGCATTTTCGGCAAACTCTTGCAGTTCATCTGGATCTAATTTAATTTTTTTCTGCATATCCCAACGGTAAATGCCTCTGCAATCATCATCTAATAAAATCAAGCAATCACAATCAAAAAAATTGTCTAGTATATAATTCCTAATTCTGCATAAATTTCCCTGAGCAGAATCAGGCACAACTACAACATCATTGCCATTAGCTTTATAATCTGCGGCATCGGATTCCCTTACTACTAATTTAACAAATGGGTAGTTTATCTGAGTGATACTTTTTTCTGGTCTTTTATAAGACGGTGCGTAAAAACTAACCTTCATTTGCTGAGCTTTTAATTTTGATTATTGCATCTACTCCATCAACTACCCGGCCAACTCCTTTGCTCCAAGGCTTGCCGTTTGCCCTTTTACTATAGGTTGATTTTAAATCAAAGATACTTTGTGCTTGAATCCAATCTATATCGCTACTAAACTTAAGCACAATGTAATTACTTTCAAAGTCAAGTTCATTGCTGAACATGATTTCGCCATCTGTTTTCTCCTCATCCTCAAAACCTGGAACATCCAAGCCCCACTCGTTTAATTTATCAGCATCCCAGTCATTTGCTAATTCATCATAGTTCCATTCTCCAAAACCTACATTGTCCTTAATTATAAACTCTTTCCTTTGCTCCTCAGTCCAATCATCTGCCATTTCCACCGGTAAGGTTTTCATATTTAACTGCCTAGCTGCTCTTAGTCTCATATTCCCTCCAAGTGGAAAGATCAATCCATCCTTATCAGTTACACATACAAGCGGCCTTTTGTTTAACATGTCAGGGAAATCCTTTAAAGATTGTACCAATTTTAGGAATTTATCATCCTTAATGATTCGTGGATTGTTTGGGTTAGGCTTTATTTCTGAAATATTTCTAATTTTCATATTCTATTTTTATATATTTCTTGTCCGTTTTTAAACCGATGCTGCTCATTTTGGGCTACAAGCTGAGCCTTATCCCATCCGTATTCATTTCCAATGGCATGCCCTCCAATATGATGAGCCACAGCGCCTACAACATAATAAGTATTTATTCCAATGGCATGGCATCTTTCACAATAATCCAGATCTATTGGTCCATAAGGAAACATTGATTCGTTGAAGTAACCTATGCGATCTATTGTTTCTTTGGTTATAAGCCAATTTGATATAATTAGCTGGTTGTGAATATTTGTCACGGGTTGCTCCAATGGCATTGCAACAATTCCGGCAGCAGGATAGGTTTGAATAGCCTCTTGCATCATTTTAAGCCAATCCTGTGGCATCTTAATGTCATTGGCTAAGAATGCCATACTATCGTAATTGCCCTCCTTCATGAGGTCTATACCATCGTTTA
>Ga0209492_1000664_pt1 | contig 10640 bp, 14 predicted proteins | sample PPLLak12cMay2015_FD_187253 | JGI IMG/M metagenome (GOLD analysis project Ga0209492, IMG submission 187253) | Freshwater sediment microbial communities from Prairie Pothole Lake near Jamestown, North Dakota, USA - PPLs Lake P7 Core (1) Depth... | ecosystem: Environmental > Aquatic > Freshwater >... | reverse complement strand
AGAAGGTGAGCTCATTGAACAATACTACCTTAGCCCTGACAAATGCCAACCATGGGACTTCTCTACATCAACACAAATTAAAACATACCTAGAGAACTTCACTAAGACAAATTTAAACATCAACAGGATCGGAGCTCAATTACGCAAACTCGGTTACGAAAGAACTAAGCAAAATGGCAAATATGGCTACGCAATTGCACAAATACCAATCAGGTAGCTACCCGTTTTATAGTAGTTACCTGACTAAAGTGTTGCAAACCAACAATATAGATCCGGGTAACTACTGCGCTAAAAAAACGCGCAAACTATTATGGAAATAAAAAAAAATATTACAACAACTAATTGAATACTACCTTACCTATATTTTATAAAAAGTAGTTACCTTAGTTACCTTAAAGAGCTGAAAGGTATACCGGCAAAGGTAAAACCGAGGTAACTACTATCAAAAAAGTAGTTACCCGGTAGTTACCTAGTTACCCGAAAAAAACAACAATATGACAGAGGCACAACTACAAGCTCAAATATTTCAATATCACTGGAATAACTTACCAACAGAAAGAGGACTACTATTCCACGTAAACAATAAGGCACGTAATGCAATAGAAGGTGCTAAGTTTAAAGCAATGGGTGTAATTGCCGGAGTATCTGATCTAATATACCTTAAACCTGGTGGCAAACCAATACTAATAGAACTAAAGGTTGATAATGGCACACAATCAAAAGAACAAATGAAATGGGAACTACATGTAAGATTAGCTGGCTATAAATACATGATATGCAGATCATTAGAAGAATTTGTAAAAATAACTGCAAAGTAATAGTTATAATAAAAACTTTTGTTACATTTGGACATGAAAACAACGCAACAGAAACTAATGCCATGGATATTTATTGCAGTTGCTGCTATTGCATTTTTAATAATTTTGCTAGCGTCAATGTAAAATTTATGCTTCTCTGCACGATATGACTGACTGCCGCCAATATATTGAGCAAATTTACCTTAGCAAAGAAGTCAACACTTTGATTGGTAAATGCAGCCATGAAAGTTTGCAAGATGATTTAAGGCAGGAGTTAGCACTGGCACTACTACAGCAACCTTGCGAAAAGATAATCGAATTAAAGGATCGTGATAAGTTGTTAGCCTTTGCGCTTAAGATAGTTTGGAACATGGCTACAAGTTCAACAAGCGTATTTTATACTAAGTTTAGGAAGAAGGACATACAGAAGCTAAGCAACTACCTTTACAGCCAAATGACGGGAGTGGATTATAGCGACAGCGTACACGTTGCAAGTAAGGCAATCGTAAACAAGATGCAGAACGGAAGCATCACAGACCATCATGAAGCGTTGCTGTTTAATTCGTACATCGAACTTAGGTCGTGCGAAAAGGTGGCTAAGCATTACGGAATACCTAAACACCATGTGCAGTTTGTTTTGGCTAAGGTTAAACAGGAATTAAAAGAACTAATTAAAAATCAATGAACTACATCATTACAATCATTGCTGCGATATTGTTTGCCTACACATTTGTTGAAGTGTTAGGCGTTCATAAAATCATTAAACGCTTTTACAACTATGCACCTGGTCGGAGGTTAAAACCTTTGGACTGTGTTACCTGTATGTCGTTTTGGATGTGCATTTTATTACTAATATTGCCCAATGAGTGCAGCACAATTATAGCCACGTTATTAGGCGCGGCTTATTTAGGAGGTAAGATAAAATGAAGATACTCGGACTTTCATACCCGGATAGTGGATGCGGTTTTCATCGCGTTGTATTACCCCTTGGGTTTATGCCCGATGTAGAGGCATTTGTTACAAACCTACCTACTGAGGAGAAACTATCAGAAGGTTGGGATATTTTGCTTTATAATCGTATCAGCGTATTTGACAATGATTGGCCAGCACTAAAAGAGTTGCTAAATTGCAAGGTGGTATTAGATCTAGATGACTATTGGGTATTGCCAGCAAACCATCCGAACTATCACACCTATCAGCAAATGGCCGAACGTATCGAAAACAACATCCGAATGGCCGATATGGTAACAGTAACCAATGAGCAGCTTGCTGCAAAAGTTAGGCCGTTAAACGATAACGTACACATATTCCCGAACGCGTTACCGTATGGCGAACATCAATTTACTACAGACAAAGTACCAGCGGAACGCACTCATATATTTTGGGCGGGAGGAAGCAGCCACGAACCAGACATTGCTATCCTTAAAAACCCAATCAAACGTTTGCAATCACACGCAAACAAGATCACGATGGTAATGGGTGGGTATGTAGAGAGTGAAACATGGCGGCGGATGTTTAGCCATTTTACAGCGGGGTTGACATTAAGCAACCTACCTTTGCCAGGGTTGCCACCGTTAAACTACATGGCTATGTATGCTCATGCAGACATTATGCTCGTACCTTTGGAGAACACTGAATGGCACGGTTGCAAGTCGAATCTTAAACTATTGGAAGCGGCGTGTAAGAAGATACCAGTAATTTGCAGCAAGGTTGCACCATACTCGAATGACGATGCACCAGTGCTGTGGGTTGAAAAACAAAGCGATTGGTATAAGCACATGAACTATTTATTGAATAACCCGACGGCCGCGGTAGAATTAGGTCAACAACTTTATGAGTGGGCAATTAGAGAATACAACTTTGCAGACATCAACGCCAGACGCAAAGCCGCATTTGAAAACCTTATCGGAGCATAAGCACATTTATGATTTCTTTATGCGGTCGCAGGAGTTAGTGGGTTTCCATCCGCACATACAGGATGCGGTGTTTAATGCGTATCTTGTAGTTGATCCTTATTTTCACGTTAACCGAACGTGTCCGGCTTGTTTGGTTGAAGCATTAATAACAGTTTATAAATGGTACGAAAAACAAATACAATGACACCAAAAGAAAAAGCACAAGAATTAATCGCAAAATTCAATAATGAACTTATTGCAGATACTTATGTAATTTATCAAAATGTTGATGAATCAAAGCGTTGTGCATTAATAGCAGTAGATGAGGTGTTATTTAGTCTTAATGCTATTACTGACAAATATGTTGAATTAGGAATGAGAACATTTTGGCAAGAAGTAAGACAAGAAATACAAAACCTATGAAAGCAATACATGAAACAGCGGTAATACATCCGACCGCTATTATTTACGATGAGGTTGTAATTGAGGAGAACGTGCAGATCGGGCCTTACTGCATTATTGGCGCACCGGCCGAATGGAAAGGCAAAGAAAGCACAAAAGGCGTACGAATTAGCAGCGGCTCAATTTTAACGGCATTAATTACAATCGATGCAGGTGTTGAGCAAACTACTTTTATAGGTCCAAATTGTTACATAATGAAGCACGCACATATTGGACACGATGCGTTTATTTGTAACGATGTTACAATTTCATGTGGCGCAAAGATTGGAGGTCATGCGATTATTGGGCAAAAAACAAACATTGGGTTAAACGCAGTAATACATCAACGCAAAATAATTCCAACGGGTTGCATGATTGGTATGGGGTCTGTTGTAACAAAAGGCTTAGTCATGTCTCACGGTATGAAGTACGCTGGCAACCCTGCTAAATTATTAGGTCAAAATATTAAAAAATGAATACACTCATAATCGGATTAGTTTATGGAAACCGACCTTACAACCTTATCCAAGATGCTGCGGGTAGTAATTGGAAGGCTGTATGCACTGAAGGTATTGCCAACGCTTTAAATGATGGTATAGACCTCATGAACGAAGGCAACTATGACAGCGTTGTATTCTTAGCCAATGACATCAAAATGCCACAGGATTGGCTTAAAACGATGCAAGAGGCCGTTCAAACATATCCAGCCGCTGGAATTGTAGCCATACCATTGGAGCAACCCGTTACCCATGTAAGCAATCAGTTAATTATTTCAAACTGGTTAATAACAAAAAACACAATAGATCGCATTGGTTACTTTAATGAATCAATGTTCCCGTACGGCCCGATTGATCTTGACTATTGCGAACGATGCCATGCGCTTGGAATAAACACATACTACGTTGTAGGGCCGTTTGGACATCACATAGGTGGTCATGCAGTTGGTAATGAGTACGGATGGGATAAGAGTCAACTGGTTGCACAAAACGAACAACACAGATTTAAACAAGGACAAGACATTTATAAAAATAGACTATGAAAACGAAAAACAAATCAATAGAAACACCAAAAAAAATGTGGGAGTTGTTTGAAGAATACCGAGATTGGTGCAAAGATAACCCATACAGAGTACATGACTTTGTAGGAAAAGATGGCAAAAGCGTAGAACGACTTAAAGAAAGGCCACTAACTCACAACGGCTTTGACAGTTGGTTAGCTCAAAACGGAATTGTTGCTTACAACATCGATCACTACAGACTAAACTTAAACAAAGCATACAATGACTACATTCAAGTAATGAATATAATTGACAAGATCATTAAGGATGATCAGCTTTGTGGTGCAATGTGTGGAGTTTATCAGCCACATGTTAGTGCCAGATTGTTAGGATTGATTGATAAGACTGAAAATAAAACAGAGATAAACGAAATTAGAATTATAAAGAATTGACAGTTGATGTAACACTACCTAAACCGCACGAAGCACAACGGGCCGTACTTGATAGTACCGCTCGTTTTCGTGTATTAATGTGTGGCAGAAGATGGGGCAAATCATTAATCAGTCAGTCAATATCTGTCGAGTGTGGCATTGATAGCAAGAAAGTTGCATACATAACACCAACATACTTGCTAGGTAAGATATTCTTTCAGGAGTTAATTAAAGAACTACCATCTTCGATCTTTAGTAAGAATGAATCAGATCTAGTGATTAACTTTATTACTGGTGGTTCAATAAGGTTCTTTACTGGTGAACGTCTAGATGCAATGCGTGGTTTAAAATTTCATCTAGCTATTATTGATGAAGGTAGTTACATTGCTAACCTTGAAGATGGATGGAACAATGCCATTAGGCCAACTTTAACTGATTATAAAGGTAAGGCAATCTTCTTAAGTACTCCTAAAGGTAGGAACTTCTTTTATGCACTCTTTATGAGACACGGCGAACAGGATTGGGAAGGTTTTAGGTTTACTACATACGACAATCCTTACATAGATTCAAAAGAGATTGATGATGCAAAACGTCAACTGCCTAATGCAGTTTTTGAGCAGGAATACATGGCCAACCCGATGGAGAACGCAGCCAACCCTTTTGGCTCCGATAACATTCGCGCCTGCATTAAGCCACTGAGCAAACTACCTACGTTGTATTACGGCATAGATCTGGCAAAGTCTGTCGATTGGACGGTGATCATAGGTCTAGACAAAAATGGAGATGTTAGTTATTATCAACGCTTCCAAAAGGATTGGAAACAAACAAAGGACTTTATACTGACAATAGACCGCAGCAAACCCGTATTGATTGATAGCACCGGCGTGGGCGATGCCATCGTCGAGGACATCCAAAAGTCATTTCAAAAAATGACGGGGTTTAAGTTTAGCAGCAGCAGCAAACAGCAATTAATGGAGGGGTTAGCATCGAGCATCCACAAAAACGAAATATCCGTATTGTCGGGCGTTATGCAGGACGAACTTGAAATATTTGAATACCGTTACACATCAACCGGCGTAAAGTACACGGCTCCAGATGGGTTCCACGATGACACGGTCATAGCTTTGGCCCTTGCAGACAAATGTAAAACCGATTACAAACACTTTGGTCATTACCATATTATCTAAAATTATACAATACATTATGACAGTAGCACAATTCCAGGAGGTTTACAGAATTAGTAACTATGCCTTAAACGATGAAGATAAGGCTGTGCAGTATGTTAAGGCTATGACGGGTTACAATACCGAACAAATTAACGCCATGAGCCTTAAACAGTTTAACAAGGTATGTACAAAAGTATCTAAGGCATTCAGCATCAAAATGCAGAATATTGAGAAAGACAAGCCGCGTAAATTCTACATGGCTAACGGCAAACTTTACAGATTTAACTATGATTTAAAACGACCGCCGTTTAATGCTGGTAGGTATATTGAGGTTGCAACATTCAGCGCGGACATTATAGGCAATCTGCATTTAATATTGGCCTCGATGGCCACACCTTACAAATGGTTAAAGCCAACAAAGCCGGAAGCATGGCAGCACGAACTAATTGCCGATGACATGAAACACTTAGATTTTGCGGCTGCGTATCATGCAGCGGTTTTTTTTTACGCAGTTTTCACTCAATCAATGAAGGCTTTGCATCCCTTTTTAATGCAGGAGATGACGGCGAAGATGATTCCGGAAGCGCAAGCAAACCAGATCCTACAGGGTTTACAACAAACTTTGGATGGATTTACAATGCCAAAATGGTTTCAGAATTTGAAGCTATCAGTGTAAACGATGCAATGGATTTGCCGGTGTTGCAGTTCTTAAACGATTTGAATTATATTAAAACAAAAAGGGCATTCGATGAGTATCAATATAGGCAAAGCACAAGCTGAGGCGTTAGCGGAGGGCGGTAATTTTGGAGGGGAGGAGCGGTCAGATGTGCCAGTTAAATTAACGGTACTTGAAAAAATATTAGTGCAATACGGCAGCGACTTTGCTTTAGAGTTAGCCGAAAGTATGAAAAGAAGCGAGGTGTTCGGATCGGGTAAGTTAGCCGATAGCATAATACCAGAGGTAAACGAAGAGGGCAACACGCTAACGATTACAATGCTTAACTATTACGATTACCCAAACAAAGGTGTGAAGGGTGTGTTAAGCGTAAAAAATGCAAGAAATAGTCCATACCAATATAAGAATTTTGGTATGAGCAAAGACGGTCGCGCCTCAATTAAAGAGTACATTCAAAGCGGTAGGGCAAAGATTAGGAGCGTGCGAAATGATGCGGCTTTGGGTATAGGGTTAGAGCGAAAAGGTGTTAGCGCATTGGAAAGCGATGTAAATACAATGATTTATTTAATAAAGGCATACGGTATAAAAACCACAAACTACTTTGATAAAGCATTTGACAAGGTATTTAAAAACTTTTCAGTAACGGCAGCCGATGCAGTAGGCAGGGATATTGTAATAACAATTCAAAGATTAAACACAAGTAAGTAAATGGCAATTACATCATTATTCGCGCCATCGGGCGAACCATCAGTACAAGATTCACTTTGGCACGTTGTAAGCAGCGACAACGTAGCGGGGCAGGACTTTAAGTTTGTGTTCGACATATTTGTTGGCGGTGTTCAACAAGTTCGCGTTAAACAGTTTCCAGATCCTACAACGCAAAACGGCTACTTTGACGCGGGGCCGATTGTGCGCAATGGGTTTACTTATAATTGGTTTGTACCCGAAAACGCTACCGATGATGTTTACCTTTGCCAGCCATCGGCATCGGGGCAAATAAGCCAACTGTATCAAATACGTTTTGGCGAGGATGTGAGCGGTATAACAACCAGCAATTTAGCATCGGGCGAAGTGCGCGCTTATAATTGGGCGCCACCTGCTTTTAAACGCAAGACATTTGACAGCACAAGTAAGCTAAATAAATTCTACACCAACAGACCAACAGGCGCCCGAATTAATACCGGGGCAAAGTTATTGATACCATTTAAAACCGATGCAACGCTGACGCTTAAAGTAGATACCTACAATCAAAGCAATGCACTCATAGCAACAACTACCGATGTCAGCACATACGCAAACGGTGGGTATGTTCAACTTGACATCGGCACCGCTGCAATTAACGCAAGGTTAGGAACAATAATAACCGATGCTGTAAAGTACTACGATGTGTATTTTAACACGTTTGATAAATTCAGAGTTGTCCTATCGTGCAACCCGAAATACACACCAGGAAACCTTTACTTTCTTAATAAGTGGGGTATGTATGACACAGCCACGTTCGACCTATTAAGCCGCCTTACATCAGAAACGGAACGCAAAGCATTCACACAGCGCGACTTTAGACTAACCGATACGGGCGTTACCTATTACGATGCTAACTATGTTTATAATGAAACAAAGACCAACTACGAAAATAGGGAAGTACTTTCTTTGCGTTTGACAATGGACGCGCCAACGGATGCAGAATGGCAATGGCTTAGTGAGTTGATTACAAGTCCGCAAATATACATGGAGCAAGACGGCTACTATTATCCGGTAACATTAAAGAATAACAGCTACGAATACAGCAAATATATTAACAATAGGCTTAGACCGTTTGAGGTTGACATCGACATAAACCAAACACGCCAAAGGCAATTAAGATGATAGAAATGGGGTTAATAGTAGATGACACCGGCACGCTGTTAATTGTAGTTTGTGAGGGCGGGTATTTAAAATGTTTTGAATTAGTAGGCATGAACGAACAAGGTAATTGGTTAGTAATATGACAAGAATATTTATAGAAAATAACGAGTTAGATTTGACACAGGCATTAAGTCAGCAAATAACGTATGCCGTTGATGACCTGCAAAACTTAGACAGCAAAGCCACCACATTCAGCAAAACTATTGTTATACCTGGCACAACCCGAAACAACGCTTTGTTAGGCAATATCTTTGAGTTCAACAATAGCAATTTTACATCCGATACCGCGCCAAACATCGCTTACAACTTCAACGCTTCAAAGTCAGCGGCTTGTCGTATTGAGGTAAACGGTTTGCAAATTGTAAAAGGTATATTTAGGCTAACTGAAATTCTTTACGACGGCGACAATGTAGAATATGAAACGGCGGTTTTCGGGGAGTTAGGCGGGTTCATTGCAAAGTTAGGCAATAGTCGGCTTGAGGATTTAAACTTCAGTGCATACAATCACACATACAGCGTTGCTAATATTGTGGCATCATGGGACAATGCACAGGCTGGCAGCGGTTACGTTTACCCGCATATTGATTATGGAACCTACAGCACTGCTAAAAAGAATTGGCAATACGGCACGTTTAGACCAGCTTTGTTCGTTAAGGACTATTTGGAAAAGATTGTAACTAATTCGGGTTATACAATAGAGTTTCCATTAAAGGAAACAACACGGTTTAAATCATTAATTGTTCCACACAATCAAAAACAATTACTAAGGTCAACTACAAATTTTGTAAATGCAACGGGTGGCCCTACAACGGTTTTATTAGGGGATGGAATAGATCCGCCAGGGGATAAGTCAACAATACCAGTTACTGGAACATCAACGGCAAATTTTACAGGTAGTTATCAATACATTGGCGCGACATCAATAAGTGTTCGCATTCGTATGATAATATCTGGAACAACAACTTCAGACACAGCACAAACATTCTTTGTAGGAATTAAAGATGGCAGTCCAGATACATACGGAAGCGCACAATTTTTATCGTTTCAAACTATCCTTAATACTGGCAGTGCATCTCCGGAGCCTTTTAGCTTTGAGTTTGATTTTACTTTGACATTAAACACTAACGACATCATTCAATTGTACGCGTGTACTGATGCACCTGCTGGAAGTTCACAACTATTTAATTTAATAAGCACCGTAAGTCTATTTAACATTTCAGCAACAGCCGCCACACTTGTAGCTGCCACGTTAGGGGATAGTTTAACAATCAACGATTTAATACCTAAAAACATATTCCAGCGTGATTTCTTTATTAGTATTTTAAAGTTGTTTAATCTTTATGTAACCGAGGATAAGTTTATCGAGAAAAGATTAATCGTTAAACCGTACACAGATTTTTATACTGGCGAAATAGAAGATTGGAGCGCGAAGATGGATAGGCAAAAGCAAATAAGCATTAAGCCAATGAGCGAAATAAACGCTCGTTATTACAACTTTAAATTTAAAGACGATAGCGACTTTTTTCTTGAGCAATATCGTAAACGCTACAATGAAGGGTACGGCGACCGAATATTCGATAACGGGTTGGAGTTCGCAAAAGATACTGAACAAGTAGACATAATATTTGCCAGCACCGTGTTAGTTGGTTACGGCGGCGAAGATAAAATATACAGCACGATATTCAAACGCAATAACAACGTAGAGGAAAACGTAGATAGCGTAATACGAATATTGCAATGTAAAAAAATTACGGGCGTTGATAGTTGGAACATACAAAGCGGTGGCGGTGGCGGTGGCGGTAACCTACATACCGGAACAGATTATTGTTATGCTGGCCACTTTGACGATCCCGATGTACCTACCAACGACATAAACTTTGGAGTACCGATTGAACTATTCTTTGTGCTGGTAAGCGGTGCAATAAACGTAAACCAGTTTAATCTGTATTACAGTAGTTACATGGCCGAAATTACAGATAAGGACAGCCGATTGTTAACGGCATTCTTTAAACTAACCGAACAAGACATTTTCAATCTTGACTTTGCAACATTTAAATATATTGATGGCGGTTTATACCGATTGTCAAAAGTTATGGATTACGATGCAGGCGCGAATGAGTTAACTAAATGTGAACTTTTACGAGTAATAAATACAGTATATTAATGAATTTACTAAAATGGAATCAAACCGCCTTTGAGTGGCAACAATTTGAAACGGGCGATAAAATAGATGCCGAGTTGATAGATCCAACTTTTAATGAGGATGTAAAAATAAATACATCCGAATCGGGTATAGTATTAACCGCCCCAAATGGAGATACGTTTAGGGTTC
>Ga0209492_1000661_pt1 | contig 10669 bp, 25 predicted proteins | sample PPLLak12cMay2015_FD_187253 | JGI IMG/M metagenome (GOLD analysis project Ga0209492, IMG submission 187253) | Freshwater sediment microbial communities from Prairie Pothole Lake near Jamestown, North Dakota, USA - PPLs Lake P7 Core (1) Depth... | ecosystem: Environmental > Aquatic > Freshwater >... | reverse complement strand
CAGACAAGAAAGCGATCACCGCATTCTGCATGTTATTAATATATTCATCATCTCGATAAATACGCTTTACAAACCCTTGCAAGTGATCAGGCATATCGGGATCAAATGATATAAGGTCGCAAAATTCTTTTTCAGGCATGCAAGCCAATTGCCATTGCACCTGGTCATAATACTGTTCTAATTGTTTACCGCCTGTTAGAATGTTATCTAAATGGTTTTCAGGATTGGGTATCTTAATCTCAATTAAAGAATTAGTAGCTTCTACGATGCCGTCAGGTGAGCATTGCGCTCCTTCAATAGTAGGGTGTAAAACGATTGCTACCTGGTCCACAAAGGTATTATATTTAACTTCATACCATGCCCTAGCCATAGGTTCTAAATCGATTCCTCGTTGCATTGCAGGCGTTTTATAGGTATCTAATTTCTTACCTGTCAATCTTTCCCTAATAAGCTCATTCTTATATTTGCGCTTAATTAAAGATTCAGCACCACCTCGACCTTCAGTCAATACATCCGATACTCTTGAGCCACCAATCTTACCTATTCTTAAAGCCATCCATTCGGGGCTACCTTGTTCTATACCTTTTATTATTCTATCCATTTAAATTTAAGTTCCTATAAGTTACGCCATCATGCCATTGTTGATCGGTTGATTTTTCATAAAGACCTATTACTTTTTCGGGATAAAGCATTAAAGGTTTTTGATCCTTAAAACAAAAAGCATATATTAAAGGGCATTCTTTTGAATCAAACCATTCTAAAAAATGAGGTAGTAGTTTAATTTCACTTGCCTTTATATTAGCCGTTCCTTTAACCATAACTAATCCAGCCACACCTTTATTATTAATATAAAAATCAGGAAGATTTCTAATTAAAGGATTAAGGTTATAAAAGTTAGGAATAGGATCATTCTTTTCATCAAAGCCTAATCTTCTATAAAAATATCCTTTGGATTGGCAATAAGCTTCAAACAATACTTCCGCTATATTTACTACATTATTTCTTTCTTTATATGAATAAGCCCCGTTCATAGTCGAGGGCTTTGAATTTTGCCATAAAGAGGTGCGAGGATATATTTATCGCCCATTTCTCTCTTAAGCATTTGAATCTTTGTTCTACGAGCTTCTATCTGTTCGATTTCTTCAAAAGTATAATTAAATTCAACACCATAAAAATTACTGTTTCTCAATCCTTCAATCATGATCTTCCCTCGCTTCCATCATTGCATCAGCCATTAAATAAGAAAGTTGAGCAATTATTTCAGCATTATCTTCATCACCTACAAGCCTATCTTCGTTTTGATAATCTTCAATTAATTTTGGCATGGCTAATCCAGCAAAATAATCTCTTAAAGTCATTTCTGATGCAAAGGTAATAACCTCATCATTCTCATTAACTTCAATCATAGTTCCGCCTTTCTTTTATCTTTAGCTTCAATTACAAGTTTAGATAGAGTGCGATCATTCTTAACCTCGCCCATCACAAAATTATAATTAGCCTGAAGTTCCTCTAATGATTGTGATTGGGTAATTTTTTGAAGATAGTCTGCCGCATTAAGAGCTGCGGATTGGCCATCATCGTCATCAGCATAAACGGCGCACATAGCTGATAAACTATAACGGCGAATATAAGAAGTTGCTGATCCTAATCCTTGCGGATCTTGTTTTTGAATAGGGCAGACGGCAGTATCCTCGATCCACTCCCCTGAACTATGGATTAAACGAGTTGTTAAATGGAGTTTATTGTCGTCTGAAGGGCTTAAAGATTGCAATATAGCAATCCCGTTGTCATTGAGTGGCTTTTTAACCGAATCAATAACTGAATTTAAACTTGCAAATTTTGCTTTGTAGTGAGGATTGTTAGCGTCTTTAATGGCAAATTTAATTTCTTTTTGCGCCGACACTAAAGCTTCAGCAATCTGTTTGATGCTTTCGGAAGTTTTCATCTTATCTTGTCCTTGTAAAAGTTTCTAAACTATATTTTCTATTGTAGCATCATAGATGCGTTTGGCCCAACTATTAGTTTCATGGTTGTTATAAACATACTTGGCCATGTCTTTTATAGCTTTATTAAATTCATCGCGAATACGACCTAATTCATCATCTTTAGCGTCAAATAAAATGCTATGAATACGAGTAATAAATGGGCCTGAATTTTCAGCGTCAGCATATAAATCGCCCCAATTTTGACATTGAAAGGTTAAGTAATATTCAATTAATTCTTGCATATTTCTAATTTGATCATCATCGCCATAAAAATCAGGATCAGGATGATGCAAAGCTTGAATATGAATTTTGTTCTCAACTGCAATTTCGTTAGCCATATTAGCTCCCGTAAGTGATTGATTTGTAGTCATATTATACGCCTTTTAAGAATTTGTCTAGTAAAGGATACAATACATATAACCACAAGCCAAAGTAAGCCCAAAAAGCAATTGCATAGATAACTAATTTCTTATTTTGTGTTGTCATGTTATTCCCCTATTTCAGATTTGTAAGGATCAATTTGTGTTTGAACATATTCATAGTTATTGCTTTGAGTATTAAGTTTTAGTTCGGAGTTAGGAACTACAAACTCATATTTATCGGCAGTCCAATTATATTTTAATTTGGCAGATTGAGGTGCGTAATTCCATTTATTCTCAACCCAATTGTAACGAAGTTTAGGTGATTCGCCTGCGAATGAAGCGATGGGTAGTGCTATTAATAGTGCGGTTAGTAGTTTCATATCGTTTCCTTTTTTGTTGTTACAGGTGCTAATATACGCTTTTTAATATTTGTGTCAAATTTTTTTATGCGCAATCAAGAACACCTGGCACAGACATTGCTTATTAAATGGTTTAGATTGCAATATCCATTAATGGCAAAATGCCTATTTGCTATACCTAATGGGGGCGCTAGGCATATAGGAACGGCCATTAAATTAAAGCAAGAAGGGGTTACGGCAGGTGTAGCCGACTTATTCCTTATGATTCCAGCAAATGGCCTTCATGGCCTATTTTTAGAGATGAAAAAGGAAAAAGGTGCAAGATTACAACAAAATCAAATAGACTTCTTAAACCTAGCAGAATCAATGGGTTATGCTGCGGAAGTGGCCTATGGGTTTGAGGAAGCCCAAAAAATAATCCAAAATTACTTGCGCGAAACATAAAATTTGTTTAATAATAAAAAAGGACAAGACAAAAGAAAGGAAATGAATTGCACTATTATCAACACAATATCGCCGATTATCGGAAAGATACTACACATTTAACATTGCTAGAACATGGATGTTATCGACAGTTACTAGATCAATTTTATCTTGATGAAAAACCTCTGCCTTTAGAGGATGATAAATTATTTAGATTATTTAACGCGAGGACGGAAGATGAAAAGATTGCTATTAAAAATGTTATTAATGATTTTTGGACTAAAACTGAAGATGGTTATGTTCAAGGAAGGTCTAAAACTGAAATTGAACTGTATAAAGACCGATTAGAAGTAGCCACCAAATCTGCAAAGAAGCGATGGGACAAGGGTTCTATGCCAACCCAATGCCAACCCAATGCCAACCCATTGCTAACTAAAGAACTTAATAACTTAATAACTAAACAACCTATTAACTCATATATATCTAAAGACTTTGATGTCTTTTGGGAAGCGTATCCAAAAAAGAAAAAGAAAGAGGATGCGAGAAAGGCTTGGAATACGACAAGACCTAATATAGAAGTTGTTCTTAAAGCACTTGAATGGCAGAAAAAGTCACCCGAGTGGTTTAAGCAGGCTGGACAGTTTATCCCGTATCCTGCAAGTTGGATACGATCCCACGCTTGGGAAGATGAGCCGTCTGTATCAGTAACATTTTAGGAAAGAAGATGATCAATGAAGTCTTATGTTTATCAGCTCTTATGTGGGGTGAAGCAAGGGGTGAAGGCAATATGGGTATGGTTGCAGCAGCTTATACTGCAATTAACCGCAAAGCCGATCCAAATTATCCGAAAACTATTTGTGAAATAATTAAGCAACCAAAGCAATATCAATTTATTGATTATGGTATGCCAAGTAAAACACAGATAGCACATTTAGAACCGCTTGCAAAAGCAATTTTAGAAAAAAGGATAAGTGATCCAACAAGGGGCGCAAAATGGTTTCATACTAAAAATACAAAACCATATTGGGCTAAAGATAAAACGATTAAACTATCTTACAATAATCACATTTTTTATTAAGGAAAAGACATGACACAAGATACAACAATGAGTAATTTAGAAACTTGGGTTCGTCAGTTAAATGGCGAACTCAATGTTCAAGAAGTAGCAAGAACTAAACCAGCATTAATCCCTGATGTGGTAGCACCATATTCTGTATTTTTAAGAGCTTATGACAAAGTAGGTTTATGCGCTCTTACCAATCCTAGACGCTTTGCTAAATGCAATGTAGAATTTGTATTTGATGGCAATACTAGAAAACTAAAGGATGTTAGATTAATTAATCAAAATGAAGCATAAAGAACCCAATACTAAAGAATGGCTTTTAAAGGTTCACAGACAAGCACAGGTTGATCTTGAATATAGAAAACAGTTAGCTCAAGATGTAAGCCAGCTTGTTGAAGCTTTAGATTGGATCGTAGAAGGATTGACGCAAGGTGATCCAAGATATGACGCTATACCTTGTGTTAGAAATGCAAGGGTTATATTAGAAAAACTTAAAGGATAAGACAATATGGAAACTAAAGCGTTTTTAATAGAGGAATACAATTCACAAGGCGAGCTTGTTTGGAAAATGATTTCATTCTTTGAACCTGATTCTCTTGAATGGATGCGCGACCTTAAAGGTAAAAAGCATAATTTAGTTATATCAGAGCTTGGAGTTAAAAATTCTAAAACTATTAATGGCATTGAGAAAAAATATGACAGCAGCAAATTTGTTATTGGCCATTAAGATTGTCGGTTTTATTTTGTGGGTGGTTTTATTCTTGGTTGTTTCATTCATCTTATATACCTTATGGGAAAACTTTAATGACTAGAATTTTAGATTTTGCAATCAAAATATTAATGATGGGTGGATTTTTTGGCCTACTGTTAGGACTATCATTAGTGTTAGAATTGGTATTAATTCGATGAATTATAATGCGCAAGTTTTATTCCGTTATTTAGTATTAGATGATTTTGGCGATGCGCATAAAAAGTTTAGAACAAAGCATGAAGCCGAAACTTATATTATTAACAGGCCTGATCATAAGATTGAACGCTTAACACCTCAACCAAAAGAAAATGTATTTGATTTAATAAAAGATGAGATACCATTTTGAGCCATATATTAATTATTATCACAGGCGCTATATACAGCTATATAAGTGTTGAACAGTTTTGGCTTGGTAATAATGGTATGGGTATTTGCTATTTTGGTTATGCATTAGGAAATGTTGGTTTATATATGATGGCTAAATAAAGGACAATGAATGACACAAGACGATAAGATAGCATTTAAGCAGATGATGGACACAGTAACAACTCTGTATCAAAAACCTAATTTAGATATAGACACTATTCGAGTTTGGTTTGCCAAGCTTGAGAAGTTTGAATTTAATGTAGTAACTAAAGCTTTTGATAAGCATGTTGATAACAGTAAATTCTTTCCCAGTATTTTTGATATATTGCAATTATGCAGGGAAAAGCCTATTGAGTTTGCTCAACTGCAAGCACCAAAACTAAACAATCAGCAAAACAAGGCACAGGCTGATAAGTTATTGGCCATGATCCATGAAAAGATGCCTATTGAAGATAAGAAGCTAAAAGATATGCGAGCTTGGGCGTATAGAATTATTGCTAACCCTAAAAATTATCCAGCTATATCTTTAAAGACTGCAAAGGAAGCTATAAATGCAAAATAAGTGGAGCAAGGTCAGTAAATATTGCATTGAACGCAATAATTATTATATATCTCGATACACTCTTGCGGATGGCGCAAATAGATATGTATTATGGGATGGAAATAAGATGGTTAAAATACACGATGACGCAAAGGTCTTAAAAGATGAAGCAGAAAGAATGGATAGTAACGCTACAGAATCTTCCCCAACTTCAGATTTATTTGGAAGGTCTTATCAAAGAAGGCAAAACACCACAAGTTACGATCAAAGAAAAGGTTAGTGGTGATAAGAGGTCGATTGAAGCAAATAAGTTCTTGTGGGGCAGGTTATATAAAAGCATTAGTAACTTTACTGGGTATTTACCGATGGAAGTGCATCTTTTATGCGGGCATCTTTTCTTATCTGAACAGAAAACTATTAATGGAGTTCAAGTTCCTTATGTTCGTTCAACGACTGATCTTACAGTCGAGGAATTTACAAGTTATATTCAGAACATTGAGGTCTATTTTTCAAATTTAGGCTGGTCAAGTGAATAAGGATGAAAAACAACACTATGAAAAACTATCTCAAATTGGCTGTATTGTTTGTCGCAATCTTGGGTTTGGTTATTCAGCTCCACATATTCACCACATTAGGCATCGGGCTGGATTGGCTATGCGTAGCCATTGGAGTATGGCTATCCCTTTATGTCCTTTGCACCATCAGCATGGCGGTTATGGTGTGGCGCTCCATGCAGGTCAAAAAACATTTGAAAAAAAGTATGGAACAGAATCGGAACTTTTACAGCAAACATTAACAATTTTAGAGGGCAAATTATGATAGAATTACTGCTCGGCGTTATTATTATGACAATCGTCATTTATCTTATAAATAGGTAACCTTATGAAAAAAGTGTATTCAATCAATGAAGCTGAAATAGTATTGCCAAGCGTGACTATTGGCGAATTCTTTTTAAAGCTTTTACATGCATCAACTAACGGCCATTTATTACATTTACAAACTAAATCCTATGCAGAGCATAAAGCGCTTCAAGGTTATTATGAAAAGTTACCTGATGCCGTTGATTCAATCATTGAGCAATATCAAGGTGCATATCAAGTGATTATTGAATATCCAAATATGTATGAACCACCTAAAGCTAATGCACTCCAAGAAGTAACATCAATTAGAGATTTTATTGTAGCTAATAGAGCTATTGTTGGACCTTATACAAGCCTACAAAATGAAGTTGATACTCTATTAAGTATTGTAGAAGCCACAATGTATAAGCTTACCTTTTTAAGCTAATGCCAACTGCCCCGCTCAATACAAAGTGTCGGGAATTAGGTTGCAAGAATGAAAAGACTAGCCGATCCACTTTTTGCAATGAACATGGTGGCGCTATAACAGAAAAAGGCCGAGAGAATAGTAAATTATATTCGACAGGTTTTTGGCAAAAACAAAGAAAAATACAATTAAGCAAAAAGCCATTATGTGCAGCTTGTTTAATTGAAGGTCGAGTAGTTCAAGCGGTGCATATCGACCATGTATTTCCACACAGACAAGATGACAATAAGTTTAGAGTTAATTTATTTCAAAGCTTATGTCCAGCGCATCATAGTTTAAAAACACAAGAAGAAAACGAAGGTAAATATTTATATTATTCAGATAACGGATTAATGACTTATACAGACGCAGACTATGGCAAAGCTATTAACGAAACAGAATCTGCGCAAAATATATAAAGCTTTATCATCGCTTCCGCCATTTAATGAAATGCGCGGTATGCCACAACCTCATAAGATACAATTTTCAGTTATAGATACAGACGAAGTTATGGGCTACTTTCATACAGAGCCTATGCGAATTGAAATAGATAAGATGTGTGATACTTGGGATAAAATATTTGTCACTATGTTACATGAATGTTGTCATGTTTATTTATATCATAATGGACATGAAGATTTTGATCAGCATGAGGACAAATTTAATAAATTAGCAAAAAGAGTATGCGATGTTTATGTTGGACTTGATATAAAGGAATTTTAAATGAATAAAATTATTTTATTTGTATTGGCAATTTTATCTAACTACGCTTTTGCGGCTGATACTAATATCACTACACATATGAAAGGCATGCCAGTTCCTTCAGCCATTGCGCCTTCTATCTCTACAATGAATCCCAAGATTTGTAAAACAGGTGTAAGTGGCGGAGCTAATACAGGTGTTGTTTCTATTAGCGGTGGATTTACAGTTGAAGATGAGAATTGCGTAAGAATAGTTAAAGCTGAAACCCTTTCATCATTAGGATTAAAAGTAAGCGCAGTAAGTTTAATGTGTCAAGATGAAGCTACATGGGAAGCAATGGAAATGGCATCTAGCCCTTGTCCATTCGGTGGCGCTTTAGGAGATGTTGCAAGACGCGCTTGGTTTAAACGATACCCTGAAAGATTCTATAAATTATATGGTTCGGATTTTAAGCTTCCTGTTATTGCTGATAAGCAGTAATGCTTATGCTTGGTATTGCAATTATATTCCTGATCGTAATGGATATATAACAAATTTACAATGCTATGGTATAGATGATGAAACTGCGCTTACAGGATATTGGTGTCCTTATTATCCTAATGATCCAATATGCGAACCTTACAGGCAACCTGTTTGCACAGACGCTACAGAAAATAGAACTTTATCATGCCCTGTAAATTATTCAGGTGCATTAAATGAGGTTAGGTATTATACTTGTAACACAAGTAGTTGGACAGCCTGGCAAGAATCATCAAATAATTGCATTCCTGATCCGCCTACTTGCATATCTGCAACTGAAACGAGAACTTTATCATGCGCGAGTGGATACGAAGGATTAATAACGGAATTAAGAGCTTCACAATGCTCCGATCCGTATGGTTTGCCAACTTGGACATCTTGGTCGGAAACATCCAATACTTGCAAGATGACATTGGACAATCAAAACAATGTGACAAGTCCTGTGAGTGTAATAAGTCCTGTAAATGTGAACTCGGTATTGAACACAAGTGTTACGCCTACGATAACCGAATCTGTAATTGCACAAATAGAACCTGTGCAGACATTTAGTAACGCATTAAATAGCACTACAAGCGAAACTAAAGCAGAAGCTAAAAAAGAAGATACCAAATCAGAAAATAAGAAAGATGTAGAGATTGTTCCTGGATTAGGAATAGTTTTAAGTTTGGCTTTATTACAAAGCCCAAACAATTTAACTCAACCTGATATGGTTGATTCTTATAATTTAACGCAGGAAAATAACTATGGAATTCAACAAGGAATTTATATGGGGCTTATCATTGAAACAGATATTTTTGATAGGTTCAACGCTTATAGCAGTCGTAGGAACTCCGATTTATTACGGAATTACGACTTTCAACAAAATGCGTTCGGTCGTTGATTCATACGATGAAAGCAAAGTGCAGGCTTTAGAAATACAAATGAAAGCTCAACAAGAGCGTTTATTAGCTATACAAGATGCAAACATAAGAACTAATGAAAAAGCTTCCGATGCTATTGCTTTAGCTCGCGAAACTTCAGCTATTGCTAAAGGATCACAAAGAGAAGTAGAAGCATCATTAGGAAGTGTAAGATCAGAGGTTAAAGCGCAATTAGATGGGTTAAATACTCAAATGAAAGCTTTACAAAAATCAATGACTAACCCAATAGGAAATTAATTATGTTCTCATTATTATCATCAATATTAGGATTTGCTACTGCTGGACTTCCAAGCATACTTGGATTTTTTCAACAAAAAGGCGATCAAGCGCATGAAAGACAAATGGCCAAGCTACAAAACGAACAACAAATGGCTATGGCACAAGCTGGATTTCAATCTCAAGAAAAAATTGCAGCAATAGAATTGGAACAAACTAACGCAGAAACATATGCACAAGAAAGACAAGCATTATATGAGCATGATGCTAAAATTGTATCTGAATCTGCACAATGGGTTAAAACTCTTAACGCAAGTGTAAGGCCTGTGATTGCATTTACTTTTGTAGGTTTATTATTGTTTGTAGATATTGCAGGCTTTTGGTGGGCAGTTAAATCTACAAATGGTTTTACACCTGAAGCAATGAATACTATATTTTCTAGCGATGAAATGAGCATTGTAGGTTCTATTATTGGATTTTATTTTGGCTCAAGAACTTGGGAAAAGAAATAGTTGAAAGTATCCAAAGAAGCTATAAAGCTAATTCGTCATCATGAAGGCGTTCGTAATAGGCCCTATCGTTGTCCTGCTGGGCTTTGGACTGTTGGTGTTGGTCATCTTATCGGCGATGGTAAATCATTGCCTAAATCTTGGAATAAAACTTTTACAAATGAGGAAATAGATGGAATTCTTAAACACGACCTCAATCGCTTCGAGCGTGGAGTATGTAAGATGCTACCTAACCTGCGCCTTAAGCAATCTGAATTTGATGCTCTTGTTAGCTTTAGCTTTAATCTTGGTCTTGGGACATTTCAACGATCAACCATCCGTCAAGCGATGTTACGCGGCGATAAAGCGATGGCTGGTCAATCGCTATTGAAGTATTGTAGAGCGGGTGGTAAGATATTAAGAGGACTTCAAATAAGAAGGCAAGATGAATATAAATTACTAATGTTATAGGATAAGACATGGATAAGACAGAGATATTAAGAACTGCTAATGAGTATATAACTAAAGACAGACAATCAACGCATGGACAAGCAGAGAATAACTTTGCTAACATAGGAAGATTATGGTCCGCCTATCTCAATCATCCAATCACACCTCAAGATGTTGCAATACTAATGACACTACTCAAGATTGCTAGGTATAAAGGCA
>Ga0209492_1000658_pt1 | contig 10693 bp, 13 predicted proteins | sample PPLLak12cMay2015_FD_187253 | JGI IMG/M metagenome (GOLD analysis project Ga0209492, IMG submission 187253) | Freshwater sediment microbial communities from Prairie Pothole Lake near Jamestown, North Dakota, USA - PPLs Lake P7 Core (1) Depth... | ecosystem: Environmental > Aquatic > Freshwater >... | reverse complement strand
CGAATTTGTTTGTGATTGTCTAGCTGTTACTGGTATTGAAATAGCAAAAACTAAAAAGACTTTTGGTATATTCCCTTTTAAGTTTACCAGAGACCTTTATCTTGCACAAAATATTATTGATGTATGTAATGTGGTTTATGAGTTTAATCCAAAGAAGTAAGAAGTGGATGAAGAAAAACCTGCCCCCTTGGGGGGAGTAAGGGGGCAGTGAAGCACTTATTTTACGTTGAAATTTCCAGGTGCAACAGGAGCTGTTCGTGTATCATATAAGACACTGATAATATTAGAGTCGGTACTCCTCAGCCCATTGGTACCCAAAGTCTGTGCTTTAAAAAAGACTGTAGTCTCGGCATTGTCTGCAACAAGTACCGCTGCCGTAGTTCTATATTCAGTAGCAACTCCCTTATCATAAAAAACTTGATTTGTCACTAAGGTCCAAGGCCCAGTTGCACTTGCACCACGAAATATATCCCAACTTACTACAGTTCCTGTGACATTATCATCGGTCCAACCCCATGTAGTAGTTCTCTCTGCGCCAAAAGCAGTTGTTGCAAAAAATGCAACAATCAAAACTAAACCAATTAAAAACTTTTTCATATCGTCTCCTATGTTTGTATTAATTTAAAAACTGTGTTACTCCAGTCACTCTTATCCCCATTTTTATTGTAGGCACGTATTTTAAACCACCGTTTTGCATTGGTATTCGTTGGTACTTCTACACTTGCTGAATAAGAGTACCAATCTTTACGATTTGTAAAAGGAATTTTAACTACCAATGAATACGTTCCCTTTTCCGAATTAGCCATGAAAATCTCCCACCCCCCAAATACTGTTTGATCGGGGATTTCCTGCGTCCAGGTAGCCGTAAATGGCACAAGTACGGTCTCTGTTTTACAAGATACTAACAATAAAAATAGGCATAAGAGTAACACTACCTTTTTCATAATTCACCTTACTCATTTTCTTTTGTTTTAATATCACCCCTCGCAAGTTCCTGTGGGCTTTTCCTCCTAGACTTTGTTATCTGACCGACAATCGTCATAACTATACCATATAAAGCTATTATTGCTGGAATAAGAGTTGAGATTTGATTTACGACAACCGTAATGGTCTCATTATCAACCGTAATTCCAAAAATGACAGCAAGACAGGTAAAAATAAATGCAATGGCAGAACCTAGAAATGTTCTCGACAAATACCACGGTTTATTTTCACCAGTCTCTTTTCTATATGTATCCGCTACATCCTTAAATTTTAACAGTAATGGAATATACTTTAGCCAAGAAAACATAATCTCTCCTTACAATATCTCAGGCAGATTCATCACCTCATCCTGAGCTTCTTTTATTTTATTTATCAGCTCCTGCTTTGTAGCCTCACTTAGCTCTAAGTTTCCAGCAATCTGAGAGATAGCTGTAATCAAGGATGTAAGAACAGGAACCAGTTGTACTGCTATACTTATAATATCTAGTATTTGAGTTTTTTGTTTATCGTCCATTAGTTACCTCCCCTAATCAAAACTATTAAATCTCCAATCTGTCTAAGAATATCCGGCATTTTATTAGCTGCTTCATTAAAGATAGCTTGATACTCATTTTTCTGTACTAGATCAGAGGTGCTAATTATAAGAATCTCCATATCACCTAAAGTCTTATAGGTCAACTTAGCTTGAGTAAATAACTCATTAAACTTAGCATTCTGGGCATCAGTAACTTTACCATTACTTCGTAGTACTTGCCAAGTTGCGTGAATTCCTACCAGTGATTGTCCTGTAGTAATATATCCGGCTGTCAACTTCTCATCCGTTGTAAGTTTTTTCCAAGAAGCACAACCTACAACAAATGTCATAACCAAGGCCACAACTAAGCACATCTTAAAAATTTTCATAATTCCTCCTTACCTTCCTATTCGTATAGTATGAAATGAGCCTAAAACACCAATAGCTCCTAACAACCAGATTACAATAAACAGAACTACTAATATGTTAATAATCATTTTTATCTTTGGGTCAATCGGTAAATAATGATTAACTAACCAAAGAATAATTCCAACAACTACCAGTACAACTATCAAAGATATTAAATCCATAGTCCCTCCTATTTTAATTCATCTACTTTACTTTTAACACCACTACGACTAAAATAATAGCCACAGCTATTATCCCGTAAACTACCTTATCTGGCAGCTTACCCAACATCCAACCAAACAGACCACCGAGGATTACTAACAATATCTCTCTAAATGGTATTTGACTCATAGCTTCAACTCCCGTTTAAAAACTACATTCTCCTCCTGTACAATTAACTCATGAATAGCCTCTCGTAATAGTCCCGGATCTAAAAACCGCATACCTGCTAAACATTCTATTCTAGAATGTCTTATTTCATCGACCTCATGAAATGCTACTCTATCTAAATACGTAGTGGATGCATCCTCCCAATCTGCATCATTATCTAAGGTTATCCAAGCAAGCCTATCAATTAACTGTGACTGTGTTACTGCACACTCTTCCTTGTCCGTTTTAGCAAACTTATATCTCACATCCCAATTCTTCAGACCCCAATACTCTAGCCAAAAATTACAGCGTTTTTTAAAGAACTCAAAATGCTTTTTATTTAATTTCACGTTGCCTCTTCTTCTCCTTTAGTTTAGTAACTAATAGTGTATACTTACCTTCAGCTATAAGGAGTTTCTCCTGTAGTTCTTGTATCATTTTATCTTTTTTCATTCCCCTCTCAACTAGGATTAAGATAGAAATTCCTGCTATGCTCAACAACCATAGGCTTATCATCAGGGTTATCCATTTTCCTTTACCTCTCCTAATTCAACCTGTTTCTTTTTTAGTTTCACTGTTAGTTCATCTTTACTTAAACAACAATTTCCTTCCCACAGATAACTACAGTCACTACACTCTCGTTCAGGCACTGGGCAATGTTCCCCTTTGTAGATTAATACCTTCTTTTTTCTCATGTGCTACACAAGTTGAAAATGTGGATAATCGGGAGTTTTCCACCTTCCACCCCATACCAACCCTACTTGTTCACCAATCTCACCTAGTTCCAAATAATCAGGAATAGTATCGTTATCAATGTCTGCTTTTATATCCCATGTTGGTTTGTTAAATTCATTCAATATAGCAATATCAAAAGCCATCCTATCCGTGTGTGTTGATTTCTTTATCCACGTAACTTTCTTTCCTGGTTTTGTTCTTCCTTGTTTATAAAGCTCGTCTTGTTCTTCTTGACTTCTGTAGGTACAAGTAATCATAAATTGTATACCAGCTTCATCCGCTCGTTGTCGAAAGTCATGGAATTTGTCCTGTAATTCAGGTAATAACTCATCTATGTTTCTACTAGCCATACTTCACTCAACCTCCTATGTCCAAGTATTCTCGTCACCTCTTTGCAAGGCTCATTCTTTAAGCCATGGAGCTACTGGTCTCCCATAGCAGGTTACCGTTACCCCACAATCAGCTCCGACTGCATTTGTAGTATAGGTATAAACATTGTCCACCAATACCGCTGTTCCTCCGCATGTTCCGGTAAAATCTGCCTTCCATCCTGGAGCTACCGTTACTACAACCTCCCCTGTAGCTGTATTGGCTACTGGTGCTGTTGGTGCAACAATGGTACACTTGGCTCCCGTAGCACTTGCATTCGTTACCGCAATTTCCCAAGGTCCAGCAACTCCCGCATAGTCAATTTCAACATCCACCCAGAAATTACTAAATGAGGTGGATTGAATAGAGGGGTAAGCTGGTGTCCCTACCTGAGAGAAGACAAAAGACCCATTGTTTGCTTGAGCGGTTAAGTATCCATCATTTGAAAATGGTGCTCCAAAGAAGTTCAGAGTTCTTACCCAGTAGGAAGGAAAAAATACCGCTGCTGTATAGGTAGTGTTCTTAAGTATAGATAGAGTAGGAGATAATGCCTGACATTGCCAACCACTTTCAGACTCACTGGAGAATGTTACTTGTGAAAGAACCTCCCCGGAAGAATTGTAAATTGTTCCAATATGAGTCCCAGTTGACAACTCATGTTTGTAAAAACAAATGTCAGTCAGCGTCCCGGTCTGTGATGATTGAAATCTCACCCCAGCGTTAAAAAACTCAGTTGATTGTGCCGAGGCTCCCGGTGCTGCAACATCCTGGTCAAATAATGTTTGGGTAGTTCCTGAGCTTACGCCACTATTATTGGTTACTACCGTAGCCCCAATGCTTGCCAACTCATTATTTGTCGCTGCAATCCTGCTACAGGCTGGTGGCATCCCACTGGAATCAACTTTTATACCTGTCATTTGAACATCATATTTTCTCAAAAACCCGAAGTTACCTAAGTATAAATATTTCAAGGCATTTTGCAGATTGACCCCCGTAGCTTTACCCAAATCAGTGAAGTTGCCATCATTGTCCCAATCAACCCAAAACTGGATTGTGTCAGAATCAGCCGTACCACTGTTATAGATATGAATCCTTACACCAATCCATGTATCAACGCTGATAGTACTTCTTCCTTCAATCTCACAGAAAGTATTGGTAGTTCCATCATATGACGTATCAGTTTTAATTAAAGTAGCTGGACCAGTACCACCTTTATCCCTATCTGCCATGTAGTATAGTGACAAGGATGGTCTATGAGAAGTAGACCCATAGTAACCACCAGTAAGTCCAAGGTATACACTCATAGCTCCACTATTGCCAAGAGGGTTTATACCAATTAACTCAATATCATGGGTATAAGTCATTGGAGTTGTCCCATCTGACTCATAGGCATCGGCAAGCAATTTCATATATGCTTGAATATAAATATTCCCTGTTAACCCAGTATCACTTAACAGTTTGTATGCGATAAAGGTTGATGAAGTGTTGGTTGTTTGTCCTTGCCTTGTGCAGTATGTTGTATCTATATCTTCACACCCTAAAGCTGGGTCATCATCACAAGAGTAGGTAAAGTCCATTATTCCACTTCCTGTAACAGCATCTTTTGTCCAATTGCATAATCCAAGAGCATCACCATCCGGGACTTCTCCGGCAAGATTTGCGTACTTTGCAGAATCAGGACAGGAGTCAACATAGGTTACTACCGTCCCACTTTTGTCAACAATCCCGTCTCCTGGTTGTGTGTAGGTAATCGTTATATCATCTGTGGCAAGGATAACTGATTCTGTCGTGTATACCAGAGAGGACGAACCTACACCGGATGTGTAAGTCAATGCTATTTCAGTTTCCACATCATCCCTACCCCTTGTAAGCGTCCAATCACTACCCAACCCACCACCAGTACCAAACTGAACATCCTCATCAAAGACAAGGGTAAGGGATACCCCATCTGCCCCCATTGTTGCAGATACTAATTCCGGATCGTCCGAGTCCTCTGTTGCTTCCATAGAGTAAGTAATACCGATTGAGGAAGTCATGTCGTTCCCGGCTGAATCAGTACAACGGGCAAAGTGACTTTGGCTAGAGCTACATGCGCTCGCTATCGTTGCTGTCTGTGTATGGATAGTTCCATTCTGGGTGCTGGTGTAGACTGTCTCCCCAGTCATGGCAACCATTTCATCGTAAGTTGTATCCACATCACAGCCTTCAGTCCCAGCTTTGCAAGACCTGCATGTTACCGTAGACGCATCCTGGACCTGGAATGACACGGGTACATCCTCAGAAACATCAGCACAGGCTTGCTGGCCCGTAGGTGAAGCCACACCATAGGCTACGGGAGGCTCGTTGTCGCTTACCCCACCAGAGCGTAGAGGATGTGGATATTCAGAAGGCACATACGTGTAACCAGAATTTATATCTGCCGTTGTATTTGCCGACCACGTGTTTGCTGCCTTGCATGTAGAAAGGTATCCGCTGATTTTATTGCTTGGGTTTCTCCCAACACTCGTAGAAAGCACTTGAGAGCAAGACTGTGTTGAATTAGGTATTACCCAGTAGCCTGCGCCTACCGAGCATGTTGGCGGTCTATCTCCTACCAATCCACAACCCACTCCAGGTTTTCCAAGGGTAGGTGTATAATTGTCAGTTATAGGAGTCAGACTACCATCAAAGGTGCCACCTTGTATATCCCTAAAAAAGTGGGTGTTTTCTACTACATTTTTTTCTGGAGCCAATGCACCACTTATTCTATAAACTCTCATTATTTGGTTGTTTAAGCCACCCGCCCCATTTCTGTTATTCCAAATATATGTTTTCCAAACATGCTGAGGCTGTCCATCTATAGAGCAAGAATAACAGTTCGATTCAGAAGCGGGAGTTGGATTACTAGTTGTACCCCACCAATACGTAAGGTCAGTATAATTATATCCAGTGCCAAGCGTTTTTGCTATACAGGCAGCGGTCGGATACAATCTATTGTCACCTGTCGGACAGTTCTGCCCTGTAGGGGTGTTGATGTCAGCACCTCTCCCATTATTTGGATAAGTCGTCCCACATTCCTCACATTCCTTTACTTCCATATAAGGTCCGCCTGAATAGTAAGTGGTCCCTACATTTGAAGTAATATTTTGATTGAAAAATATCATATTCTGGCCACCACGGAGGTTGGTATGAAACCATGCATTACCGTATGGGTCAGTAAACTTATTCCCGTAAACCTCCATAAAAAGTCCACCAGTGTTGTTATAGGCATTATTCCCATGATTCTGGAATGGTCCAATTAGCATCTTGCCAGCGTTATAGGTTATAGACCCAGTATTATACCTAAATACTACGCCACCACCAGATGCACCAGTTTCGCCTGTCCCCATTACATTACTGTTAACAGCACATGCTGTATTTTTTGTTAAGGTGTTATCCTCAATAAATAGTGCCTTTGTAGAACCAACTTTCTTACCAGTTACTGCATAAGAATTCTGATTATTCCCATAAATGATACTAGCTAGACTTCCAGTAAAAAGGTTGTTATGCATCACTCCATAGATTTCTCCATAGAACAACATTGTAACTCTTTTTGAATTTGTGGAAGAAGAACAAGGGGAATTAAGCATTACGTTGTTATCAAATTGAAACTTAGTCCATGGATAAGTGGTACTTACATTAAGGGCATAAATACCGCTAACACTACCATCTAAATCAAAGTGAAAACCAGACACACGAATATCCTTGTCATAACTCGCTTCCCTATCCGCAACTGCCATCCAGAAATATAACAGATAGTTAGACGATAGATACCTGTCAGTATCTGTTGCCGTCCACCCAGCCGTTATGCACGTTTCCCCTGCATCACAAACCTGATCACCATTAGTTCCTGCCCCAATGATACTTACGGCTTTGTTTATTTTTAGAGTTCGTGACCATGTACATTGTCCTGCTGGTACATTGATTGTATCTCCAGGTGAGGCATTAGCAATAAGGGTCTCGATATTTTCAAGACTACAATCAGATGCTGCCCCACGGAGCGGATGAGGGTATGTGTATGGTGTGTAATATTCTGTCCAGTGGTTTGTAGTGTTACATCGGTAGAGTGTACCAGATATTGGAGTAACTGGATTTGCCCCTATATTTGCCGAAGATACTTCAGAACATGATTGAGAGGTAAGCCAAAAAGCAGTTCCTGTTGTGCATCTATCCTCCCCAAGATATTGAGGCAATATAGTGCCGCACCCTACGCCAGCCGCACAGGCTGTTCCAGAACAATTTGTATTATACTTCCAGTAATCTATATTTTCCCTGAGAGCTGGTGGTGGTGACCCACTCTCACAATCGTCTACAGCATTAGACGCTGTAACCGTCCCCTCTGTGCCTCCTGTTGCTCCATAAGTGTTTCTAAAGAAGTATGAACTGGACACCTCCTGCGGCATACCATCTGTAGTACAGTATGTTCCAGTGGTTAACAACCCAGACGGGCATGTATGAGTTGTTTGTGTTCCACACCAACCAGGTTTGGATGTGTTCTGGACAGCGGTTGTAATCTTTTGACCTGTCCCAGTTACACTTGACCGATTAGAGAACGAAAGATTTTTCCCCCCCCTTGCTAAAAAGTGGTCACGGCTGTACCAATCAGTCGTTACAGTTTCGTTAAAATAGTTTCCGTACATTTCATTAAGGGCAGAAGGAAATATTCCACCATAGGCATTATGGCCATTAAGCCCACCAGACAGAGTGTCAGAAGTTGCTGAATCATTAATGGTGTTGTATCGTACAGTTAGCCTTGCTCCCCACCCAGAATTCCATAACCTTAAATTTTGAGGATTGGTCGTATTAAATATATTATCTTCTATGTAAATCCCCTTCCCATCTCCATAAGTAAATATTTCATTTTCCCAATTCCACTCGCCATATTGATCACAAACACCATCAACTTTGTTGTCTCGTTTCGTCCCTAAGAATTCAAGAAATGGCGCACCATTGAAAGTGTTTGTGTCTATTACCAAGTTTACCAATCCTCTTACCAGAACGGCATGATATGACCAATCCCCCGTTTCCCCCGTTATTAAATTATTAAACTTATTATTATCTATTCTTGCCTTCAAATAGGTTGTTTCGGTATTGCGGAGAATGATGATGCCTGTTTTCTGGTCGGCATCAAAGGTAAACCCAGTTATCCTCAATAAGTGACTTGCATCAGATGCAACGCTTGATGCTCTATACTGTATTAGATTTTTTGAGCCTCCCTGATAACATTCCCCTACCGTCCCCGGAATAGATGTAATATCGCCTACTTTTATTGTAGTCGCATCTACTCCGGCACCTTGTAGCGTTATGGCTTTAGTGATATAAAGTTTATCAGCCCACGTAGTAGATGCACACGCTGGAACAGTAACCGTATCACCTCTCGCAGCTTCCGTGACTGCTGCCTGGACATGGGTAAGAGAGCAACTTGCGGCTTCTATGGTTGCAGCATTTCCATACCCACAAAACAAAAGAACGATAAAGATTGTAAAGCTAAGTATTTTTTTCATTATTTCACCTATATACATAAACATAAAATATTGCATCTGTCGTATTGTAAGCTGTCCACCCTTCATAGTTGTCACAAGAATTTCCATCATGTGATGGGCTTGAGTTATCTTGCTCCAAATACACCACATTGGTATCTGTTGATGAACCAGAATAAACAAGTGCAATAACATAATACCCTGCACTGAGCATAATCCTGTTTGTCCCGGTAAAATTGAACGTGTAGAGGGTTGCTGTCGTTGTAAGGTCAGCAGCATTCATAGTACCTGATGTGGCAAGAGCGGAACCCGTTGGCACTGAGCTTGTCCCATACGTACCAGTATGAGCATAAATATTAACTGATAATGTTCCTGTTGGGCTGTTTCCCTTCGCAAGATAAAACTTTACACTGTCCAGTTCTCCACCACCACTGGTAAACGATACCCCCGCCTCCGTAGCGTAGGTGGCATTTAACCATGCCGCACCAGTATGACTACCTGGATAGTTGGATTCAGAATACGTGTCGTCAAGGGTAAGCACACCTCCTGTGTTTATTGCCCCTTGAATGGCCGGAGAGAACGCATAGAGGTTCCAGGAAATTAAGAGAGAGAAAAATAAGCTCAGTAGTTTCATTATGGCACCACAAAGGTTGATGTACCTATACTTATAGCCTTGCACATCCAATCGTAGGCATCCGTCTTGAATGTCCAACAGGCGAATGCCTGTCCTATCTGCGCTGATGTCATCCTTACATACCCGTTATCCGATCCGGCAGTCACGGCTCCGGATGATGCAATAAGGTAAATCTTGTCATTCGTCCCTGCCCTTACACCCCAGTATTTAGCAACCGTGGTGCCTACAGTGAATAATGCCTGAAGCCCTGCTGCTGCTGTCGGGAGGGTTAAATAAGTATCATCTGTCTGACCAGTGTTGTAAACTGTTGTATTTGTTACCTGGACGGCACTCAACGAACCCGCTGTAGAGCCATTAACCTCTTGAGGGTTGATATTGATTATAGGAGAGGTTGTCCCGCTTATAGTTACTCCACCGCAGTTTTCTATATGTCCGTCACTGTCTTTGCAAAGTAAATGTGATGCAGTCGAGTTGTCAGTCTGTGGTGTCCCACAAGAGGTAAGAGAAGTTTCATCCGTATGCCAACATGCTATCTGACCAGAGGATGCTGATTCAATAGTAACGCCTCCCGTTGCTGTAATGCTCCCTGTTTCGACCCAACCCCCTGTTCCTGCAGGTGAGCATTCAAGAATGCTGTTTGCTCCCGGAGGAGCTGTGGGCATTGTACATATTGGTGTCCCATCCGTTTGCTGAAAGGCTACGGTAGTGGTATAGGTATTTGTACCCGTCCATGTGTTATCAGCAGCCGTAGTCGCCAATCCTGTCAGACCCGATCCGTCTCCTGTAAACGTGGAGGCAGATACGGTGAGCAACTTCCATCGCTTGCTCCCGGAGTTGGTGTCGGGAGTAATCGTATCCGGTGAAGATTCATCTGGAGGATTACTTGCATAATCTTCCAGGCGGTAAAAGTACCCTTCATAGGTGCCACTGTTATCCCGGAACACGAAAGCCCCGTCTCCATCAGTGAGGGATTCCCCATCAATACCATCTAAGGCTCCACTTCCCCCTGTAAGCCCCGTTGCCCACCACATTTTGTTGGCAGCGAAGCTGTCAACAGAGAAAAGGGCACAGGAAGCAGCAAGCAGTAAAAAAATAACTGACCAGTGCCTGATAATTTTTCTCATAATCGTCTCCTTAACTATACTTGGTTACTTTAAGTGTACTATAAATCTCAGATACTCC
>Ga0209492_1000641_pt1 | contig 10815 bp, 14 predicted proteins | sample PPLLak12cMay2015_FD_187253 | JGI IMG/M metagenome (GOLD analysis project Ga0209492, IMG submission 187253) | Freshwater sediment microbial communities from Prairie Pothole Lake near Jamestown, North Dakota, USA - PPLs Lake P7 Core (1) Depth... | ecosystem: Environmental > Aquatic > Freshwater >... | reverse complement strand
TCTTAGCTTCCGGATCTTCAAATAATATGTTATTATGCTCGAAGAAAGAGCAAAAGGAAGATGTGCCATATTCGAATGTTATCCTTGATGAATTATTTATAGGTCTCCAGTTCATAATGAAAAAGGATGAAGTCCTAAAATTAGAATAATTAGAGAATACTTTAGCAGTTCCTACTGTTTCATTATTCTTATTTCCCCACCAGAAATCGCTTGGAACATTTCCTATAAGAGCAGCCTCATCTACTTCATTCTCCTGAGATAGTAATTGTTTTTGTATATTAACAAAGTTCAAGTTATAATAGATATCCACCCACCAATCAAAGAAAGAGTTTTCATCCCTCCAAGCTCTTTCAGTTATCTCTTCTACAATTTCAGCAATTGTATCTATGGAATACCATATTTGAATATCATCTGTATTCTCTTCATTAGTGTTAAATCCTAATCCAACTCCTTGAGCTATTTTCTTAAGAGCATCCATCGAAGTTCCCTTAAATGACTCACTCCCTGCATAAGCATCCCATCCCGGAATAAATAGTTTTCCGAAAAAAGTCATTGAGACTGTATTCATATCAGATTTTTTCCTTGTTGATCTTACTCCTGTTATAACATAGTCATTTCTAATAGGCTTTAGGACATCCGATTTACTCTGAATAGCTATGGAAATAATATCTCCATCCATAGGCATATTCTTTGATAAGAATAGCTCATCATTAAATGAAACGGATAGGGTTATCTCTGGGACTTTTCCTGTCGAATCTATACTAAAAGAATCTATTTCTTCTTTTGACAGGTAGTAATCATTTATCTTTATAAGCGGAAATTCAGACGAGGCCAAATCCTCTACCCTTTGTGTCTTAACCTCTTCTGCTGGAGTCTGCTGGATAGACAATTCATCCAGTACAATAGTGGAAGAAAAGATATTCCATATTCTTTTTCCATCCTTTGTCTCCGGAGAAGCTGGTGGGGCTCCTGAACCGCCTTTAGGGTTAAATGTGTAATCCGCCATTATACCTTTCTAGTTTTAATAACCTTTGTTAAAAATTCTGCTGAGCTCATTCCATTCTTAAGACATGCGCTCTCCCCTATTCCCTCTCCGAAATAGACCCTTCCATTCCTATATGTTATTCCCCTTTCTCCTTCCTGAGCAATATTTGGAGGAAGAGCTCCGTCAGAAATCTGATCCCTTTTCTTAGATAAATTCCTATTATCAAATTCAGATAATGCTCCATCTTTCTTAGGGATCTTTGTGGGATCGATATACTTATAGGAATTTCTGATTCTCTTTGCATCAGAGCCTTCTATTACATCTGACTGGGTCTTTGTATTCTTCTTGGCACTATCCAAGTTTGGAATAGCAATGACATCTCCCTGATCAATAGTAAATGGATTGGATATGCCATTATATTTCAGGATATATTCCGTGTACAATGTATTGTTATACATTGCTTGAGAGATAAGATCTGGTCTCATCTGATAATCAAATGGAACTCTGTATATGGAAAAATTAAAGTAATCATTAGTTCTAAAATCAAACATGGTTTGTGTTAGATCCCTAATAATTGTTCCATCAGGCTTTTGAAAAAGCGGTTTTCTATCTAAACTATTTAGAAACATAATTAACTAGTTGTTTTTTTGCTTACCCAAGTTGAGGTTCTAAATTCGCTTCGGGTTTGTATAACACTATTTTGAAAGAATAAGTTCTGCTGATTAGGCGATGGAGCAGCAAATTTACTTCTTTGCCAAACTGATACGGATCCTTGCATCTGATTCTCCTTTACTGCAGAAGGACCAGTCTTTCCGCCAGATGTAGCTGCACCGCCAATAACTGTTCCAAGCCTCCAATCTGCTGGCGATCGGCCAGTAGCTGTCTGAGCATCCCCTGTATAATTATCAGTCTTAGTTTCATAATCTGCGGATCCAGATATGCTGTCCGGAAGATCATAAATACGCCCCATACCTCTATTAAACATACTCTGTATAGCATCCCTATCTCTTGCCATTCCATGAGCTAAGTTAACTGTAATCTTAACTTCTAATGGAAAATCATCAGGCCCTAATTCATTTCCAAATTCGACCTCCATACTTTCGCATATTAAGTTACCTATCATAGCAATAGGATTAAGGGGATTTCCTATAGTTATATGCCATTCCCCAACCGGTTCTCCTATAAGAAGAGCTTTAAGCCCTGTTAGATAAGGAATAGCTCCTTTTGATTTTTCAGCTGCTCTAGCCTTAACTATATTTGAAAGTACGTTATCTCCCTTAAGAACGCCAGAAGCCGCACCTCCAGCTCCTCCTTCATTAAATCCTCCAATTAGATCAGAGAAGAAATTCTTAACCATATCAAATAATCCTCCTGCTCCAGCAACCTTCTGCCCGAAACTCTGAACAGCCGTTTCTCCCCATCCAAGAGGATTCCCTCTATACCATTGCTGAATACCCTTATCTCCACCCATAAATGGATAAGTCTGTGGCTGACCCATAAATCTATGCTGACCTCCCCAGAACATTGCTGAAGCAGATCCTATAATTAAGAAGTTGGAAATGATATCCAAAAGAACTGCTTTAGTGTTAACTCCGCCAATAGGCCTTGCTACATATTCAAATTTAAGGGATATCGGATTATCATATTTTAATCCCCTCTTTCTAGCTTTTACTGCTGTTATAGCATTTACAGGTCCTATAATTCTGTTCTCATAAGGACCATCTTTATATGGATCAGGAGGGAGATTGCCCTCATTCATTAATGCATTACTATCAAAGTTTCCTGTGGCAATATTAAGTTTCTTAGCCATTGATGCTAATCCGCCAAAAAGCCCAGCAGGTCCAGCTTCTAATTCAGGATTACTTTGAGTCTGAACTTCCCAAACGTCAGCTTCGATATCATCCCAGTTCATTCCAGTAGTAAACTTTAATATATCAGATAGTTGATTATCAGTCTCCTCACCGAAATAAGTAACTGCTGTTGCCATGGGAGGAAAGTTTACTTTCTTTCCTGAACCCTGATCTTCATTTCCCGTTTTTGCACTCCCCTGCTCAACTACTTTACCTAGATTTGCATCTGTATTTGCTGTTGAAGCGGCATTAGCAGTATCATCAGCAGACTTACTTGCTGCTGATCCGGATCCAGTAAATCCATCCATTCCTGGGAATTTTAGGTTATCTACAATGGGAGCTGGGAATCTTCGTAAAGTAATCATTCTGTTATTCGGAACGATATTCCAATATTTACAAAATACAAAATCGCTAAAATGATATGGGGTTCTTCCATAAGGATCTCCTTCACCCCAGTTTATTATAGTAGTTGTGGTAGGATTCTTCGAGTAGTTTAATCTATCCTCGTTAGTACTATCAATTTCATACCATTTTCTCTCTCCCTTCTGATCAACTAGAGATTTACCTCCATCGGATCCAAATAGTTTTATAAGAGCATAGCTATTTGTAACAGCTGCAACTCCTTGATAAAAAGGATCCTTAGCAGCTGCAGCCTGATTCGATGCCACAGCAAGAGCGACATTCTGACTATTTTCTATTTCAGATGCTTTAATAGTATCCGGACTCATGAAAAATCCAGTTGTGCCTGCATCAGCAAATCTAGTATCATATGGAATAATAGCTATTCCCGATTCATAAGCTAATCTATCAAGTCTTCTATCAAATGGTGATCTATCTGCAGTAGGCGGGAATGTGCCTGATACATTTCCGGGTAGCTGCTGTCCAGTTTGCTGATTCAGATCACTTGCCTGCGAATTTTGTAAGCATCTCTTTAGGGCTTCCTGAGATGGCTTAAGATCTTCTCTCCAAACTCTTACAGCTGCTCTGGGAACTAATTTGCTTAAATCCTCTATGTCTCTTCTCTCCTTTTTCTTAGCACTCCAATCCGGATCTGCCTGAACGAGCTGATTATACATTTTGTTAACCTCTACTCGGAAACATCCGTTAAGTCCATACTGGTGTCCAAAATTAGCAGCATCCTTTATGCTCTCAACGATAGAATCTATTTTAGCATCGATTTTTCCCTTAATATCTTCTGCCATATGTCAGTTTTATTTTATATATTCATGTATAATAAAATCCCCCTTAAACCGCAAGGCCCGATAATCATCTGGGACTACCGGGCCTCGAAACTGTTTCTACACGTGGATAGATCAGCTAAGTTATTTATGCCATTCTGTAAATTTCGAAATAGGCTTACATTCTATGAGTCTAACTTTTTTAACGGAAGGAAAGAATATGATTTCATTAAAGAAAGGATAATACTCCTGAAGCTGAGGAACGTTATAATCATCCAGAAGAACTATATCCCTAATTCTATTCATGGGCTCTAGTACATCAAATAAGTTCTCAATGACTTGTTTATTCAAGAACTCATTTGAGTATATGATTCCCCTGATCCTCTTCGATTTAGCATAAGTATTTATTAATTCTATTATTTTCTCGCTAACAATAAACGAGCCATACTCATCTATTGTTTCGTAAGTGTATTTGTGATCAGCTAAGATTTCAGATACACTAATAATAGAATATAATTTAAGATTTAAAAAGGATCGCTTTAATTTGGGAACGCCCTCAACAGTTATATAGAACTTCATATTATTCTTTGACAGACTCTGATTCTACTTCTTGCTTATATATTTTAACAGCTTCCTCTTGGGCTTTTACCCAATCCATTCCTTTATTGATAATGAGATCCGTTGCAATTGAAGCTATCCTTGATGAAGCAACGCTATCGCTTTTTTGATTTTCCTGAAGTCTTCGAACCTCCCTCATCTGATCTTCCATTTTTCTTCCTTCAACGATATTTTGTCTCATCATTTCGAATCTCTGAGCTCTAGGCAGACCTCTTTTATATTTGTCTAGGCCAAGCCTCTTTTCCATTGCTTTTCTTTCTCTTCTGTTCATAGTTTTTTATTTAACAAGGTTTATATCTAATTATCCTTTTAGATTATAATATCTTTTATATTTGACTTTTCCACATTTTGAGCATTTCCATTCGCTTTTTGGATGATTAGTATCATCGACGATATTTCTTACAAATACCAATTCGTGTTTTGGACACTTAGTCTCTGCCATTTATCCTATTTTAGAGAGTTTGTATAGAAAAAATTAAATAATCTATTAAATGCTCCGAGGAATAGTATATCATCGGTTTGAGTTACCCTTGCTGAATCCAGGAATTTGAAATTCCTTTTAGTCTCAATATCTAAAACATTCTCCTTTATCTCGATATCAGAAACATTTACTGCATATACCTTTATAGGGGAATCAGATGAGAGACTATTAAAAAGACTCCCTAAATACATCCATCTTGAAGCATCTGTAATATTCACTCCTGTTATCGCATATAGAATTCTATTAGCCCCAACAAGATTAGTTTCGTCATCTTTGGAGAAATAATCAGTTAAAAGCGTTAAAGTTGTTTCCCTCTCCTCCTCATTCCATAGTTCAACGACTCCTATTTTATCTAAAAGCCCTTCGACAATTGTATATGGAAGAACGCAAACTCGATCAAATTTGCTCTTGATGTAATAATGATCATTCCACTCAATTACCTCTTGGAAATCATTAGAAAGTACGACCTTTTTCTCTTTTATCATTTCTCTTTTTTACTTTTAGTCTTCTCTGCAATAGGCTCGCCAATTACAGGTTCTTCAACAACTTCAGGCTCCTTCAAATTAAAAGAATCCTTAATCTCTTTAGAGAATTCATTGCCATATGCTTCTTTAAGAGCTCTCTTAAGACTATCTTTTAATTTCTGGTCATCTAAGTTTCTAATTATATATTCAATAACTTTATCACCCCCATCTTCGAAGGATTCATCCGCTACATTATATAAAGACTTAGATGGAAGAGATACCACTAAATTCATTTCAATTACAGTATCAAATTTCTTAGCTTTGTCCATCATTAGATATACAGGATCGTTAGAAAGTCTTCCTATTTCGTCATTAGAAGCTTGCTGCTGAACGTTTGTTCCTCCGGCAGGGCTAATATTAGGGGATTCGCTAAAGCTGTTTATTTGACCAAATGCAGACTTTGTAGGCCTTGGAGGAACGGGAGTTACCTTCTTTCTTCCCTCTACAAAGGGCTGAACCAAATGGCTTACCCCATCAGGAGCTTCCTCCGGAGCACTCCATCTCTCTTCCTGCCTTCCGACATATTCTGTCTTAAAAGTCCAGCAGTTTGATGGACTATCTATCTCCGCCATTAACTGAGTACTCCATTGTCTCTGATTCAGGGGAAGGATTAGCTCCTCATTACATCTGGAGCCATCTTTAAAGCAGACAAAATTAATCCCGTCTTCTTGCTCTATTCGGTCGAAGACCAGAACTTCACTTTGTCTTTCCCCTGCTAAAAATTGAAAAAATCTTTGATTTGCCATTATTTTATATTTAAAGGATTACTCATCCTGTATTTTAATCTTTTTAACACGGACCTTTTTTACCTCAACATCATAAGGAGATGAAGTTTTTGTATTGCTCTCTGTACTCTTGCATCCAGTCGGCATACCATCCTTCTTTTGACCATCCGATGTAGTCCTCCCGAAACGACGAAAGAGTCTCTTCAAAATGTTTAACATATTCCCCTTTACTTAAAAAGTCCATTCTCAAAATAGGAATCACAAATGTGTGTTTAGTTCCTCGAACCCTCCAAAAATAGGAAGGAATCCCCCCATGCAGAAACGAACCGTATTCTACAAATAGAGGAGATATCCAGCCTTCTGGATTTACCTCTACAACTTTTAGGTCTCTAATAGATTCAAAGTTGTAATCGTTTGGCATTCTTTACCCTTTTGCAGATTCAGCTTCTGATCCCCCTTCGACTCCTGTTTTTTTCCCTCCTGAGCTAGTTAGCAAACCTGAAACTTTTCTAACGCCAAGTAATGCTGCTGATAATAGCCCTAGCTGAAGAGCTCTGTCAAAAACTTCTAATACATCTGGTTTACCTAGCCACCAACCTGCCATTATTATTATAAAGCAAATAGCAGCTGTTAATCCGAAGATCACACCGATAAAACCGGATCCAGAAGTCTTTCCATCTGAGTTGTTAAAGGTTTCGCTAAATCTAAATTTAGATTTATCATATCCCATAGCCATAATTAGTGATTTTAATTGGTTACAATGTATTTATCCAATTAAAATCACCTGGCCATTTTTATCTTACGATAGAGACTATTTTTGTAAGGGTGATCTGAGCTATCTCAAAATCAAATCCTTCAAGCTCTTTCGTCATTTTAGCTTCAACATCGGTAGGAGAAATGCCTTCAACGATATACTCATCTCTGCGAGTTTTCATTTTATCCTTAGCACCTTCATACTCGGTTTTCACAATACATTTGTAATAAGAATTTTCAGTCATGTTTTTAGTTTTTAATTATTGATTTACTTATAAATTATTCACCTGCTATTTCTATTTTCTTTGCCTTGATTTCTTCGGGAAGCACATTGTTGCTATCAAATACACTTGGGACCTTTCCGCAAGCTTCGCAGATAATTACGGGCATGGGAGCTAATTCCTCCCTTCCATTTGGGGATATCAAAGCGGAGATCTTCTTAAAGAATAGTTTCTCCATAAAGATCATACCTCCGCAATCGCACTTAACATTATGTGAAGCTCTAAGCATATCAGGGGTAATCTGGGGTCTAGGCATTCTATTCTGAGCAGCTCCAACTGCTGCTTTCGCTTTCATTTCATTTGGATTCATATCTTTTTTATTTTAATGTATTTCTTTCTCTTTGCATATACTAGAAAATGTTCCGAGAGGACCTGCAATCTCAAGATAGGAGACATAATATTTGTCAGGATCCATAGGAAATTTGCTTATCTCTCCTCTGGAAATCTTAATATAATATCCCTTAGTGATGTACATATTCCACTTAGAAGAGAGTATCTCCTCCCTAGTAACTCTTAGGGGATCCTTTAAGAAGAATGGCTTAAGCCTCTCTTCAAAGATCTTATCCTTAACCATAAGAGGGTGAGTTCCAAGCTCTGAAGCTTTAGGAGATTCACTATTTTCTTCTATTGTAAAAATGTAGAATTCAGATAGTTTTCTAATATCTGTCATCTTAACATTTGTGTGTGTCCAATCTTTAACCTCTGTATTCATGATTTCTATTTTTTAAAAAATTATTCTCCGCTTTGAAGATCCTCTAATTTCTTATCCAGTTCTTCTTCGGAAAGATTGAATGACTCCTGAGTCATAGCTCCTATGTTGCCAGTCCTATAATTAGCAGTATAATAGGATACGCTTTTCAATGACCTTTTCATATCTGCTTTAGATATATTAACATTCATATTGATACCCATCGAAGATCCCCCGCTCCAAGCATCGATATCAGCACCCAAGAATAGGAATTCCCATCCTTCTTTGGTTCTCTGATTCTTAATCATTTCATTGATTGCTTTCTGAGTATACTCTGTAGAAGCATTCTCATATCCGTCTGTTAAAATAGCAAAGAGAACCTTCTCTGGCCTTTCTTCTTCTGGGGCTTCTTCCAATCGAGTTGTAAGAGAGTTAATTGATTTCCCTACTGCATCCAATAGAGCTGTAGAGAAAGATGGGGTATAGGTGCTCTCGTTAAGATGGTCTACATTCTCCAGAGGAGATCCCTCATTAACCACCTTATAATAATCTGAAAATTTGATAAAAGTAAATTTTACTTCACCAGGAATTTTCTTCTGAGTTTCTACAAATTCATTGAACCCACCAATAGTATCATCTTTGCATGATGACATTGATCCAGATTCGTCAAGAATAAAAATAATTTCGGCTAATCCTTTTTTCATGTTGTCTATTTTTTAATTTTATATGTAATTTCTTTAACGAAGTTTTAGGCTTTTCCTAAATGCTTCAAATAATCAGTAATAAGTTCTCTACGATATGCGGTTTCATTCTCTCTAATCTTAGAGATCTTTAATGGATTCTTCTTCCTGTCAATTATCTCATCTGGTATAAGTCCTCTGAACTGATCCTTAAGTATCTTCTTATGAGTCCTTTCGCTATATGGAAGGGTAAGAGCTTTCTTTATTACATCATGACCTAAAAACGGATTACGACATTCTATCGTGAAATGCATCGACATACGATCTATCCTCACTAAGTGGTAGAAAGGAAGTTCCTGAAAGACATCTGATTTCTGCGAATCGTATTCGCTAATCCGACGATAGCCCCCGAATAGTTCATCTGCTCCGTCTCCCGTCAAGACTATTTTATTTGTAATATCTTTAAAAAGATAGTATTGGGGAATTACAGATCCAAGTCAATCATTGAATCATTTATATCATAGATCTTCATCTTCTCTTCGTGGGGAATATTATCCGGATCCACATCAAGAAACTTAAGATCTAAATTCCATTCTTTCTCCATGAATCTGATATACTCTCCATCGCTATCATTTTTTATAGAATAGACGTCAACGTCAGCCCCGAATTTCCTAAGAAAATGTAATATTATTGTGCTATCTAATCCAGCAGAGAATAGAGCAGAGACCTTATATTTCTTGGATAAGAGCCTTCTCTGTACTGATTCCTCGATAAGATCATGGATTGATTTATCAGGAACATTATCGGTCCAGTCATAATAATTATCCAAAACTGTATGGCATTCTTCTTCCTTAACAAAATGATAGAATCGATTAGGCATAATCCGTCTTACATCTTCCCATATAGTTCGGTCATCGGTATTATATCCCCATTTATTAACAGTACTTATAAAGGTCTGATCGATAACTCCTGATTTAGATAAGCCCTTAACTTCACTGCAGATTTCTTTAGTAACAACATTATAATATAATTGCTTTTTCCCCAAAGGATCTGTACATGCAAAAGTATGATATCCATCAGATATGACAAGACTCCAAAAGCCATCCCATTTATTCATCTCATCAAGGAGTTCCCCCAAAAGATCCGCATTATTTAGAAAATCCTGAATATACTGGGTATCATTATCATATTTGGTCTTGTCATAATTAAAGATCTCCCCATTAAATAGAAAGAAAAAATCGTCTTTTATTGGAATTGGCTGAGACCAATTATCATCCTCTAAAGTCTGAATAGGAAGACGATGATGGGCATAATGCCATTCATCAATAACTTTGGAAGAGGTCTGAATACCTCGATGCTTAGTTAGCTTAATCTTCCTCTCCTCCGGGGTTATAATAATTCCGCACATATTATTCTACTTTATCATATGTTTTTTCAAAGATATCGGGCTTACAGGGATAGACCTCTCCATTAACCCCTTTAATGATCCAATCATTAAGTTGAGCAGTCATAGTTCCTTCCAATGTAGGAATGCTAAGTAGATTCTGATTAAAATGCCAAATGATATTATTATCGAGCTTTCGTATCTCCTCGACGTTTTCTTTTGTACCTATAAATTGAATAGCTTCAATTTCAACAGGCTTTTTTCTGAATTTTGCCATTATATTATCTTATCAATTAGTTTCATTTCCAAACACTTATTGGCATCCCACCATAGATCATGATCTAATATCTGGTCAAGTTCTTCGGATGGAACGTGAGTGTACTTTGCATAGACTTTTTTAATCATTTCCATAAGCCTATCGCAGTTTTGCATATCATCCTTAAGGTCTTTGTACTTGCCCCAGAGTCCTGAAGATAGCTGATGAATAAGCATAAAGGAATTACCTGTCATCCATCTCTTTGTACCTACTACAGATAGGAAAGTTCCTGCCGAAGCCACACCTCCTTCAACAATAGTTATGATATCAACTTTTTCTCTTAATCTCAAAATTGTATCCATAGAAGATATTCCTGCAAAGATAGACCCTCCATAAGAATTAATATGTAGAT
>Ga0209492_1000640_pt1 | contig 10817 bp, 15 predicted proteins | sample PPLLak12cMay2015_FD_187253 | JGI IMG/M metagenome (GOLD analysis project Ga0209492, IMG submission 187253) | Freshwater sediment microbial communities from Prairie Pothole Lake near Jamestown, North Dakota, USA - PPLs Lake P7 Core (1) Depth... | ecosystem: Environmental > Aquatic > Freshwater >... | reverse complement strand
CCGGCGCCGGGTTATGCACGTAACCCGGTGCGGGTTGGTGGTGGATGATCATACGGACACCTGAATTTGAATAACGCGCCTTTTGTGGCCGACGGCGTGGTCCGCTATAACGATATCGCGTGCCGTCTTACTGGTGCCACCACATAACATGCACGCATCACATGTGGCTTTTTTACCGCCCTCAGCCGACGCCGGGCACGTTGTCTCGCTTGCTTGCTTGTCGACGCCTACGGACACACGGAAAACGCGCATGCCAAAAAGGTTGGCTTGGGCCGCTTCATCGATGTTATCGGCCGACGCCATAACCAACGGCGCCCACGCTGCGTGGTCAAACCCGATGCTTTGCCACTGGTGGCTGTAACCGACAACCCCGGCCGCGTCGGCCGTTATCTCTTGCCACATGGCCACTGGCGCGGCCGCCGGATCCCCGTACGTACCAAGCCGGACCTTACGGCCGCGCAAAATAACGCGGAGTTGGTCCGGCGTGGCTTTTTGGTACCGGCCGCGCAAATATGCGGCGTAAACTGAGCGGACTGAGCGGCCGACGTTCACATAGCATGGGGCTTCGCCGTTGGTTTTTGCTAGTAGCGGCCGGTGCACACATTGGCCGCATATGCTCACATCGGCGCCAGTTTTGAGCGCGTCGGTTGGCGCGATATCGGACCGGATGATGAAGGTTTGCACCAGGTCCGCGCCGGTTTTGGCATTGTCGGACCCTTGCAACTTGTTGACGATGACGACAATCGGACGGCCGTCGATTTCAGATGGTCCCTCATACGCGATATATCCAAGAGTTTTCATGTAGTGCACCTTATTTTGTGAGGACGTCAAAGTAGGCCAGCGCGCCGACAAGCAACGCGGCCGCAATGGCCAGCACGGCCAGAATGTCTAGGATTTGGTTTTTCATGCTGTCACCTCTTCGATGTATTCGAGAACTTGTCGCATGCCGTCGGAGCTCACGGTCCACGCGAACACGCCGCCATCAAGGCATAGGCCATTAGGGCATCCGCTATCGGTTAGGGTTTCGATGTAATAACGGGTTACAAACTGACCGCGCGCGCCGTCGGCGCCGTGCGTAAAGCGCGCATCATAAAATTCGATCATTGGCGCGTTGTTGTTGGTCAGGCAGTCATTAACGCCGTACTTATCGCCGGTGTTGACAATGCGGATATTGAAGAGTTCGACTTGTTTCACGTAGTGCTCCGGTTAGATGATGGTCAGGCGCGCGGCGTCGATGTTGAGCGCGATCAGCGCAGCAGCAAGCGCGGCGACAGCCACGCCGCAATACTGCGCCGCGTCGGTGCACGCGTCGATGGGGCGCAGCTGCTGCTGTGTGCGCATGAATTGGTAGGTCTTGATTGCGTCGTTCATACAGTCCTTTTGTGGGTGGTTGCTGATTCATAGTGTAAAGGATTTTCTAGCAGCATGCGCGTGTGATGTAAAAGAACTTGTAACAATTTGTAACAATGTGTGGGTAGTTGTGTGCGGTTGTGGGTGGTGGCGTGGGTTGACGACTGCCCACGCGCGCGCCCACATAGAACAAGGCTGCGCGCTATTTGTGGGTATTTGTGGGTAGTGGTTTTTATGTGATTCAAAATCAAAAAAGTACTACATATTATGTTAAGTACGCATGTAGTACTCTCGAGCTGGCGCGACTTCAAACTAGGGGTACAACTACCCACAACCACCCACAAACCGATGGGAGCGCATGAAATCGCATGTTTGTAAGTTGGTAGTTACTAACTTCAAAACCACTACCCACAACCACCCACAACCACCCGCAGCTTAATTCTATACAGTGGTGTATGCACATACAGTGCTGTCTGCTTGTACAGTGCCCGGCTAACAGGGGTTGGCTGATTGCTGTGGGCAGTCACGACCACCCACACTTAACATAACGTAGTGAGCCAGAGGCCGATTTGACTTTAAGGGGGGAGGGGTAGGGCCGAGCGCCGAGAGGTCACGGCAACGGAGCGTCTGCGAACAATTTTTATTTTTTGAAATTTTTTATATAGAATCGAGCTACTTGCCACTGGCATGGAGAACCAATGTTCAAATCGCTACCACTTACCATTCGTAAGATCGAAGCCACGGAGGCACGCCTCAACCGCATTTACGACGCAGCCAAGCTAGGCCTTAAAGGCGACACGCTGGCGATGGCGTCTGGGATGCGCCCCGAAGAATTCCGACAACTGTGTGAGCTGGACCCTTTGGCGCTGCTGGCGGCGCAAAAAGGCAAAGCCGACGGCGAGATGGAGATGTCCTTGGTATTGCACACAGCAGCGCGTGAGGGCGACGCTAAGGCGGCGCTGGACATTCTGAAGCACTCACATGACTGGGTTGCCAAGCAGCAGGTCCAAGTCAACGTCGATCAGACCATCAGTATTCTTGGTGCCCTGCGCGAAGCAGACGCGCGCGTCCTAAACCAAGTCATCGACATCACGCCTACAGAAGTTTTGGAGCATCGGCATGAAGCTACTCGTATTAGCCGTCGTCCTGTACATAGTCTTTCTGCTGATCGCAGCGCTGATTGATTAAATGCAGTCCACCATCTACTCCGCCCAAGACGAGCAAACCCTCATGGCACGCCTATGGGCGCCCGCCATCAAGGACAACCCACTGGCATTCGTGATCTACGCCTTCCCGTGGTCGGTCAAGGGGACGCCACTGGAGAACTTCACCGGGCCGCGCAAGTGGCAGCGAGAGGTCTTGCAACAGATCGCCGACCACATCAAGGCAAACAACGGCAAGATCGACTTCGAGACAATGCGTCTGGCAGTCTCATCCGGTCGGGGTATTGGCAAGTCGGCTTTGGTGAGTTGGTTAACACTGTGGATGCTGGCAACGCGCATCGGCTCGACGACCATCATCTCGGCCAACTCAGAGAGCCAGCTCAGGTCGGTCACCTGGGCGGAGATCACCAAGTGGTTGGCAATGAGCATCAACAGCCACTGGTTCGAGGTTTCAGCTACCCGGCTGATGCCAGCCAAGTGGCTGACGGAGCTGGTCGAGCGCGACTTGAAGAAAGGCACGCGCTACTGGTCGGTCGAGGGTCGGCTGTGGTCCGAGGAGAACCCGGACGCATTCGCTGGCGTACACAACTTTGACGGGGTGTGCGTCATCTTTGACGAGGCCAGTGGTATTGCGGACGGTATCTGGTCGGTGACGGCAGGCTTTTTTACTGAAAACACACCGCACCGGTTCTGGTTCGCGTTCAGTAACCCCCGGCGCAACACGGGGTACTTTTACGAGACATTCCACTCCAAGCGAGACTTCTGGAAAACCAAGGTGGTGGACGCCCGCACGGTAGAGGGCACCGACCGGCAGACCTACGAGCAGATCATCGCTGAGTACGGGGCCGACTCGACACAGGCGCACGTTGAGGTGTACGGTGAGTTCCCAGGCGCAGGCGACGACCAGTTCATATCGGCGCATCTGGCCGACGAGGCCATGAAGCGGCAGCCATACAAAGACGACTCGGCACCCATCGTGATCGGGGTAGACCCAGCGCGGTTCGGGTCGGACGCGACAGTGATCGCCGTCCGGCAAGGGCGCGACATCATCAAGATCTTGCGCTACCGGGGCGACGACACCATGACGGTGGTCGGGCACGTCATCGAGGCGATCGAGGAGTACAAGCCGGTGGTGGTCGCTATCGACGAGGGCGGACTAGGGGCTGGCGTGGTGGACCGGCTCAAAGAGCAGCGGTACAAGATCAAGGGCGTCAACTTTGGCTGGAAATCCAAGAACCCGGCGATGTACGGCAACAAGCGGGCCGAGATCTGGGGCGAGATGCGTGAGTGGCTGAAAGCAGCCAGCCTGCCAACAGACAGGTTCTTGAAATCTGATTTGATTTCGCCTATGATGAAGCCGGACTCCAAAGGCGCGATCTTTCTGGAGTCCAAAAAAGACATGAAGTCTCGCGGGTTGGCATCTCCTGACGCAGCGGACGCGATAGCGTTGACGTTCGCGTACCCAGTCGCCAGCCGACCAGAGTACAATTCCAGAATCGAGCGTCGCGTAGTTAGCGAACGTGGGTCAATGACATCTTCTTGGATGGGATCATAATATGCCACTCGTTAAGTCAAAATCACCCGAAGCCTTTCGTAAAAACGTGAAGGCCGAAGTCGCCGCAGGCAAACCCGTCAAGCAGGCCGTTGCGATCGCATACTCAGTCAAGCGCGAAGCTGCTAAATCCATGCCAAAAGGCAAAAAATGACCCTAAAAGCACTTCAAAACTGCGTAATCATCGAGCGCGATGTCGAAAAACACGCATTTTTAGAGCTTCTTTCGGCAGAAAAGCAGGAAACAGGTATAGTCGTGGCTGCTGGGCCTGAATGCAAAGAGCTGAAGGTCGGCGATCATTTGTATTTTGGCGTGGCGCAAGAATTTACGCACAGCGGCAAGGAATATGTCACTATGCGTGAGCCTCACGTTTTAGGAGTCCTGAATGGCTGACGTTACCGGTATTGTTGCCGCCGCTGCGGTAGCGGAGGGTGGCAAGCCCAAGAAAAGTGCCTCCGACATCTTGGCGACCGCTAGGTCACGCCTTGATCTGGCGATTTCGGCGTTGTCTGAAAGCCGTGAAGACGAGATCGACGACCTGAAATTCTACGCTGGCTCCCCAGACAACCACTGGCAGTGGCCTGCCGATGTGCTGGCGACCCGTGGTGCTGTCCAAGGGCAGACCATCAACGCCCGTCCTTGCCTGACTATTAACAAGCTGCCCCAGCATGTGCGACAGGTCACAAACGACCAGCGCCAAAACCGTCCTGGTGCTAAGGTTATCCCTGTGGATGACAAGGCCGATGTGCAAGTGGCCGACATTTTCAACGGCATGATCCGGCACATTGAGTACATCTCTGACGCCGACGTGGCCTATGACACCGCCTGTGAGAACCAAGTGTCTTACGGCGAGGGCTATCTGCGCCTGCTGACCGAGTATTGCGACGACAACACATTTGACCAAGACATCAAGATTGGCCGTGTGCGTAACTCGTTTTCGGTCTACATGGACCCAACCATCCAAGACCCTACTGGTGCGGATGCTCAATATTGCTTCATCACCGAAGACATTACCAAAGACGAATACACCCGGTTGTACCCGGACGCAGCCCCTATCACCACTCTCCAGTCGCTGGGCGTGGGCGATCAGTCGATCAGCAACTGGCTCAATGAAGACACCATCCGCATCGCGGACTACTACTACATTGACTACGACCGTACGACACTGAACCTCTACCCCGGCAACGCCACGGCGTTTGAGGGCACACCCGAGGACAAACAGCTTCGCGCTGTGTACGGCAAGCCAAAGCGCACCCGAGAGTCTGATCGCCCACGGGTGAAGTATTGCAAGATCAACGGTTACGAGATTCTTGAAGAACGCGAGTGGGCTGGCAAGTGGATTCCCGTGATCCGCATTGTTGGCAACGAATTCGAGGTCGATGGCCGGTTGTATGTGTCGGGCTTGGTGCGTAACGCCAAGGATGCCCAGCGCATGTACAACTATTGGGTTTCACAAGAAGCCGAGATGCTGGCCTTGGCACCAAAAGCGCCATTTATCGGCTACGGTGGTCAGTTCGAGGGCTACGAGGAAAAGTGGAAGACAGCCAACACCAACAATTGGCCGTACCTGGAGATCAATCCAGACGTCACAGACGGTCAAGGCGCTGTCCTGCCACTACCCCAGCGGGCACAGCCTCCAATGGCCTCCAGCGGCCTCCTGCAAGCCAAGTCGGGCGCGTCTGAAGACATCAAGTCCACGACAGGCCAGTACAACGCATCTTTGGGCATGGGCAGCAACGAGCGCTCAGGCAAAGCCATCCTTGCGCGTCAGCGTGAGGGTGATGTAGGTACTTACCACTACGGTGACAACTTGGCCCGAGGCGTTCGCCATGTGGCCCGTCAACTGGTGGACCTGATCCCCAAGATTTACGACACACAGCGCATCGCTCGGATCATTGGTGAAGACGGCGAGACAAAGATGGTCAAGATCAACCCCGAGCAGGCCGAGCCGGTCAACAAAATCATGGACGAGCAGGGCATCGTGATCGAAAAGATCTACAACCCCGGCGTCGGCAAGTACGACGTTGTGGCGACCACTGGCCCAGGCTACGCGACCAAGCGTCAAGAAGCCTTGGAGGCGATGGCCCAACTGTTGCAGGGCAACCCGCAGCTTTGGCAAGTTGCTGGCGACCTGTTCGTCAAGAACATGGACTGGCCTGGCGCTCAAGAGATGGCAAAGCGGTTTGCCAAGACTATTGACCCCAAGCTCATGTCAGACGCTGACGAGAACCCAGAGTTGCAGGCTGCACAGCAGCAGATGGAGGCGATGGGTCAGGAGATGGAGCAGATGCACCAGATGATCCAGAACGTTGGCAAGTCCATCGAGATGCAGGACATGAAGCGCAAGGACTACGAAGCTGAGATCAAGGCGTATCAGGCTGAGACACAGCGGATTTCTGCTGTGCAGGCCGGTATGACCGAGCAGCAGATTCAAGACATTGCTATGGGCGTGGTTGCAGCCGCTATGGAGTCCAACGACCAGATCGGCGGCATTCCTGAGATGCGTGAGCAGCAAGAGATGCAACCTGAGCAGCCTGAAGAAATGATGCAGCCCCCAATGGAAGGAATGCCACAATGAAGCCCGCCGATTTTGTAGGAACACTGTTTTTGGCCCGCGATGTGGCCCACTCAGTGCATCTGAACACCCGCAGCTACTCCAAACACAAGGCCTTGCGGCATTTTTACGACGACATTGTGGAGCTGGCCGACAAGTTTTCTGAGGCATATCAAGGTCGGCATGGTCTAATTGGGCCAATCGGTCTGATGAGCGCCAAGAAAACCAACAACATCATTGAGTTCTTGCAGGACTCGATGTCTGAGTTGGAAGGTTGCCGGTACGAGGTCTGCGACAAAACAGACACTCCGATCCAGAACATCATTGACGAAATTATTGGGCTGTACTTGTCCACCCTGTATAAGTTAAAATTCCTCGCATAAGGAGCTGAAATGGAACTTCTCAACCCCCTGTCCAAAGCGGACTATCCTGCCAGATCGGTTGCTTACACTGATTCTGCTGGTAACACTGATACTTGGAACGCAGGCCCACAAGGCGTGGTTGTCTGGTCTGACCAGGCTTGCTACATTGAAGTTGGCGAAGGTGCTGTGGCAACGACTGCCAGCACCCCGGTGCCACCTTTTACCCCGATCCCATTTAAAGTGCCCCAAGGCAATGGTGGACAATGGCGCGTAAGTGCTATTCGAGTTTCCACCAATGGCACGATCTACTGCAAACCCATTAACTCGCAATGAGCTACTTTGGCATCCCCATCCGCAACGGCATAGCCATTGGCTTGGGCGCTGTTGTGTCGCTGCTGTCGGGTTATGCAAGTGCCACTGTGCAGGGTAATCTTTTAACCGAGATCGGCGACAACCTCGTACAAGAGGATGGTGGCTTGATTCTTTTGGAATAAACACATGCCTGCTGTATCACTTTCAATTTTTGGCGGCGTTGGTGCTCAGTTTTTTGACAACAACGGCAACGTGCTTTCGGGTGGCAAGATTTACACCTATGAAGCTGGCACTTCAACACCGCTGGCTACCTACACGTCAAGCACGGGCAACACTGCCCACACAAACCCCATCGTGCTGGATTCTGCTGGCCGTGTGCCCGGTGGTGAAATCTGGAACGCATTGCGGCTTTACAAGTTTGTTCTGAAGACCAGTGCTGAAGTAACCCTCGCCACATACGACAATGTGGGTAGCAGCTTTAACGCCGCTGCAATCATCGCCAACTTTAGCGGCAACGGTTCTACTGTTGCATTCACGCTGGCAAGCGCAGCCGCAGGTGAAAACGCCACCAACGTGTACATCAACGGCGTGTACCAACAAAAGAACACGTACAGTGTTGCTGGCGCTGTTCTCACGTTTTCAGAAGCACCTCCAGTTACTTCCACAATCGAAGTCAATTACGTTTAAGGAACAATCATGGCCGATACCAAAATTTCAGCACTCCCAGCAGCAACAACCCCACTTGCGGGGACTGAGGTGTTGCCGATTGTTCAAAGTGGCGTAACTGAAAAAGTTGCTGTGGATGATCTAACCGTTAAAAATATACGATCTAACGCAACAAATGGTATCTTGCAAATAGTTGGCCCTGCTGCTGCGGCCACTCGCGTAATGACAACGCCTGATGCGAATTTTACCGCTGCGCGTACAGACGCAGCCCAATCTTTTACCGGTGACCAAACATTAAGCACAGGCAACCTTGTCATCGGCACCTCGGGCAAAGGCGTATCAGGCAACGGTGGTTTATTTTTGCAAACAAACGCAACTGTTGCTGCTGGAGGAACTTTGGATTTGACAATTAACACTAGTGGCTTTGTTGGTATTTTGAATGTCAGCAACACTAGAGACAATTTTTCGGTTCAATCGCGCCGTCAAGTTACTGCTATTGCTTGTTACGGTACGACTTTTACCAGCACAGCATTGCACACTCAAGACGGGACCGGCGGTGGTCCAGCTTACACAATTACAGTGCCATCCGCCGGAACTATTCGTTTTACCGATACATCCGGCGACGGTTCCTCAAAATCTGTGTATCTTACGTTCAGCGGTTCACGTTCAGCGGGATAAGGATTAAAAATGTCTCTTACAAAAGTAACCTATTCAATGATTCACGGCGCGGTTGTAAACGTGCTGGATTTTGGAGCCGATCCAACCGGCGCAACAGCTAGTCAATCAAGCATTCAGGCGGCAATTGACAGCATCACCAGCGGTGTGGTGTTCATTCCCAAGGGAACGTATCTGATCACTGCACCCATCGTCACCAAAAACAACATCACTATTCAAGGTGAGGGGGACGCTTCAGAATTGCGGGTAAATACCGACATTGAGGTCATTAACTGTGCCACACCTGACATCAACGCTGGTATTTTTAGCGCTAGGTTTATTGATTTTTACATCAAGAAAACCGTTACAACGGCCACAACAAAATACGACATTCACTTGCAAAATCCTAATTTTTGCAACTTTACAAGAGTGCATGTTCAGTCAGGCCACATCGACAACCAGTACTCAAACACCAATGTAGGCGGCATTTGGCTTGATCGTCCACCTGCATCTACAAATTCTGCATTTTGCAACCGCATTGACGACTGCTTCATTCAGAATAATTCGATCTATTTTCGCAGCATTACAGACTCGGTGATAAACGGTGGATTTGTCTGGGGTCACACCCGTCAGTTCGCAATTCGCATACAAGGCGGCGGTGCTTGCGCCGTTGAAAACGTGGTCGGCATTATTTGCTCAAAGTTTGAAGGTGGTATTTGGCTGGACGGTTCGGGTATCAATCAGATTCGCATTATCGGAAACGAGTTCGATGGCAACCCATTGCTTGACACTGGATATGGTGTGCTTGCTCTTGAGCAGACGCTTGCTGTCGTAATCGCAGACAACACGTTCTGGGGGTGTGATTTTCACGGCATTTGGGCAAAAGATGCTCTTTCATGGTCGATCACAGGAAACAATTTCTGGAAAAATAACGCAGCCGATAATTTATATGATGACATTCGTCTTGAGTGCAGCGGCATTCCCGTTTCCAATTGCACAATCAGTGGTAACTCGCACCTAATTGATGATGCCCGAGCTAATCCCGGAGTAGCCGTTCGCTTGCTGTCTGGTGGTGGGTTTAATCCAGAATCTAACTCAATTACTGGTGAAACCGTTAAGGGCAGCTATCAAGCCACGGGTTTCATTATTAACGGAAACAATCAGTTCACAGGAAACGTGGGCATTCTTCCAGCAGCAAACGTAAACTCGTCGGGCATTCAATTGACGGGTGATGTGTCTGGAGCTGCTGTGGGTTTTTGTGGCATCAGCACATCAAAAAACGAACTTGTTAATGCACTCGGCACGATGGACTTGGAACTGAACTCCGGTGGCAACGCTGCGTTTGTCGGGCATCTTTATGTATCCTCCACGCGTGTAAATGCGCCAACTCAGTCCCGTAGGCAAATATTCACCGTGTTTTGCTACGGTACGACCGCAAGCATCACCAGCGTTGCGTCGCAAGACGGTTCTGGTGGTGGAGCTACGTTCACGATCACTGTTCCGTCTGGTGGGGTGTTGCGCTTCACGGACACATCTGGCAATCAAGTCGCTGCTGGCATGACTTTTGTTGGAAACCGCTCGGCGGGTTAATCTTGACAAGCGACTTCTTAGCGCATAATCTAAGGACTGTACCGGCCCAGTAGACCGGGGAATCGAAGGATTCATTGAAATGACTGAAGAAGTCCAAGCCCTAGCGGAAGTAGACTCCGCGCCAACCACGGATGTGACGGCCACACCTGAAGTTGCTGATAGTACGCCGGAAGTAGCTGAGACACAGGCTGCCAAGACATTCTCGCAAGAGGAACTTGACGCTGCAATCGGCAAACGCCTCGCAAGAGAGCAACGTAAGTGGGAACGAGAGCAAGCAAACAGACAAGCGGAAACGCAAGTCTTAAGAGCCGCACCAACTGCCACCGCTGACCAGTTTGAAAGCCCTGAAGCCTATGCTGACGCATTGGCCTACCAGAAGGCAGAAGAACTGATCGCCAAGCGTGAAGCAGCCAAGCAGCACTCGCAAGTTCTTGAGAGCTACCACGATCTTGAGGAAGAAGCACGGAACAAGTACGACGACTTTGCACAAGTCGCCTACAACCCCAAACTTCCAGTCACGGACGTGATGGCTGAAACGATCCAGTCTTCGGAGATTGGGCCTGAGTTAGCGTACTACCTCGGTTCTAACCCTAAAGAAGCGGAACGTATCTCAC
>Ga0209492_1000636_pt1 | contig 10854 bp, 12 predicted proteins | sample PPLLak12cMay2015_FD_187253 | JGI IMG/M metagenome (GOLD analysis project Ga0209492, IMG submission 187253) | Freshwater sediment microbial communities from Prairie Pothole Lake near Jamestown, North Dakota, USA - PPLs Lake P7 Core (1) Depth... | ecosystem: Environmental > Aquatic > Freshwater >... | reverse complement strand
ATCCACTCCGTTTGTCCCATTGATTCCATCTGTCCCATTGATACCGTCAATGCCATTTGTCCCGTTGATTCCGTCTGTTCCGTTGATCCCATCAATGCCATTTGTTCCGTTGATCCCATCAATGCCTCTAGCTCCAGTCAAATTAGCTGTCGTATAATTGAATCCGTCTGAAAACTGCCAAGTATAGCTTCCATTACCATTGTTTATAATTGCTGAAAATGTCACGCTTGTCCCGTTAAGCCCTTGAATTCCCTGCGATCCGTTCAGCATGGAAACACATTCTACTCCTGTTGCAGTTATATTCTGGATCGACTCGTTTATACCGCAATCCCCTATCCTTGCAACCGAAGAACTGTTCGCAGACCATAAAGGATCAACTTCGCTGAAACTTTGAAGATATCTGCTGTCTGACTCTGACGTATTATAATAATTCGGCTTGTCCGCACTCCAGTTCCCGAAACTATTGAAAATGTTAGTTAATGTCAGTATTGTAGGAGGGTTCTGTATGTATGACCAGTTCAGAAACCCGAAGAAGTTGGATGCTGTAACATTATGAATCCCCCAGTTTTCGCTTCTATTCGTCAAGGCAAAATTAGTGTTGTTTATTTCCTGAATATCCCCTATTGAAGTTATGAGTGGTATCCTATCCACTGCCCCGAAAAGGGCAGGATTCCCGTTTATCTGGTATGCCTTCCAATATGAACGACCATATATTATAGGGAGATTATCACATTCAACGTTCCAAGTCCCGTTAATTATGGAATTAGTGAAGGATTTGGTGTATATCATGCTTCCCCCACTCTGGCTGTCCCAGAACTCTATCGTCAAATTTCCGCTAGCGATTATAACTCCGTTGGCAGTGGCATCATATCCATTATCCCATAAAGAGATTGCGCTTGCAACCCCAAAGAAAGAAAAGAATGAAAGAAGTATAAACAGTATCCTGTTCATCTTAGAACAGCCTCTTTCCAGTGGCTATGCTACTCCCAGCTACTGAAAGTATAAGCCCCAATCCCAGAATTTCGCAGAATAGACCTACAATTCCTTCCAAGGAGAATCCTCCTAACACTGGAACGACTGCCTTGGCATACTGATAGGTAGTATTCTGGCTGGTTATAGTATGATTCGTAACATTATCCAGATAAGAATTCATCGTCACATCCACTCCAGTCCTGACCTCGATACCGCTTGCATCTGATAAAAGCCAGTATCCTAACACAAGTAGCATGATCGCTGGAGCTATTGCCAATGCCTTCATTCCGCTTATCTCTGAATAAAGGAATAGCAAAACTATCATTGCCCCCCAGAACCCTGCAACTTCCAATAGCATTTACAACCCCCAGAAACCATTGAACCTTTTATTGTATGGATAAAATCCATACCCTTTCTTCCTTTTCTTTTTGCCTGCTCCCATTGACATGAGAGGAGATCCTATTTTAACTCCTCTTGTCGCCTTTCCTTTTTTGGCTTTCCCCACTTTTAGCATGCCAACCAAAGGAGACCTTATCATTTCAGCCTTTTCCTTTTTGCGTTTTCCAGTCAATCCCATGCTCAAGAGAGGAGATCCTATTGAGAAATTATCCTTCTTTTGCTTATTATCTAGCTTATTTCCCCCAAAAAAGAATGAATCCACTGCCTTTCCCGATCCTGTGCTAAAAAAGTTCTCTTTTGACACTGGGACTGAAAGCCTTTCCCTAGATTGTGGCTGTGATTTCTTCTTTGCCTTGTTTTCCTCCAGCTTTTTCTTGGCGTAATCGATTCCCTTTTTTCCTTCATCCCATGCGAATTTCCCTGCTTTCTTCCCTTCTTCCAATGCGAAAGCTCCGACTTCCTTGCCTTTTTCCCCTGCTTTCTTCAAGCCTTCTGAAACGTCATGGATGGCTTTGTCCCTTGCCTCCTTGTCTCGCCTTGCCTTTTCCTCCTTGGCATCCTGCTCATTGGCTTTCTGGTTCTGCTCATACTCATATTCAGCCAGATCCTCCTCATCAGCCTTCTTTGAGGATTCTTTCAGAACATCCTTGGCTTCATTGCTCTCCTTGGCATCCCTTTCGTTAGATTTATCATTCTGTTCGTATTCATACTTTGCCAATTCGTCATCGTCGTTTCCCATTTTTCATCCCCTCAAAGCCTTATTTTGTATTTTCTCCCTTTCTTGATTATATACTTTTCCTTCTCCAACTGCCTTAAAACCATCCCCATGTCATCCTTTGTGAATCTGAACCCGTTTATCATCTTTTCCTGCAACAGCTTTCGGTCAATCGGCTTGTTTGCCACATTCTTCAGGATTCTCCTGAACTTTTCCTGTATTATCCCCATATTCATCCCTGATTCTCCTTCTTGAGAACCTTATACACTACGAACACTCCGAACATTGCAAGCATGAACCATATCAAAGAAGGTATGAAAAGCATGGCTAGAACGCATGCAGGCGCAAGAATGACTACCTTGGCATCCATCCCTGTCCTCTGGAGCATCACAAACGCCACAAAGAACCCTAGGACTATAAGACCAAGCATCAAAGGATCTCCGAACTGTGAGTTCATGCAGTTGCTTATGCCTCCAGCTATGAAATTTACACCCGTCTCGTTTGTCGCAAAGCAGTTCGCATAAGGCATTTACATCCCCCCTCTTATGAAGTCGATTATCGCAATCAACTGGAAAGTGTTTATTATCAAGAATATCCCATAACGCAGGAATTCTGGCAATCCCACATCATATATGAAACCGTATGGCAGGAATATGAAATTAAGCGAAAGCAATGCTATCACTATCAGTATAGGCATTATGAAATTGGCAGATTGCCCAGTCAGATAGCTCAATATGACTCCTCCTACCAGCAATGTTGCTATGGAAATCAATCCTAGAGCAGTTGTTTGATTGTTAGGATCTACAAGAGTTGAAGCCATGGCTGATAGGAATCCTCCCGTATCCATTACCTTTGCAGTTCCATTACTGCTTGTATCGTTGATTCCTATCATAACGTTGGTATAATTTCCCATTGAAGGTGTCGTAGATTGCAGTAGGCTCTGGTATCCCATCGCCCAGAATACAACCACAAACGCCACGTTGAAAAGTATGAATGTAGATAGTCTCATGTTTTACCAACTCGATTTCAGATACAACACTGCGATTGTTATTATTGTCGCCAAGATGCTTGCCAAAGTAGTCGTTATGTCAATTCCATTGACTCCTGCAACCACTACTGCACTAGGATTCATCAGAGTGAATATCCAAAGAACCATCAGGGAAACGAAACTTGCTCCCTCAAAACTGTATTTCGCAACGAATCCCCCAACTATCATCGTTATTACCACTGCAAAGAAGTAATATGCCCAGCCATTGATGAATGAAGGATCTTGAATAGTCCTTATTGCGTTCTGGTATGATGAACTGATATTATACTGGTAATCAACCCTTGAAAGCTGGTAATTCGTCGATATCGTCTGTTTCAGATGCGCATATACGGAATAATACCCAGTAGTATTGACCAGATATGACAATGATCCTCCGCTTGCATTTGTCGAATTCGTGTCATATACAGTGGTTGTAGTCCCATTGTATGTTCTTATGATTTTCATTCCCCACGATTCGAGAAGGCTTGTGCTATCCGAAATGTCAAAGGTTATGTTGAATGTCGAATTCCACACTTTTTGCATTGGGGATATAGAATATGCTGTTCCCAAAAGATATGAATAATTCTGTATCGAATAATTATATGAACCGTTGCCAGTGAATATGTTTGATGTGTTTATCTGCCCAGTGTCAAGCACAAGATTCGCTATGTATGGGCTTGTCGATGGAACTAGGTCAAATGGAGGGATTAAGAACCATTGCGCAAGCTCTTTGGAATAAACATAAGTAACACTGTTATTATACGCATTGGTTATTGTTGAAGGCAATGGATATATGTTGGGATTCAAGAGTCCCATCGTTGATTCCATCTGCGCCTTTGTGCTATTGACTACATAATAGATATAAGGATATACAATCTGGCTGTTATAGAATAGCAAAAGCCTGACAGTAGGCTGTGCATTGGTTATGTTTGTCAGCATATACGTCGTATTCAGGTCTTTTTTACTGCCATTCATCGGGCAAGACACCAGCGTTGCATTTGCAGATCCATACTGTGTTCCTGCCCCAAGCATGAGATATTCCGAGGATGAATTGAATAACTGGAATCCAGTATATGAATTAAGCATTGGATTTGTCACGTTGAAATTCACGTTGAAGGCGTTTTTCACTGAAGGGCATGTAAATGCAACTCCTACCCTTTGGGCGTATGCAATCACATCGAATAGCAATGTCCTCCCTGAAAAGTTTTGAGTCCAATTATTCGTATAATATGTTCCTCCTGCTCCTGCACTGCCTCCAGAACAGTATATTCCTGTGGTATTAAGCCAGCATGAAACGTCTGATGGGGTAAAATTCCCATCTGTTCCGTTAGCAAAGAATAGGGTATAGTTCAGATTGCTTGCAGTCAATGTCTGGTTATCAAGATAAAGAATGACGAAATACCCTCCCCCGTAGCCTGCAACAGTGTTGTCTCTCTGGCTTAAATTGGATATAACTATCTTTTGAGTCTGCGTTCCTGTTAGATTGAATCCTATCTTGAAAACAGCATCTACTATGGATACTCTTGCGGAGGATGAGCTAAAATCAGCAGTTTCATTCACATATATTCCCATTTCCTTGTTATTCCCGTAATAGGATCTGTTCATAACTTCAGATGAACGACTGCATTTTGAAGTTTCTACGATAACGGTTGCATTTGGAATCGCCTCGTTTGTGTATGTCGGAAGCATGAAATTGCTGTTCATCTGCCATAATCCAAGCCCCGTGCATGAATTATTGTCTGAAACGATATAGAATTTCTGACCGTTTGAATGTGTGAAGTTTTCGTATGTGCAAGCCACTGGAGGAGTGCATTGGTATTGCTCCTGTGTCAAAGTAGCCCTTGGGTATATCTCGACAATAGAATAATTCGTATCGGAAGCATTATTGACTACTGTTATGTTCAACCTGTAATTCCCTGAAGGAACTGTTGTTGATTTTGTGTAGTTGTATGCGATCCATGACGTATTCGAGTTGTTGTATGTAAAGACAGATTCCTGCTGATCGCTTAGATTCAAGACTGCAATGTTTATGCTTGAGACATAATCATTGAGTTGGTTCTGAACATTGACTGTCACGTCAAATGTCAATTCAGGACTTGTGTAATAAGTTGGTGTTGTTATGGAGACGTTTATACCAGCAAAGCTGAACCCTGCCAGAAATAAGGCTATTATCCCCAGTAAAGCCAGCTTGTTTGACATGAATTTACCTTATCTTGAACAGATTTCTTATCTTCTGGGCATAATCCCCATAAGCTCCTTCTCTCTCATTTCTTCCGACATACTGCTTTGCCATTCTTGGAGGAAGATATCTGAATTTGCCTCTATACGCCTCTGTTTCTTTATAATTCTCATTCTTTCTCAAAATGCTTGTATGCTTTTCGTAAATTCCTACTTGTCTTGACCATCCTAGATTCTGTGTTCTCCTTGCATATTGAATAGCTCTCCTTTTTGATCCAAAGGAAAGTCCTACTGTGCTATCCTGATTCTTTGGGACAACTTCATAAGTATGGCTCAAATCTCCTGCAACGTGAAGCATGATGTCGTTTCTGCGAGTTTTTCCAACTCTTTCGTATCCTAATGTTGTCATCGGTATCCCCCTGTAAAAAAAGAAATTACGAGGCTCTAATGCCTCATAATCCTTTTTCCTGCTGGTCTGTTCTTGACCATTCCCCTTCCTCGAGGGCATGCTCTGGCTCTTGCCTTAGCTCCTTTCATTCTTCCTCCCCTTGTTACTTTTGTCATAGTTTATCAATCCTCATTTTTTATGAGCTTAATACCTTGTTTCCTGTTTTGGAATCGCAGTCTGCATGATCGAGACCATCATTGCGAATATGAACACCGCTGGAATGAACTGTGCAAGCGTTATGGTCATGTCAGCATTTGGATTCGTGCTGTTCTGCATATTAGGGACAAGCGTGTCCTCAACTATTGCGTTTATCACTGGCATCATAAACAGCATGACCATGAATGAAATCACATATACCATGATGTTTGCGAATGTCAGTTGCCCTGCATTTCTGCCAAATTCCTTTTTGCTGTTTTCCATAAATATCACAAATTCCTCTTTAGGAAATTCCTCCATGACTTAGATGCTTTCTTATACTCCATCGCATGATATGTCGAATTTCCCCATTTTCCAGTATCATGCAACATGAAAATATTTGCTGAATAAGGATCTTCCCTCCTCCACGCCTTTATCAACTGTGTCATATTCATAATTATCATCTACATAACGTATCTTTTCCCACAATATCTGCAAATATAACTGTGATACTGCCCTACCCAAGAATGATTCTTGCAGGGATATTTCTTCCTTGTCTGCATTACCTCGTAGGGATTCCTTCCATAGACGTATTCTATTACCTTATCATCTGACTCTAGCTTATCCACTATCCCCATCTTCAACTTATTAAGGCTGAATCCAAACGCTTTCATAGTTTCCATCCCCCGAATTTCTTATTGCTATTCTTAAATCCTACCCCTCGCTTTATAAATTTTCTTGAATTCAACCCCTTTAATTCCTCCAGAGTCGGAGATCCCATAATATCATAGCTCCAGAGTCCCTTGTGGTATTTGGCTGATGGCTGTGTGACTCGCAAGTTTCCAGTGGCGATCTGTGTCTTTGCCGAAGAATACATTGACAAGCCGATGTCCCTTAGACCTCCTTTGGACATTGTTTCACGCTTTCTTGAGAATAATGCAGGCATCTTCAGTCCTCCAGACTGCTTCTGCACTACTAAAGGAACGATCCTTATCTTGGTTCTCTGCTCGATTCTCTGCTCCAGCCTTGTATCCACTCTCTGCTGAAGCCTTATTTCCTGCTTCTGCTCTAATTTCTGCGCCATCCTGATGTCCTCTTTCTGGATCATTTTTTGGTCATATCTCTGGATTTGCCTCATATCCTGCCTCTGATCCAGCTTGATGTCCTGCTTTGTGTTGAGTTTCGTATCTATCTTGGTATCTAATTTCAGCCCTGCTCTCTGGAATATCTTGATGTCCTGTTTCGTATTCAGCTTTGAAAAGGATTTTATTTCCTGTTTCGTGTTGAATTTGATGATTGGACTCTGGAAAAGTTTTAGGCTTGCCATCTGCTTCTGCTGGGTTGTCTGGACTGGAGCATCATATCTGATGATAGCCTTGGTTATCGTCGGTGTTTCATATCTGTATGACATTATTGCCTGCTCCCTGACTGGCGTTGATGCGATTGTGACTGGCTTTACATCTTTTCCTGCGAAATCGTAATTGCTCTCGTATATTGTCCTGCTTTTTGATCGTGGAACTACATAATTTGAATATGATTCTGGATTTATGTTTGATCTGATGATCGGTTTTATTGGAGCATGCCATGACTCCCAAGGTATAACACTTTCAGCTTCTCCATAGAAATCCTGATATTTTATCTTTGCAGTTGATGTTTCCCATTTGGCATCTTGAACCCTTGTCTGTATTCGTGTGAATTTATCTGTTGCTGAATCGTATCCTGTGACTTTTGAATAATAATCATTTGAAACGACTGGTAATTTGTCTATATATGCCTTTGTATTTGCTCTCAAATCCTCCTGTCTCCAAACCTGTCTTTGTGCATCTGCTTTCAACACAGTGGATATATCCTCCCATAATCTCCAAGGAGATTTAGCTACTCCTACTGGGAAATCCACTATATTTGATGTCCACTCCACAGCCCCTTTGACTTTTCCTCCTGCCCAGTATCCTATGTCATTTGCCACGGTCTGCTTTCCTGAATAAGCCCCTTCATCTGGATACTCTTTCCATTTTATGAATTCGACTTGGTTATTCTCCCTGATTACCATTTCATTCGCTGGCTTGTCCTTGAAAGCCTCCTTGAATCCTTTTTGATAGAATTTTTCTGAAGATGTTATCTTTATTGGAGTAGTATCCCTCAAAGAAGAAGGCAAAGCGTTCCATTCCTGTGAATTTCCTGAAGATCCCCAGACATATTCTGCGCTTGCCTTGGTATCCCATTTCTGCAATGCAGACTGATATTGGTTTGAATTATAGACACGATTTACCTCTCCAATATCATTGACGTATTTTCCTCCTAGTTTATTTGTGGATATCTTGCTTGGATTTGCATAATTGACTACTTTTGGCTCATTCAACCCCCATTTCTGCGCATTAAATTCCCAACTGTTGAATGTTTCAGTCTGGCTTGCGGATCTGTATTTGTCTGCAAGAATCCTATATTCTACTTCCTTTCCTGCTGGGATTACCTCTGCCCGCCCTCCTGATTTAGCATTTAGTTTTACGAGAATTTCCTCTGCCTTTGTCAGTTTCTGCCTTGCCATATAATCCTGCATTGAGAACGCAAGAACCATCGCCCCTGCCTCTCTCCAATCTCCTGTCTGCGAATATGTCATAACTCCTACTGCCGATGGAAGAACCATCCTGCTACCTAGAAACGCAAGACCAGATCCTTCTGTCGCCTTTCCAAATCCAGATACAGCAGGGGCGACATATTTATTGTATGAGGCGGTCTTTCCGACTGCTCCAAGTATCTGATTTCCGTATGTCAATGTTCCGTATATTGCCAATGGCATCGCATTGTTCTCCACTGTTTTCCAGTCTCCCTCGACAACTGCCATTCCTGTCCCTCCCAAAAGAGATCCGATATACACTGGGAAAGTGGTTGATGTCTCCCCCATGATTGTCAGTGCCTTGTAGGGAATATATCCTACGTCAGAGATTATGTTGCCTTTTTTTACTCCGAGTCTTTCTGCGGTATAGAACCATCCTGCCGAAGTTGTCAATCCTACTGTCTTTGAAAATTCCCCTAACATTCCAAGGGCATTTTTAGAAACAGCCCAGCCAAGCCCTGATTTTTCTGTATCCCTGTCAAGATCTGCTGTGTTTGGAACGTGAATGAATCCTGATGCCTCGTAATCTGCTATCGATGGAATCCAGCCTTTAGGCTCTGAATATGCCTTAGCTCTAGCCCAATCTTCTATGGACATGGAAGTGACTTCTTCTCCGAAACCGCCCTCGCTTTTAGGGACATTCATAATACTGTTTCCATATATTTCCTGACTTCTTTTCTGATATTCATACTCCTCCTGCCTTTCTTTAAGCTGTTGATTATATACTTTTCTTGGAAGATTGAACATTTCGATAGCCTTTGCTGTCATTTCAAAGTTCTTATTCATCGCTTCTTCCGTTTCCTTGTTCTTTTCATTTGCAGTATATACTTTGAAAGCATCCTGCCCTTGCGCAATCAATCCGATTGCCTGTTGGGTTTGCAGACCTAAGACTGATGCTCCCTGTTCCTCAAGAAGCGCAGAATACTGGTTTGATGGCAATTCCTGAAGTTTTGCGCTTTTTCCTTTATTTGTCTTGACTGTGATCACTCCGTTGTCCAAGGAAAGCTCCGAAACCCTGCCCTCCAGCGTTTTTTTGCTGTTTATGTAGATATTGCCCTGCTCATCGCTTCCGACCTCTGCATTGGCGTATTTGCCAGATTTGATGAGGTCTGATAAGTATCTCTCGGATTCTGCCTTGATTCCCTGTGAATTTTTACCGCCCTCCCACGTCAGCTTGATTTTATCCCCGACTTTCTCCACTTTATACAACTTGCTACCATAAGAGCCTTCGACATTGCTAAGGAATTCATCTGCAAGCGGATCTGCCCCTGTTTTTGTGGTATCTCCTGCTGTCTCGAACTTGGTCTTTTGAACTGTCACGTCAAATGCGCTGGCAAACTGCTGTTCATTTTCATCAGTCAATCCGACAAAAACGTCTGAACCCTTGAACTTCGCCTGCTGTGTCGTTGTGTTGTAGAGGTCGCCTTCCTTCGATCTGACATATTTGAGGTTGTCTCCCTCATAAGTGTAATTCTTGTTATCGTTCCTGACTGTAACCGAAAGCTGTCCCTTCGCTGTTTTTCCGTAGTTCTCGACGTTTTGCGCTATTAAGCTGTTCTTGTAATAGAGGTTTTTACCAACTTGCTTGACATTCCCTACGTCAGAACCTACGGAATTTATTGAGGCGAATCCGACTGCTTTCTTTTCCTGCTCCCTTTGAACTGATTTTGCAGATCTAAGATCATTCACGTTTCCTTTCCATCCACTTATTTTATGGAAAGATCCTCCTTCCATGTATCCTGCTTCCCCTCCTTGTGAGACGACTTGTGTAGGAGTCCTGATGAAAGTTCCTCCTGACCAGTATCCTTCTTGACCGTCACGAGTGACGATGTTGGGAGTAGATGGTTTTGATGGCGAAGAAGAACCTCCTGAATACTGATTGTTTTTAGAAATCGTATATCTAGAATTCTCGAAGTCCGTTGCCATTGAATGAAATCGGATTTCTTTCTTTATAAACTTTGCCTAAAATTAAGCCCTAAAATAAAATTAGAGAGGGGGGTTGAACCCCCTCAAGGTGTCTTGTTGAACAATCAGGCAAACATTGTTGCGCCAATTACAAGCAAGATAGATCCTATCGCAAGGAATATCGGTATCTGGTTCGTAATGGTTGCGGTTGTTCCCGTGAAGTTCTGTGCGGTAATAACCTCTGTCGAAATTGGCATCGCTACACCTATAATCAGTATGATTCCGACTATAAGCATGACAATTCTGCCTGCCATTCCGCCTACTCCAGCCTGTCCAGAGTTCCTTCCAAAGCTCTTATCTGTGTTTTCTATGCAGTTCATTTTAATCACTTGATATCCTTGACCGACGGGTTTTATTTAAACCCTACCTATGGATGGCTTCCTAAAATCTTGGTCAAGTCC
>Ga0209492_1000633_pt1 | contig 10866 bp, 16 predicted proteins | sample PPLLak12cMay2015_FD_187253 | JGI IMG/M metagenome (GOLD analysis project Ga0209492, IMG submission 187253) | Freshwater sediment microbial communities from Prairie Pothole Lake near Jamestown, North Dakota, USA - PPLs Lake P7 Core (1) Depth... | ecosystem: Environmental > Aquatic > Freshwater >... | reverse complement strand
TTTTTATTAGCGCGGTGATGCTTTTTAAAGCTAGTCCCACCGGCAGGACGTTCAGGAGTTGGATCAGAAATTTAGAACGCGTTTCTTTGTTCTCGGATAAGGTATCATTAATCTCGCTAAAGTGTCAACAAAAAATAACCCCGCCCAGAAAATTAATTCTGAACGGGGCTACCGAACCAAAACAACCAACAACAAAAAATTAATCAGCCGCCAAGCGCGGCATTGATCGCGTCAACAAAGGATCCAGAAGCGCGGGTCGTTTGACCGGTGCCTGAAGCCGAACCGCTTCCAGTTTTCGGGCTGGACTTCTTGAAGGACTCCAGCTCGTCCAGAGCCTCTTCGAGCTCGGAACGCAAGCTGGCAAACTCCCGAACGATCTTGGGCAGCATGTCGCCAGCGATCTTGGAATAGACTTTGTTGTGTAGGTCCAGGCCGTCGAAGTCGGTGTCTCCCGCGCGCTTGGTGACGTTCGAGAAGTCGAGGTCCTCAATCGTTTTGAGGAAAGGAACTTTCGAAATGAGCTTGTCGTGGACTTGCTGGGCAGCTTGTTGCCTGAGCTCGTAAGTCCGGGCCAGCTCTTGCTTTGCTTGCTCCGAATCAATCTGCTCTAGCTCGGCCAGGGCTTCGGCAGCGTTCTCGGAAAGGAGCTGCTTGCGGGCAACGATCAAGGGGACTTGTTCGGCCAAGGCGTAGATAGCGAGCTTGTCGCGCTCTTTGACTCCCTGGAGCAGGTTGTCCAGAGCGTCGTCTTGCCGGTCCCGGTCCGAGTACGACAAAACCTCGATCAGCTCGTCCGAGTCGATTTCGTACTTTGCGGCGATGGTGTCAACCGTTTCAACGATCCGAACCATCGGAGCTTGAACTTCGTTTTGATAAGCTTTGGTGGACTCGAGCTTGGTGATTGCCAGAGCCTGCTCGTACTGGGCGATAGTTTGCTCGACCTCTTCCGAGTCCCTGGTCCGGGACTGGAGCTCTTGGACCAGACGATCGCGTTCTTCTAGCTGCTGGCGAACTTGCAAGAGCTCGGTATTGGACTGCTTGAGCTCGTTCTTGATCTGCTTGAAACGGCGTCCGGCCTTTCCGCCGAGTTCTTCCTGATCATCGTTCGATGGTTCGGGAGCCTCTTCATCGATCGGCAGGGTGGACTCGGGCTCGGTCCCTTCCTCGATCGATGGGACGTCTTCGACGGTCGAGGACTCACCCGGCTTGGTGCCTGAATCAGGTTCAGGTGCCTGTTCAATTTCAACTGGTGCTTCAGCAGCGTTAAAGGCTGCTTCGATAGAAGAGAAGAAATCTCCTCCGGTACTTGCTGCTTCTGGAGCAGTTTCAATGGCTTCACTCATAGTATTTCGTTGTTGTTGGGTTGGACATAGGACCACTCATCATCCTGCATTTTGTCTACAGGGAGGACAGTCAAACGGTTCAAAGACTCAATAAAGTCGCAGTATCCAGCAAGGTACGCGTGGTTGATCGCCAGGCTGTGGTCGTCCGCAGAACTCAGTCCAGAACCGGTGGGCATGGACATACTTCGCACGATAGAGCAAGCGAGCGCGAAGCTCGGGTTAGCAAATACTTTTCGCAGCTCGTCCACGTTCTTCAAGTTAGAGAACCAGTGCTGGATCGGGATAGGTACGGCGTGCCCGAGAGGCACGGCCCGCTTTTTTGGTACTGACATTTTGATCTGAATTTAAGCTTTCAAACTCGCTGCCATTTTGGCATCAGCCAGCGCGCGCTCTTGAGAAGCTTTGGCGGCTCGAATTTGTAGCTCTAGTTCTCCTTTTTGCTTGATGAAGTCAAGCTTAATTTGTTGTTCCAGCATTTTTAGATCGGTCTGGGACTGTCCGGGCTCGGCCTGTTGTTCTTGGTCCTGGCCTTCTTTCTGCTGTTTCTGTGCGGCGCGGGTGGCGTTCAGAATCTTTTGGCCGGTTTGTTGGAGGACCTCTTGCGCTTGCGAAACAATAACTGTAGCGGTGGGGTCTTGGGCCAGCTGCTGCAAGTGACCGGCGGCGTGGTCGTTGATTGCTTGCAGGACCGGCAATGACTGGACCAGGTCAGCTTCGCCAGAGTCAACGGCGGCGGTGAGTTGGACCAGGAGCGGAAGGTGCTGGTTCAAGTGAGTCTCGTGCAGCTCGCCCGGCTGGACCGAAACTGGGCGACCCGTTTGCAGGATGCTATTTTCAAGCTCAGCGACCTTGAGGTCTTGCGGCGGGCGAGGCGCTTCGGGGCTCTGAACGTAGCGCGAGGCGTTCTCGTAACCGACCCGGGCAGCGACCCGATCGAAAACGATATTGCGTTTACCGACCTCGTCGAGCATCGGCATCAATTGCTCCAAGTCGTTCAGGGCCGCGCTCCGGCTCGACGCGTTACCGTAGCCGACCGCTTTGGTGGCCACCGTTTTATCGAAGTCCAGGGTCTTGATCGCCAAGGCTTCGACGCCCCGGTTCGCGCAACGGCGATAAAAGTCTCGAACGGACGGGTCCGACTTCGGTCCGTTGATGATCCGGCGAGTAACTTCCCGGATCAGTCTGCGCCAGCTCGAATAGAATTGGTTGATCTGGGACGAGGTCAAGCGGGTCGCTTGCTCTAGCTCGGCCTGAACTTGTTGCTTGCTCCGGTAAGCGCCGCCGGATTCGGCAGGGCTCGAAGTGAAGAAGTCTAGGTTCTGAGCGAGCTGGCTCTGGAGGTTCTCCAGGGCGGGGCCGACCGTGGTGGCGATGTTCGGGACGCCCTTTTCAATGACTTTGAAGTTCGGGGGCAAGACCGAGTAAGGGCCGTAAAAGGTGAGCGAGAGATCGTTCAGGGCCCGGGGAGTTTCGGGCGCGAGCATGATCGAGCTAGAGAGCATGGCCGAGTCGATCAGTTGGCACTGGAGCCGGTTGCTGGTCTGGACGTGGTTGTAGATCCGGTGCCCGAGCCCGCGAATCGAGTGGTACGTTCCGTTCGTGCCGACCCCGTACGTGAAGAGCAAGTAAGCTTGTTCCGGGTTCTGGAACCGGCTCTTGCCCTCGTGCAAGAAAGATTTCGGGCTCTGCTCGGCGAAGCTGAAGTTCGAGACCGAACCGTCAAATTCCCGGACCCACAAGTTCACCACGTTCACCACGTTCGCGCGGATTCCGGTGTAGAGGTCGTTGTTTTTGAGTTCGCGCTGGACGTCTTCCCAGTCCGTGAACTGGCGGGCCGAGTTCTGGGTCGTGGCGGTCTTGATCACGCGCCGAACTTCTTCGACGTTCCAGCCGTTCTGGGCAGCGACTTCTTCGTTTTCTATGAAAGAATAAAGCTCGTGAACCATATAAGCCCGGCGAGCGCAAGCGACTTCGACCGAGTGCTCGGAAGCTTGGGTTTGGCGCGGGATGAGGTAGTCAGATAGACCGCACGAGCGGAACCGGAAATTAAATTCGTCTTCAAAGTAAGTCACGCCGACCCCGTGCATCAGGGCCTGGTTCACGAGCCTGAGGTAAGTCCCGTAAAACTCGGGCCACCCACGGATCGTGCGGGTGAGCTCTTCAGCGATGACGCCGTCGTTGTGCATCCGGACCCCGGGCTCGCCCAGGGTGGTCTCGACCTGGACCAAGTTATCGACCGAGTCGATCAGGTCAACGTAGCCGCTCGCAGCGACGTCCAGGAAACGCCCAGCTTCACCAAAGTTTAAGTTGCAGCGCGAACTTTGGTTAGTGGATTTCAAGACGGCCGGGTCGTAGGGAGGAGCACCGTCAAACATCGCTTGGATCCGGGAACGGTTAACGTTCGCTTTTTCATCGGCTCGAAGCAGGGCCTGGAAGATGCCGACCGCAGCATCGACGTTCTGCAAGCGGCTACCCTTTGGGGGGCGTCCGGAGTCGTCCAAGTTCAAGAGCTCTAGCTCGGTAAGACCGTGCTGGGCTTGGGCTTGTTTATTTCGTTCGAACGTGGTTGGGGACGGCACAACGCAAAAAGTACATGATTCAGGTACCTAGAGTCAAGCTTATTTTTTCATGGATCATGATTCAAGGTACATTTTACAGGAAGGGGGTCTAGAAGGCCTCTGGAGCTCGTCAACACTAAATTAACCCACTTTTACTTTCAAACGCCTTGGCGACCCCTTGTAGGCCCAAGAAAGGGTACGCCAAGGCTTTGAGCTGAGGATCAAATTGATTTGTGGCCCGGAAATTGATTCGCGAGCCGGATGAGCGCTGCACGAGTCAGGGTGCGTCTGCGGCCCTTGCGGTCGTAGAGCACGAAGCGTTCGGTCTGGGCCGACGTGTCCAGGTTCAGCTTGTGCAAGATCCCGCTCGGCTTCAGGCAGTACGGTTGGCCCGAGAGGTCCACGAAGTACGTCACGAATCCAGAGAGTGGTTCCAAGCTCGGGATTAGCTCCTGATCGTCGAGGGCTCGAGCGAGGGACCGGCGCAGGACGCTCGTGCGTCTTCCGTTCTGATCGTAAAGTTTAAAAGCTTCTTCTCCAGCGGTGGTCGTAAAGCGAGTCACGACGAGCGTGCCGGATTTGGGTCCGCGCTTGATCGCGGTTTTGCGGTAGGGTTGTCCGGTCACGTCGAAAGAGTAATCGGGGAACCGAGCGAGGTCGTAAGTTTTGAGTTCAGTGTTTTCCATGTCGGGAGATTTCTTAGCGGAAGCGATTGGGCCCGTCAAGCGGAAACTGTCTTTGGTCGCACTTACCCAAAAAGGGTGTTTACCCCTAAAACTGTCCACCACATACCCTCTTATATAATCTTTTTCCCAGACTACCTCTCAGACCATGCACTAGACAGTTATGACCATTTTTCCAAAAATGACCCTTTTGTTGAAATTTCAATGACTTATGACAATAACTGTCTACAACAAATGTCCATTACCTTCCAGATTTGTTTTTTCCCTGAAATACTTTTCAAAGTGGGGGGTGTGGATGTGGACAGTTATATATGTCTAGAACAGCATTTGTAGTGTTCAACCGAACACTATTGAATTCTGAACCTAACACCGTTTTTGTTGAAAATAGTGCCCGTTTTTTACAACAAATTGCGCTCAACTAGATCCCACGCTGGCCAGAAAATATTGTCCAGCGCGCGCACGATCGGCTCCTGTTCGTACTGTTCGGACCAACCAACCCCGCTAATAAGTAGCGCGGCCTCGACCATCTCGTGCCTGAGAGTCTCGCGCAGGGCACCTGGATCGTGCAACAGTTTCGTGCTCAGCTCGATCCTCAACTCGTCATAAAGAAACTGTCCGTAAGCGTCCTCCAAGTCCTTCACCTGGACCTTGATTCGCTTACCGCCCATCATTATTGACTTTGGAATTTTCATGAAAACTTCTTCGCGATTACGGATACCCGGTCTAAAAAGTCGTGCAAATCGTTGGTTCCTTTCGCGAAATTGCACTTCTTGCAGCACGAAACGCAGTTGTCGTACGTGTAGCCGACCTTGTTTTGGAGCCGGTCGATGCCCCAAGACTTGTTCTCTTCGGGACATTCTCCGCAGAAAAAGCAAGGCTTATCAAAAAACTCGCGCAATTCGTCCTCATTCAGCTCATTTTTCAAGCCGCGAACCACCGACGAGTTCAAGTTTGCTTTGCACCAGCCCTTAAACCGCGAGTCCTGGCTCTGACCCATCGCTTTTTTGTAGCGTTTCAGGGGCGCGTTCACCCTCTTTTTGTTGAACTTGTAGCTTTCTAGGGCCTTCGCTGGCGCAAAGTACATGCCCCCGGCCGAGCCCCGACTATATGCATAGAAGACTTTACCATTATACTGGTCATTCCTCTGGAACCTCGCTTCATCGTTCGCTTCGACCCACGCCCTCAGCGCGGCCCACTGTTCTGGGTCGAGCACACGCTTGTTCCAAACTGGAAACCCAGCCCGTTGGTGTGCTTTAATCTTTGCATTAACGTCCAAACTGTCCCAATTAAACCACAAACTGGCTGGAGACTAAAGACAAAATTTTTTTACAAGGGTGTATATATGTATACGAGGGTCGCCGAAAAAAAATGCAGACCCCCCAGTAGCCCCCGCGCGCACGCACGCTCGCGCCCGCGCCTGCGCGCCCGAGAATGTAGGTACAAAGCACCTGCATCTGGCACCATTTACCCTGATTCTGGCCTGCTGCTGCTAGAGTCGTTTGTACAAGGTCTTGATTTCCAGTGGGTTCTGGATTGAACTTGTTACAATGTGCATAAAGCTGAATCCATCTAACGGTACATTGAGGCATGGTGCACGGTGGGTTTGCATGATGGCCGGGGCCGGGCCTGAACGGGCTGGGGCTGGGACCGGCGATCCTGCTCTGATGTCACCCGGGCGGCTTACCCCTCACCTGATAGGCGTGGGACACGCTAAGTCCCACACCTCATCATGCACCGTGCACCGTGCACCGGGGAACCGTGTATCCTGAACCGAGGCCTTTGCTACTAGGTTCATAGTACTTAGCCCCTTGCTACTAGAAACCTAGTACTAGGTTCATAGTAGCTCCCCCGACTGATACTCGAGTCACGATGCCGGTCTCACGTTCAGCGGGATCGGACCCTATTTCCGGGGGGTTTCTACCAGCTTTCAGTATCAGATAGGTGGGGCAAACCCCTTGAAACATAGGCTCAAAAGAATTATGAAAATAAATGTGGACAATGCCGGGTGCCGGGTGCAGCATGAAGCCTCACAGTCGAAATTGACTGTGAGTTGCTGGAGCGCGGCGGCCAACCCAACGGGGAAGCCAACACCGCCAGCGTCGAAATTAAACGCGGGAAGTAATACTCGGCCCCCGCCATAGTCAAAGCATGATAGCCTGACAAGTTAATGCAGCCGCCGCCCCCACCCGGGCGGTGCCCGTCCAAAGCCGGGGCCAAATGCAGATGGACTTCGAGATGCTGTGGCCCCTAGCAGAACAGGGGCGTGAACCTAGTCCACCAAGCCTCCAAGCCTCCAACCAACCAATCAAACCACCATGAGCACCACCACCACCACCACCACCGCCGCAACCACCGTAAACGTCGTCGCCCTCACCGCCGCGACCTTGTGGTTGATAAACGGCGAATGCCCCGCCACCAACAACGGACGCCACCACGTTCGCAAGGGCGGATCCTGCTGCTCCAAGTGCGGGGCCTGCTGAGTACCTTCAACCGCCTGATGAGGCCCCGGCGGGGGCCGAAACCCTTCGGGGTCGCGGACGCAACAAAGTCCCCTTAAAAATCATGAGCAACTACAACAAATTAATCGCCGTTTCAACTCTCCAAGACGCCCAAGTCTGGGCCTCGCAGTCTGAAAAGACTCTGTGGTGCTTGGACTTCCTGCAAGAATGCAGCGTGAACCATCCCGGCTTCGAACAAGCGCAAGATCGGCTCGAAGCCCGGTTCGAGATCCTCCTCAAGTGGCGGCAAGTCCGGGACGTCCTGACCCCGCTCGCCAACCTGCTGGGCGAGCTGAACGCCGCCGACGCCGACGGCGTCAACTTGCTCCCTGCCAACTGGTCCTCCAGCCGTTCGGTTTACGGGGCCGTCCAACAAGCCCTCTACCTCGCCGTGGAAGACCACTTCGGCTACCGCCTCGCAGACGTCTGCGAGGAAGGGCCAAACTGGGGCGGCAACGGTGATCACTGGAGCCGGGACCTGCTCGAGTGGGTCTTGGATCGTGCAACCGCCTGATGAGGCCCCGGCGGGGGCCGAAACCCTTCGGGGTCGCGGACGCAAACAGTCCCATTTCCAAACCATGAAAACCACCAAATCAAAATTAGACTGGGCCCCGGTCATCTCGAGCCTGCTCCACAAGCTGCAATGCGCCGACTTCGCCATCATCCGAACCGATGACGGCGGGGACGTGCAACGTTACGATCCCGACGGCGGCGCGCTCGCAGTCCGCCGCAGAGCCTCCCGGCACCTCGCGGAAGTGGATGAGGGCTGGCTGACGGTCCTCGACCTCCAGCACTCGCCCCGGACCGAGGCCCGCAAGCTCCAGCTCTACATCGTGCTCGGCAACGGCCCCGAGGAAATCGTTTGCGACCACGCCTGCGATGACCGGCTCGACAAAGTGATTGTCGCGCACCACGATCTGTGGGAAGGTTCGGCCGTCCCCCGGTGCGACTACTAACTCAACCGCCTGATGAGTTCCCGGCAGGGAACGAAACCCCGCCCGGGGTCGCGGACGCAACAAAGTCCCCTTTCCAAATCATGAAATACACCTCAAAAAAAGCAAGATGGACCCCGGACGGTGAGTCCTTTCGTCAACTTCACCTCGTCTCTGGAGAACCCCATGATGACGATTTGAATGAAGCATTTCGATACCGCTGCGGTTGTGAACACGATTGCTGCGGCCATGTTCAAACTAGCATTACCAAAACCCGGCTGCTGAAATCAGGCGATCTTGCCGTGATTGTTAGCGGCTGGCGTAACATCTAAAAACCGCCTGATGAGTTCCCGGCAGGGAACGAAACCCCGCCCGGGGTCGCGGACGCAAACAGTCCCAATCAAACCACCATGAACATAATCGACCTCAACATTGGCCTCGCCATCAGCACTAGCCAAAACCTGTTGGCACTCACTCACGTTGACACTCAGCTCGTGGCCCTCGGCCTGCCCCCGAAGCAGAGCCGTTTAGCGCAGTCCGCCACCGAAATCACGTACGTGGTGCGGTGCTCGATCGAGCCGGGCGGGCTCACCTTGGCCGAACGCGTGCACCAGCTCGCTTTGGCCCTGAAGCAAGACTGCATTGCCGCCGTCCCCCACGATGGCACCCCCGCAATCTGCGTGGGTCCCCGGGCTCACCGCTGGGGCGGGGCGTTCTTGCCCCAGCACTGGATATCACTCGCTTGAATTCAAACCGCCTGATGAGGCCCCGGCGGGGGCCGAAACCCCGGGGCAACCCGGCGGTCGCGGACGCAAACCTTCAGTCCCCAAACCACCACCATGAACACCACCCAAAAATACACCGTCATCGCGGTCTCCAAGAACACGAACGCGTTCGGCCTCAAGTCCCTGATACTCCTGAGCCCCTCGGGCTCCGGCAAGCAGGTCCTCCGGTCCGCCTATTCCGGCCCCGAGCTGCCCCACGAGGGCGACGAGGTCACGCTCGAGCAGCTGCAAGTTGGTGAAAGCCCGACGTACACGCTGCCATCGATCGACGCGAAAACAGCGGCCAAGATCATCCGCACCGTGAGAAACAAAGCCCTAGCCCAAACCGCCTGAAAACCATGAAACACTCCGTTGAAATCACGAAAGAAGCCGCTTGGAAACTCATCGGCAATGACGAGCAAACTTGGCACAACTACAAGCAGGATGAAGTATCAGAAACCACTTGCTATCTGACGCACGGTGTTCTTGTTTCTGCGGTCTGCAATTACCTGAGTGGATCCACTCAATACTACATCCAAGACATAAACGCCTGATGAGCTCCCGGCGGGGAGCGAAACCCTTCGGGGTCGCGGACGCAAACAGTCCCACTTCAAACCATGAAAACTACCAAAAATCAAATCGAAATCTCAGTCGCCGTGAGCGCGGGCCAATGGCGCAAGGTCCAAGCCCGTTTGATCCCGGACCTCGGCCCGACCCCGGTCGCCCTGCACCGCACCTTGAACCGCCCGGGCTGGTCCCTGACGGCCACGGCGTGCGGCTGGGTGATTTGCCGGGGCCCAACCCAACAGGCGTGCTTGCAAAGTTACCGGGACCTTCTGACCCAGCGTTCCGAACAGGAGATTTTGGCGCGCATCGCTCAGGCCGGACAAGCCCCGAGCCCGGCCAGCCTGACCCAGCTCGACAAGCGGGCCCCGTCCACAGAACCGACGCGGGCAGCGAATGACGTGTCCGACGCGATCGCCGCTCGGGCCGGGCTGACCCCCACCGAGCGAGAAGCCGTTCTGCGGGCCCTGAGCAAGGCCGGGCCCAACACCGGGCGCTTGCTCAAAAAAGCACCGAGCGGCTACGAGGACCCGCTGGCTCAGGCCGCTTGGAACGGGATCCAGCCGAACCCGTACAAGGTCCAAACGTCCAGCATCCTGTTCACCCAAGGGCCTGAAGAAGTCCTGCTGAAAAAACTACTTGCCAAGTCTTGGCCGGTATGGCTCGATGCCGACGCCTCCGCGCTGGTAGATCTCGGCGTCTGGTAAAAACTCAACCGCCTGATGAGGCCCCGGCGGGGGCCGAAACCCTTCGGGGTCGCGGACGCAACAAAGTCCCCTTTCCAAATCATGAACACCACCTATCAGTACCAGCCAGAAACCATCGAGCTCAGCGCCAAGCTTTACAAGCTCGGGTCAAAGTCCGTCGCCAGCTTCGAACAGCAGGCCGGGATCAAGAACCATGAACCTTGCATCGTGATCCTTGATTCTTGTTTGCGCTACGCCAAAGCCCACCGGATCCGTTTCGAGGATCCGGTCTCTGAAGACTACGTCCTCGGGCCCGCCTTCAAGCAGGTTTTGGAAGGCGTCGAGCAACTGCTAAACGGGCTCGGAGCCGTCAGCGCGGAATCGGGTTTGAACGTCGATTCCAAGGACAACGGCGTCTGCTCGGACATCCTCAAAAAATGCCACGAACTGGGAGGGTTCGAACTGTGAAGGACGCGCTCATTCTCGTCCTCGTCCTGCTGTTCTTCGGCGGGGTCATCTGGATCGACAACCACTTCAACCTAATCATCCGCACGCTCCAACTATGGTTCGCTTACTGCAATGCCACCAGCGGTGGGGCCTGATCCAACCCGGCGAGGTCTTCCAAGTTCGGGTCAGCGCTTACGGGCTGGCCTTGTTCGAAGAAAAGAGCTTGCCGGGCTTCACCGCCCACCCTATCGTTCCAATCAAACCGGACGGCACCGTCCAAAACCGACACTTCCATGCACTCCCTCGAAACAATCCAGAAAATCAATCACCGCAGCTGCAAAGTCCAAACGAACTTCAACCGAGACTCTAGTTTCTGTCGTAGTTCTCGGGG
>Ga0209492_1000621_pt1 | contig 10960 bp, 17 predicted proteins | sample PPLLak12cMay2015_FD_187253 | JGI IMG/M metagenome (GOLD analysis project Ga0209492, IMG submission 187253) | Freshwater sediment microbial communities from Prairie Pothole Lake near Jamestown, North Dakota, USA - PPLs Lake P7 Core (1) Depth... | ecosystem: Environmental > Aquatic > Freshwater >... | reverse complement strand
CTACAAAGCCTAACAGCATAAAATTAGATTAAATACTGTGAAGAATAAAGAAACAGATTTTTTAATTGAAGCATATAGTAAGGTGAAGATCTTAAGAGAGATGTCTTCTGAAGATCAAAATCCTGAACGCTCTTTTTCCCCTCCCTCATATGTACCTATGGGTCTACCTGATAAGGATTTTAGTAAGCATCCAGTCACTACCCCTGCTAATGACCCGTATGAGCAATTATTAGTAGATTCAAAATGGCTAAAAAAGCATGCCAATCAATTTCCAGAAGTAGCTGAACAGCGAGTTAAGGAAATAGCTTTTAACTTAGAAGATCTTTACAATAAGTTAAATCGAGGATATTAATTACCTACTTTTAAGTTCATTTTATGCCTCTTAATAATGCGATACGAGATAGAATAGCTGAAGTAATTGAAGAGTATGAACAAGATGAGGATGATTTTGGTCATCTACAAATTGAAGATGTTATAGATGATTTAAATTTTATTATTGAATGTTGTAGTGTGAGAGGACCAGTTTACGAGGAGTGCGTAAAACAAATCAATAAAATGTATAATGATGATGTTATAGACTTTGACGATAAAAATTATATTATCAGTCAGCTTTATTCTAAATAAGTCTTGACTTATTTTTTATTTTTTATAAGATATAGAAATGATTTTACCTCTTTGGGCACCGACATGGTTATTTCGTCTCTGTCATTACGTTACTGAAGCTAAGTGGAAAATTTACCGTTTTTTTAAACCTCTTCACCCTCGTGCTCATAAAGCATTTCCTCGACACAAGTATCAGGATGTTGATACAGTTATTGAAAATATAGGGTTTGCTCTTATTCTTGATTTTTGGTACGAACAAGTAGTTGACGGGATTGTAAGTTGGGATACAAGTGTAGGTCATAAAGAATGTTACAATTGGATAGAATCTGCTGTCAGGTATATTCAAATTGATAGGCCTGAATTACAGAGACAATTAGATAATGCAATAACAGAAGCTGTAAAAGATTTTAGTCTTACAACCCCTGTAAAGAAAAATACAAAAGCAGAAAAAGCAATGAAGCTTAGTTATAAGCTTGAAACTAAGATTAATAAGTTTGATACGCACCACCTCTACAACCTCGTTAAATATCGCGGTTATTTGTGGACATAATATAATGGGTAGATCGCATAGCGGCAATTGCCGGAGACTGTAAATCTCCTCTCTACGGAGTTCGAAGGTTCGAGTCCTTCTCTGCCCACCATTGACTTAAAATAAAAATAGTATAATATAACAATATGCCTTATATCAAAAAAGAAAATAGAGAAGTATTTGAAAATATCGTTCTTCCTGGAGCTGCTACAGCCGGGGAATTAAATTATTTTATTACTAAAGTTTGTCAGCATTATATTACCGATCACGGTCTTAGCTATCAAACATTAAATGAAATTGTTGGTGCCCTTGAGAGCTGTAAGCTTGAGTTTTATCGACGACTGATTAGTAAGTATGAAGATACAAAGATCGAAGAGAACGGCGACGTATATTAATCTTACTGTTTAAAGATTAAATAATAGATATGTCTCAGGATTACTTCCTTAAAAAAACCTACGATGCTGTTTACAGAGCTAGCAGATCTAAAACACCTTTCCGTACTTTGTCTGAATCCTATCGTTTAGTTCTTGAAGAAAAGAGCGATATACCTTTTGATATTAATAAAGTAAAGTCTGACATTACTCCCTGGACGGTTGAGCAATCAAATCTTTCTCCTGAATTAAAAGATCCGAACGCTAAGGAAGAAAAAGGTAAGGGTCCAGGGGAGTATGCTGTAGCTTCTGTTGTATCTGGATTAACAGATTATGATAGTGTAGCTAGTATGGTTCAGGGTGGCGGGGAATCGTTTGACGTTGGTTACCCTCCTGGAAAAGAAAACCCAAAATATAAATTTGAAGTAAAGTTTTTTAAAGATAAAAATAGTGTAGCTCAAATTTCTAAACACGGTATTAATTTTCGTAATTATGTACTTGAGGAAGCGAGAAGAATTCTAGGTGACATTTACAATGAATATATGTTCCTTGACGACGATGACCGTAACACAGTAAATTTACATGTTATTGATAATATTGGAGTAAGAGATGATGCTGATTGGTCTTTAGAAAAATATTTAAAAAATTATTTTCTCGATAACATTAGTACTGGTGGTTTAAACTTTAATGTACTTTTTAAAGGTAAAAGATTTAATAAAACAAAGAGCGGGTTTCATCCGTTGATTAGTGCTGAGTCGTTAATCGAGATATTAGATACAATAACAGGTAAGGATGAAGAGGAAAATAAAGAAGAGTTTAGTAAAGAAAATCCTCGCGTTGTTACCGTTAAGACAACACTTAAGGATCTTTACGGTGTAAATAATTCTGAAAAAGGAGAAAAGTTGAACAAGCAGATTGATCGAGAGGCTGAACATATTGATAGAAAGTTTATAAAAATAAAGAGTAATATTACCGGTGAAAAAGTAACAAGCGTTACCGGTTTTTATAAACAGATTAAAAAGCTTAATTTGTCAAAAAGACTTAGTAAGCTTAAGAAAGAATTAAGTGAAGAAAAGAATTTAAGAAGTTTATTTCCTTCTAGTCTTAGTGGTCTCTTTCTCGTGTACCCGGAAGGTTATCGTTATATACCCGAAACAGATATTAAGGATTATATTAAAATTACAACTATATCTAGAGATAAGTTTAATATAACATTTAAGAGCCCGGAACATGAAGCCTAAATGCTACTTAGACATGGATGGGCTGCTTGCCAACCTCTTTGATTATATTGGTCAGAAGATTTATAATAAAAATTACGAGCACGTTACAGCTGAAGAGAAAAAAGAGGCTCGAAGTATTTGGACAAATAAAGAAGAGTTTTATCAAAAATTAGGTGGATCGTACGAAGTGTTTGCCAGCCTTGATCCTTATCCTACCAACGATATTTTAATTAAAAAAGTTATAGAGAAGTTTGGAGGGTTTTATATCTGTACACATCCCTCCCCTATTGAAAGAAGTGAGTGTATAAGAGGCAAGCAAGATTGGATTAATAAGCACGTTGTACCAGTGTACGGGCAATATCTTTTAGGTGTTGAATTTCCCGAACATAAATCTGAGTATGCTGTTAACACTGATGGTTCGCCAAATGTACTCATTGATGATTTTTCACCGTACATAATAAGCTGGAGAGATAAAGGCGGTATATCTATTCAGTTACAATCTAGTCTTTACGATAATACATCTATAGCTACTTACCTTGATGAAGAGCTTGCTAAGATCGATATGCAGGAGTCGTTTAAATTATTCTTTGAAAAGTCAATACATGAACCTCGCCACCCAGGTATCTTAAAGCGACAGGTAAAAGGTAAATTAACTTGCTCTAAGGCTAAAAGTTTAAAAAGTAAAGGCGGGTTAACAGCGAAAGCTGCTCAAAGATATTTAAATTATCATTGTCAGTAGTTGCCTTTTTTAAAAACGAGTTTAAACAATTAAAAGAGTTGCCTTTCTTTTAAAAGACTTTACTATAAACATATGAACAACAAATTCGGGGGTATAATCTAATGGGTATGTTTGATACAATTTTAGTAAAGCGTAAGCTCCCTCTATCTAAGGAGATTAAAAAGGCTTTTCCTGATACTGATTGGACCCAGGAAGATTTTCAGACGAAGTCATTAGACAATACAATGACCATTTATACCATTAAGGGCACTGGTCTTTATTGGGACAAGGTAGAAGGTGAGCATGTCAGAACAATGACAGAAGAAGAGGAGAAGAAGGCTAAAAAGAATAGGAAGTGGGTATGGCCTTATGAATTCGTTGAATCTAGTCGTAAGACAGTAAAAGAACCTTTTCATGGGTCTATTAACTTTTATCACTATAAGGAAGATAAGGATAATAATACCTGGGACATTGAGTTTGATGCTCTTTTTAATACTGGAAAGCTTGTGAGCATCAAGCTTGTAAGAGCTAAGATCTCAAGTACAGCTGAAGAGAATGAAGCCATGGAAAAGCAATGGCAGGATCGATTGAATGCTTATGAAGCCCATCCCTGGACAAAGACTAAGAAGATTCTGAATAAGATTACTTTTAGTTATTGGACAAAGTTTTGGAGCAACTATGTCTCCAGAAGCCTTTACTGGGTTGCTCAAAAGATCCAGAAGCTTCAACTTTGGGTTATTAGAAATTTAGCTTAATATGAGAAAAGATTATATTCCCTTGTTGTCATGGCTTAGTGCTATGATTCTAGGTATAGTAATATGGTTTTATCTAATTAAATTTGTATGGCTCATTTTTGTTTAAACGCCTCGGTCCCTCGTCATGTTTATGGATATGTGGATAAAGCTATACTTCATGGATGTTTTATACCTCAATATAAATACGAACCTTGCATTATATTTGGAGTAACATCAATACCCTCAAGAGCTTTACATTTTTCTATACTATGTGAGTCAGGTGCTCAATGGGCAAGAATACCACTTCACATGCTTAGACACGAGAAGAATACTAACTCTCTATCAGGAACGCATGATCTAAGCAATTTGCAAATGTGGGATAATCACGGTTGGGATTTTAGCGTTGTACAATACGACTTTTTAAGAGAAATGAGTTGTGAATATATTAACAAGGATAGCATTAAAATACCTGCACGTTACTGGTTTACTTTAGATCATACGGATAATGGTTATTCGCAATATCCATCTCAACATAAATGTTATCATTTATTACTACTGGAGGACGGTAGTGGTCAAATAGCAGCACAACCAAATAATAGAATTTTATGGAAAGAACATTCGTTTGTAAAAAATGTGGATAAAATAACCTATAAAACAATGTCTCCAAAAACTTGGCATTGTGAAACAGGTAAAAACGCAGACGAAACATCATTTACAAACAATTAATTTGCATGTAAATAAAATTAGAGTAAGTAATACACTTTTTTATTGACCTTTCTCTAGTTTGAATATACTATAGATATATGGCTAATATTATTATTATAGGCGATATTCACAACCACTGGGTTGAGGCAGAGGCTATTGCATCGAAGTATGATGCTACTCATACTATTGTCTTCACAGGTGACTACTTCGACAACTTTGGGGACTCAGCTATTGAGGCTGATCAAACAGCTCGTTGGCTTAAGGAGTCTTTGTCTAAGCCTAATCGAGTTCATTTGATGGGTAACCATGATGTGAATTATGCTTATTTTAATTTGAGACCTGGTTCTAACCTTGGTGATCAGATCTATAATTGCTCAGGTTATTCACCAGCTAAGGATGATGCTATTAATAGGATCATGTCTAATGAGGACTGGAATAGGGTTAGGCTTGCACATAAGCAGAATAGCTTTTGGTTTTCTCATGCTGGTTTTCATCCCTTTTGGTTCTCTAGTCCTCCTTATGGAATGGATGATAAGGTCATTGAGATTAAACTTAAGAAGATTCAAAAGGCTATTCAAGATAGAGAGTTCAGTAATGAGCTTGGAGCTGCTGGAAAATGCAGAGGTGGAATGAATCGAGTTGGTGGATTGCTTTGGAGGGACCAGATAAGGGAATCCTATACAGGCTCTTATTGGAATGATGAGTCTGGTATTAAGCAAGTATGCGGGCACACACCTGTAAAATCAATCGATGTTGAAGAGACTCGAAACAAAGGTCTCTGTATTGATATTGATTGTGGATTGTCTCAGGTGCTTGAAATCCTAGAAGATGGTACATATAGTATCATTGATACTGGACTTGAGAGCTTTTATAAAGAATCAGAAAGAAAGTTTGCTGAACAAGAAAAGAAAGCTAGAGAAGAACAGAGAAGGAAATATCTTGATATCAGCAGCTGGGGATCTTATGATGATATCTATAACAAACTAAACAAATCATGAAGAAGATACTAAAACCAAAACAACTTGAACAAGCTGCTTATTTTTCTGACTTTACAGGTCAGCCTTTTGGTGGTCTTTTTCATCCTCCTGTAGAGCTGAAGATGACATTTAACTATGGATCGATTTATGATCAGTCTGAAGTTACTTTGCATTTGTCTGATAAGGACATGGAGCCTATTTTAGATCTTATTCAATCTAAACTGAATCCTGATTATAAGAAGGATCTCAAGGATACACTAGATGACTATAATGAGGAACTAGATGCAGCTATGGATTCAAGAGATCCAATGATGTGTGAATATTATATCTCCTGTAATAGTCTTATTAAGAAACTCTTAGGTCCAGTAGATTCGACTGATTTTATTTCTGAAGATAGAGATAGAGGATGAAATGGCTTAAAAGATTTCTCTATATAACTAGTGGTAAGTCATGGAGAACAAGATTTTATTTTCTTAGTTATGCCTATATGCCTTGGTTAATTCATAGAGCAATATGGAGAGGCTATGTTGAGTAGGGTTTTTTGATTAAATAATATTATGAAGTTTGATAAATTGACAGAAGCTTATATGGGTATTGTAGGTAGTAAAGATGATCTTAATAGGGAAGATTATGACCAGAAAATTAAAATCTGGGATGAGTTGAGCTCTAAGATAAGTGACAGTAAAACAAAAATGGCTGTAAATGATATGTTTTATGTATATAAGCACAGTATACAACATAAAGATAAAGCAGCATATAAATCTATTAAAGACAAAGTAGATATTATCTTTGATTTTTTAGCGAAAGTTTATTCTTGACCTGTTTATAAAATGCCTATAGTATTAAGGCATGATTAATTCATAGAGCAATTTGGAGAGGAGAAATAAACAATGAGTGATGTAATTCCAGATCTAAAGGCTACAGAGGAAGGATGTATTCCAGAAGCTAATATTCTAAATGCTATCCCTAAGGATTTGATTCCAGCCTGGGTAAAGTTCATTAATGGACAGACTGTCTCTAAGCTCAGTAATGGAGACTGGGGAATCTATGAAGGGGATTATCAAAGGTTCAGAAGGAATGTAATCAATTTTGCTAAGAGGGAACAAGCTCTAAATGAATTAGCTGCACAGGCTCAGGAACTTAATATGGGATATGAATTATGAAAATACCAATGCCTGAAACATCTGATTGGAAGACCTCTTGTGGGTCATGGGAAGGATTCTGTAAGACAGTAAGAAAATCTATTGCAAAGAATTTAGGAAGTGGTATAATAAAGTTTAATAAAATGACAAACCTAGAAAAAATAGCTTATCTAAATGAGATTTGGTATAACTTAATCTCTAGTAGTGATTCTGGACATAAAGATAGAGACTGCCATTTTTACATCTCACAGACTTTCTCATATGGACAAAAGGGTCAGTGGACAGTAGCACATCATGGCTATATTAACCACAAGTATGAAGAGACTAGTTTTGATACATATGAAGAGTGTCAGGTTGAAATGATCAACCTTTTAAAGAATTCTATTATTGAAGAGGCATCTTGGTACCTAGAACATTATGGTGATCCAGATTGGGATCAGCATCCGAAGTATGGTATTGATGACCTAGAAGAGATTATTACTAGAGTAATGCTTATAACAAATAAATAGCATCATAATATGACCTATTCACTTAAAACACAAATTGCTATGGATCATCTGGAAGAGTTTTCAGCTGATGTCATAGCATCATTATCATTAGCTCAGTACTATGATCTTCAAAGGGTTGCCTATGATATTGATCTTGTATTGAAAGAGATTGGATATTTGCCTAATGAAGAGAATACTGCTCCTAAGCAGTAAATAGTATAATGGTCTTAAAAGATATTGTAAGAGAAGTCTCAGGGTCTATTATGTCCCTGTGCTGTTTAATTGGTTCAATGCCTCAGATTTACAAAATCCTTAAAACAAAACACTCAGCTGATCTTGCACCAGCTTCTATTCTCATTTCCTTTACTTGTGCTGTATCAGGTATGATTTATATATTGACTGGTACATACTCTTTTTGGTTATTTATAAATTGTGTTAATGGTATAATATTATCAACAATTTTGTTTTGCTGTTGGTACAAATACAAATAAATTATAATTAAATAATATTATGAGCACATATACACTTCCTGAATCTGTTGATCTTGAAGAGATGAAAGCTTCTTTTAAGCAACATGGATATGCTGTAGCAAGAGGACTCTTTTCTGAAGCTGAAGTAGAGGAAATAAAAACAACTTTTACTAAAATTGCTGAAAATGGTCCAGTTCCAGGTCACTTTGAACCTCTCTCAAAAGAGGAGTCAGGAGGAGATCCTTTAAAAGAATTTCCAAGAATTATACATCCTCATAGATTTGATGCTGTATCTAAAAAGCATCTAGTTCACCCAGGTGTTATGACATGTTTAAAAGAGCTCATGCAGGATGACCTCTTAGCAGCTAATTGTATGTTCTACTATAAACCACCAGGCTCAAAGGGACAGGCAATGCATCAAGACAATTTCTATCTTTTAGTTGATCCACAGACATGTGTTGCAGCATGGACTGCTATTGATGATGCAGATCCTGACAATGGTGGAATGTATCTGGTAGCAGATACAGCAGAAGAGGAGATCATATGTCCTAAACAAGCTAATGCTAATGAGTCATTTACAACACACTTTGTACCAACCCCAAAAGGAAAAAAAGCTGTTCCCTGTATTATGAAAGCTGGTGATACATTATTCTTTAATGGTTCTTCAATTCATGGCTCAGGACCAAATAGATCCAAAGATAGATTCCGCAGATCATTTATCTGCCACTATGTTCCAAAGTCTACCAAGCGCATTAGCAGACATTATCTACCTCTTTTAACACCCGAAGGAGAAGATGTTATGATTGAGGCTAACGAAAGTGGTGGCCCTTGTGGTAGTACATGGGAAGGTGGACAGCACTAAATGCAGCATAATGATATCCATGTTATTGGTCATGCTGCGATAGGTCTATTAGCATTTGGAATGCTAATGTTCTTCTTGATGATCTTCAAAGGAGTTAAGAAGGTAAAGAAGAAAGGCAGAAAAGCAGTTAAAAGAACTAGTAGATTCGATTTATATCTGGAGGAATTAGAAAACTTTAAGAAGAGCTGGTTTTATGATATTTAAATCTCTTTCAGAGTAACATTCCCCTTCTTGTCAATAATCAAATAGTGACAAGGGTCATCACAAAAGGATCCTGAGTTGTGATACTCTTTTCCTGACTCTAAACACTTAAAGCTCTCGGCAAAGTGAATATGACCACCAATAATGGCATCATAGTCTTTGTCTTTAATATAGTCCAAAGCCTTATTCCTAATCTTTACTTTTACATTTAAAAATACCTTTGATGTTCTCTTTAACCATCTAGAGAACTTCTTTGATCTATCAATACTCTGGAAAAAATAATAGATGCTTTCAGCAACATGAGTTATAATAGGATATTTTTTAATGAATGAATCAAATTGGTGAAAATGAATAAACAAGAACTTCTTATTATTAATTGTTAATTCATACTTGTCAACAAACTCTAACCCTAGAACCTTTATTAAGAATGTTGAGTTTATGTCATGGTTACCTTTAATGAGAGTGACTTCTTTATTTTTAGATATCTTTCTAATAAGAGCTAGAATTCTCCAATGTTGCTTCTTATATCTTTCTATATGTTTATTATCGAATAGATCCCCATTTATAATCAAATGGTTATACTTCTCATTCTTTAAAACCTTAGCTAATGACTTGACCCTAGAAACAGGTGAACCTAAATGAACATCTGAGATTACAAGAATATTATCAGTCATCACTGATACTTATTGACATTTCTAAACTTTCATTTAAATTTATTATATGGTAAAAACAGCAGCCCTAGTACTATGCCTCTTTGCAGTAACATTAAGAGCATATGAGAAACCTGAATTTAAATTGATTGATTATTTTGATTCTTTTCATCATAGTGGAGATGTTATAGAGGACATGAATAGGTTGCAATCTAAATACCATCTCAAAGTATCAAAGAAGAATGATTGTCAATTAGGTGGAATTATTAGTAGAGACTTTAAGTTTCATGGAGGTAATCAACCTATTGTTACTCAGACTGGATTGATGTTTGCATTTTAATCTTGACATTCTCATTCTTTACTTTATTATAGGGTTATGTTCGATTTATTTCCTAAGAAGAAGTCTGTTGATGAGCATTTAGAGAGTAATGGGGCTCTTTATGCTAGTATCAAAAAAGAAGCTAGTGATTTAGCATCGGGTGTTGTTAATGGTGTATATGAAATCATTGCTCTTAAGAATGAGCTTCAGCATCAATTGGATGAGAATGCTAAGCTTTTAGATGAGAAGAAAAACCTTGAAGCTATTCTCAAGTCCATTGAAGAGGATGGAACAGAAGAGCATAATGCAGCTGTAAAGCTTAGGCAGGAAAATGCAAAGCTTAAGGATGAGATTGCTAAGTGGGAAAAGGATTGGGATGAACAAAATAAAGTTATAATACATCTCAATGAAAGAGTTAATGAGATTGATAGTGATGTTAATAGAGATCTTAAAGATGAAGTATTTTGTTTGAAGAATGATTATGCTGTTCTTAGAGCAAATCATCAGATTGTTCAGAATAATTATAAGAAGTGCACTGAACAGAGAGATGAATATAACCATCAACTTAATGCAGCTAATAAGGAGATTGAGATATTGAAGAAAGATATTCAGGATTATATTTTTGAGAAGTCTGATGAGTATAATACTCTTAAGGCTTTGTATGAAAGAGCAAAGAGGGTAATAGAAGGGGTTGAAGTAGATCTGGATAAGTCTTTGGATGAACAGAGTGACAAAGATATTGCTTTTACACCTTGGGTAGAAGAACCTATTGATTGGAAAGGCTTACCGAAGTCATTCCCTAATGAGTTTCAAGATGATAAAACAACAGCCGATAATCTTGAAGAGAGATTCGATGAAGGAAAAGATATTTTAGACTATTTCAAAAAGCCTTGGAAGTGTAAAGATGTAAAGGCAGAAAAGTCTTGGGAAGAAGCAGCATCTGATTTAGCTTTGAGAGTAGTAAAGCTTGA
>Ga0209492_1000618_pt1 | contig 10986 bp, 24 predicted proteins | sample PPLLak12cMay2015_FD_187253 | JGI IMG/M metagenome (GOLD analysis project Ga0209492, IMG submission 187253) | Freshwater sediment microbial communities from Prairie Pothole Lake near Jamestown, North Dakota, USA - PPLs Lake P7 Core (1) Depth... | ecosystem: Environmental > Aquatic > Freshwater >... | reverse complement strand
ATTTATATAGATAAAACGACTTATCGACATGTAGATTTGTCGACATTTGGCCTAAAACACACAGTTATCCACAGAAAATCAGTAGTTATCCACAGGAAATCATAAAAAATGACCACAAAATGTCAAAAAGACACTTGTGGCCGCAATATTCCCGTGATTAAATTTGTTCGTTCGTAATAAATATCCGTGATTAAAATGGCTCGTTCGTAATATATTCCCGTGATTTTTTTCGTGCGTTCATAATGTTGATATTTTATTTTATGGCCGGGGGCTACAAAGCGTAGCCACTAGAACACTCTCTGTCCATGAAGATACATGCGCCATGTTGCATATGATGGTTTTTTACAAGTACCACATGCCATAAAACCAAATTGGCTCCATGCCCATCCCTGCCGGGTTTTCTTAGTCTTAGTAACTGTTCCCTCTCTTAGAGAATTGCTTCTCGTGGGGGTACATTTACACCACACCGATTTCTCCTGGGTGTGAGCGAAGGGTCCAACCGTTCTCCGCGATGAATCCACGACTGAAAACATCGGTGAAAGCGAACTCCATAGTGAGCCACGTCTTCGTCTCTCCGTCTACCTCTACTGTGTAATACATTTGATCCTCCTTAGTCGTTGTGGATCTATTCTAGCAGATCGCCGGGCCGATGTCAATAGGTGGTGGAGGCGGGGGAGGCTCGGATCCCCTCTTGAGTATCTCCCTAGCCGGATGACTGATAGGGAGACCTCCCACCGTAGAACCTAGAGCAACTTCCCCAGGTTCACGTTGTCGTAGAACTTTCCATCAAGCGTGCGAGACACGAGACGAAGCCCGGAGACTCCGGTGTTCCAGTGCTCGATCTGAGTCTTGACGGTAACCTTCTTGTTCTTAGCCATTTGCATTCCTTTCGTTGTGTGGTCTATAGTTTACCACGGTTGGTCGAACTCTGTCAAGTCTACCGCATCAACAATCTCCGCCGCTTCCATGTTTGTCATGTAGGCCAGGCTCGGATTGTCTGCATATCGCTTATAGGTAGTCAAGTATATGACCATCCCATCGATAATATGCTTTTGTACGGTGACGTTATGCTGATTTAGGATATGGCCTGCGAAGAGCATAGAGTTCCAATCGAACCTGCTCGCCGCGTCTACCAGACCCTGTGCAGCCTTTTCTGAGGGTGTATACATGGGAACATCCTATCACGTTCCTGCTGGAACGTCAATAGGGGCACCATACTTGGCTGATCCTGTAGACCACCGGACGATGTGCGGGAATGCTTTAATACCACTCCGGCAAGAACACCGAGAAACATGGTACTTGCATCCATAACACACCCCGGAAGCAATCTTATGGCCATCAGAATCATAGCCCACCATTTGTCGAATGTCTCGTTGACGAGGTTGCGGCGGAAAAGGCTTGTACACACGAGGCCCAGGATCCGGAACGAGCAACTCCTCTCCGGGTTCCTGACTGTGTAGGTCAGAGAACTTCATCCCTGCGGACACTGCACGAGCAATCTCTGCCGTCGCTTCCTTCGAAAGCCTTCCACGGGCTTTGGCAATCGCTAGCGGTGGGTTTAAACCAGCAAGGTACTCCCTACGTGTTTGCATGAATCTCCTTACAGATAGGTGTGGGAAGGCATCGGCATCCATCACTCTAGACTATGTTATCCGATTTTACCTAGTGAAAGACCTTCCCCTCGGGTTACTCCGAGTCCTCGGTGGCCTTCGGAGCGTTCTTCGTCACGTAGTCCGTGATCGCCACGTACTCCGCCTCGCTGATCTTGCCGGTCGGCGTGATCTCCACACCCAACTGCTCGGCAATCTCGCGGACAGACTTGGCGGGCTTGCTCTGCAAGAACTGGAAAACCACGTTCGCAGAGACACGGCCACGCTTGCCGTGACCCTCGGTGATGCCAGCGCCCTGTGCGAACAGGCGGGCCTGGTGAGCAACCTCACGCTTAGTCAGTGTGTCAGACATTTTGTATCCTTTCGTTGTTAGCCCTTGTTGGCTTATGGTCCTATTCTACACGGTTCGAGCGGGTCTGTCAAGAGATTTCCCTAGTCATTTGTGACTATCTTCTAGGTCAAGCCAGAGTTCCCCGGTGTCCGGGTCGGAGTAGATACCATGATCATTCTCATGACTGATCTTGTCGTTGTTGGCCTCATCAAAGCCTTGTGACTCATCGACAAGACCATCACACCAGGCGCAACGAATGTCATAGAAATCTTGTCCGAAGGGGCAGTCCTCGATGGTGACAATATTCATGAGGGTATCCTGAAAACTCATGCCACCACCTTCCAATCATAGTCTAGATCCATCAGATCGACAGAGCCAAAATACTCTGCCATCTCATCAGAGATAATGTCATCGGTGATTTCACCTTCACCATAGATCTCATCAAAATATTCTTGGGGAAATACTACTTGCAGCGTGACCACTATATCGCTCATGATGATCCTTTCGTTGGTTACACTGATTCTATCACAGATTCCCGTGCTTTACAAGAGCCTTCGTAAATGGGCGGAATGTCCGTTTCGCCCCCGGCCATCACTCTGTGTAACCGAGTTCGGGGAGTGGGGCCAACGACAACCCCACTCCCCCTCAGGTGACTAGAAAGTCCAGCCTTCATCATCCTCGGAGTCATCTTCGTCATAGTAAACGAAGTCTCGTTGGGGCTGCTCGACCTCCTGGTCAACAACGTATCGACAGACACGCATCTTAGCCCAATTGCAATCAGTGGGAACCGATACAACGTCACGCGGGTTGACAATCACCCGCAAAGTGCGAGGGCCGAAGGTGCTGGCGTAGTCCCATGTTCCAACGTGCAGACCAACCGAGCATCCACGCGAAGGGTCATGCTCGACCGACGACCGGGCCATTTCCAGCACGTTGCCGGGAATGTTCGGAAGGCTGCCATTCATTTCGACGCCATTGACAATTCCTGGTCCCCGAGTGAGAGAACCGAGGTCATCGCTGACACCCTTATACCCAACGAGGTCGCCATCTTCGGTGATGGTGAAGTCGTGAGTGTTCAGCCAGTCGAACAGGTTATCCCGCGAGTGCTTGCGGGGGTTGGTGTAGCACTTCTCCATGAAGTATGCCAGCGAAGTCAATTCGGTTGACGAGTCGGCACGACTAATGGCATTTGCCAGGGAGTTGTGGATAGCGTCACCGTCGAAGTAGACAATGCCATCACGGATTGACACACGCTCTGTAACCTGCCGGAACACGTTAGAGGTTGCGGTCGGAATGTCAGTGATAAGTTCCCTGACGGTGATTTCGTCATCCTCTAGGATAGCATCTACGATATCTTCCCAGAATGGATTGGAGTTGGTGACGGTGAAGATTTCTGAGTTACCCGGCGTTCCGAGTACCACAGACAGTGACTTTACACCGTCCTGCTTAGCGATTAGATACTTCATGTTAGTTCCCTTCGTTGTATACTGCATTGACGTACAGTAGGTTGTGCTTCTTAGTTTTATCACCGTGGTAGGAATACCTGTCCACCAGTGGGTACTTCTGTGTCAGGCTTTTTGTTGGCCTTGTGCTTCTGTTCCAGATGTCTATTGTACCAGTTCTGACTGGCCGTGTCAATAGGGCGAAGTCAGGGTCATCTGAGGTTGCCAGCATTTTAGCGACATTCCGGTAGTTGTCATCGTGGTCGGCGTAAAACAATTCCGCCTCGGTGAGAGATTCTTTTAGCATCTTGGCGAAGTTCTTTCCGTACCAAACGTAGAATTCCTCCGCTGTTGGGTTTTCCCGAAGGAACTTATCCCAACGGTTCTTTCCGAGTGCCACTACTTGCATGTTCGGGAATGTAGCGTGAACGTCATTGATCATGCCGATGTAGTCTGGGATATCGGCGGGTGAGCAGTAGAGAATCTTCTCGTCAGTGTCGAGAATGGTAATGGCATCCCACTGTCCCTTAGTGGAGTGCCTGCTGTAATAGGATTTGCTACCACCACCGCGATAGATAACTACTGGAATTGTTCCAACCTGTCCACCGCCCGTTGACGCATTACGGGGCAATTTGATGGCATTGATATCAGACCACTTTACTGATTTGATATCATCGGTCCACGGTGACGCCGGGTTGGTGGAGAAGAATAGCACCTGATCATGCTTTAGGTTATTCTGTTCCATATAAAGTGCCGTCTTTTTGGAAGCGGCAGGAGTGGGCTTAGAGGCATTGTCATATCCAAGCACGACAAGCACGTTGGGAAGCATTAGGGTACGCAATTCCACACGGCTGGACTCGAAAACCTTATTGCCATAATCTCCGGTGCTGTTATTGTACCTTCCTGCCCCGATCTTGATACCGAAGTGTGAAACGTCCTTGTAACTAATGAACTTCTCACCCTGGAATGACATAGAAGGCAATTTGCCTGGGCCGATTTGGTTTACCCACCGCGCCCAAACCTCGAAAGCCTGACCGTGGGTTTTAGCAATTCCCAATTCACCGAGGACAGACTTCTTTACCTCGTCCACCAATTCCTTCTGGATTTGGTCAAGGTAAGCATTTGTCTTTGCCGTGTAGGACAATGCCTCGCGGGAAGGTGCAAAGGTAACGGCACCCTCTTTAGCAAAGTGAATGATAATGGAATTGCGACGTTCTGTAATCTTCATGGAGAGTCGCCGGTCGGGAAGATCGTAGGCTACATTCCCCATAACGATAACGTCTGAGCCTGCCCACGTTTCAGGAAGGACATAGTTCCGGGCACCGATCTTCGATACCCTCTCCTGAGTCACAAGCAGTTCGGGTTCCTCACCGTTCAGCAGAACCGTACCAGGCTGCCAGTAGTAGAAAAACCTCTCGGCCTTGTGCTGAAAGTCATGCCCACGTCGGGTCGGAATGACAATCTTAGTTCCGTTACCATCAGACGTGCCAGACACGTCAACGACATTGATAACGCCGATGCCATCTTCGTTCCGAGTGACAATGGCCTGCACACGCTGACCATCCTTCACCGACTCGACAGTGAATTGCGACGTGTATGCCAGCGCAGACTTACCACCGAGGCCGAGCATACCCTGAACGTCGTTGCTGCCACGCTTCGTAGACTTGCCATACTTAGAGTAGACAGACCGCATTTCATCAATGCTCATCCCGACGCCGAAGTCCTGAATCGTGAGATACGGGTTATCGTAGGTCGGGGTGGTGACGTGAATCGGCAGATCAGACTTGCCAGCCATAATCATAGCGTCACGAGCGTTGGTGGAATATTCGCGGAGCGGAGCAAGTTCCTCGTCAGAATACAACTTAGTCATCACTGACATAAGGTGTGCTCGACCCTCCGCAGAGAGGTCAAAGTCCATCTCGATAGACTCTCCATCAAGGTTACCCTCAAGAGTGTCACCGTAGGTCTTAGTTGGGATAGCCATGTGTTTCTCCTTCGTTGTCGTTGTGACACGATTCTATCATGGTTCGGATGGCCGTGTCAAGAGATTCCCGTGATCTTTTTTTATCGTTCATAATGACTTGGTAAAAATTCCCGTGAGCCGGGAGCCCCATCGTAATTAGACGGTAAGATTAGCCCCCGGCGGTTACAGAGAGTAACTATCCCATTCGATCAGAATATCAGCATTTTCGATACCATCCCAAACGTATGCGAATCGGTCATCATGAGGGTCAGCCAAAAACTCTTCGACTTCATCAGGTGTGGCAAATCGATAATACTTAGCCATAAATGACCTCCCCAATAAATGTGGTCTGCATGATGCGATCCATTCCATCAGCATCCAGATCGCTGGCGATTAGTTGTGCTGCAACAAATGCATCCTTAGATGCTACCACAGATGCAACGTCGGCGATCTCTTGCCAGGACTTAAAATCCTTTTCGATTCGAGAGTCCGGGTCGTCAGCATCTTCGAACCACTCCGCCTCGATTCCATCATCAGTGGCGCGTGCTCCGTACCACCACTCCCAGGTAGTCCACCCGGAACCCCAGCAGTGATCCTTCCACTCTTCGAGATCCATTTTCATTGGAATGGTAAAGTTGATCATCGTCCTGGTACCTCTACAATCTTGTTATCGATTACGCACTGGTCAAGTTCTGCGATGTAGTCAGCACCGATTGTTTCGCACCGGACCTGATTATCAGAAATCTCGCGGTACTCTTTATCTTCCGATACCGCCCAAAAAATCATGCCGATGAAGAATGCCACAAAGATCGCAATCATCACGCCGGTAAAGAACTGGTCAACGCTAGGCTTTTTCATCAGATTACTCCTACAAAGTTGAGGATGACATACCAGACAAAGAGGCATCCGAAAAGCGCAAATGACCACACGGCAACGTTCAGCCAATCAAACACGATCCACCACAAACTTCTGGTCATGCCAGTAGTCAAACTGCTTCTTGGCGGCATATGCTTTCGCCCGCGTGGGATATCCACCTAGGACGATTTCTCTGCGCTTATCAACGATTAGCCACATATTATCCTCCACTTCTAGAGTCAGACCACAGCAACCACACCAGTATACCAACCAGCAGCAGTCCTGTCAAGAGTGTGATCACTGAAAGTCTCCGGGGCAGAGAGATTCGATACCCTCCCGGTCGTCCAGACCGTGAAGCGTTGTGTCAAACTGCGCCAGGATAACCGCCATCCCCTCGATACGATTTTCCAGGGCAAACAACTGAACCTCGTCCAGGTCGTCGCCAAGAATGTATCTGGTGGCAGTCTCAAGAATGATCTGCTGATTCGCGTGAATCAGAGCCAGAAGGTCCTCGATGCTCGCGTAGGTACGACCATCGACCGATGTAGTCTGAATGTTCTCCATCGACTCGGCAGCGGCTGCTCCGATGAGGGCCTTATTCTCCAGTGTGCTCATGCTTTCCTCCTATGTTGGTAGTACCATTCTAGGGTATCAGCCTAGTATTGTCAACATATTCCGGTGAATATTTGTGATCATCTTAAATAGTCACATTTGACTATTGACGCCGGGGGCCCTCACTCTCCGTAGTTGGCCTGCAACAGTGTGTGGTTTCCACGCCCGGTGACCTCGGCATAATACACGTCACCCATTTCCTTGTAGTCTCCATCCACCTCACAGAACACACGGCCATAACGATCTGCCATCGTGTTCGCTCGTGACTTGTAGAACTTGAGAACCTTCCACGTCCACCCGGAGGTAGGGTCATACCACGTTTCATAGGGGTCAGTGACAGGTCGTGTCTTGCGAAGTGACATCAGAAAGGCTCCTCGTCTAGTGGTCCAGGTGCGCCGAACCATGTGCCCTGTTCGGCAATGCGCTCACGGTGTTCGGCATAAGCGCGATTCTCGTCCTGGTCAAGCGCCCAGGAGACATTATCTGAGGGGTCGGGGAATGATGTAGTGGTCAACTTCTCCCGCAGGCGGGCGAGTGCGTCATCGGAGAGAACCTTCTCGACAGCGTTCTTCGAGTTCACGAGTGAAAGGGTCATCCCGGTGGCCAGGTTCCACTGCTCGCGCAGATCCTTGATAAAGTTGATCTTGCGATCACGGTAGTATTCCGGGTTCGAGTCGAACAGTGTCTGAGCGATCTCTTCCAGCGTCGGTGGCCTGCGAGCGGGCTCGTCAATCTCGAAAAGCCACGTTCCCTCTTCGTTGGTGAAGTGACCAACGGCATCCTCGAACTCTTCATCCATCAGATCGACACGGAGGTACTGACCATCAGCGTAGAATGGAAGCGTGTCGAGCGCTTCGAGCGTCTGAGCGATCAGTCTGGCCTGGGTTGCTGTTATCGTTTTCATAGTGATGATTCTACCGGATTCCCGTGAGTTGCACAACCCTTCGTAACCGTTTCGTTATATGAATATTTATGCCGGGGGCCGTCACTCTAAGTGACGGCTTGACTACATCTTCATCTTACCATAGGCGATAATCTCAGAATCTGATAAATCGCCATTCAGAAAATCGAGTTCTTCGCCATTAGCGTCAAAGATAACTAGATTAGATTCCCCCACTCCCCAGGTGCCGGTATCGGTATCGATAAAGATTAGCATTAGAAACTCCCCGCTACAATGATTAGGATTAGGATTATGAGAAAGACAAGGGCGAGTTTATCCATTACACCCGGCCCGCCTTACTAGACGCAAATCGAATGTCCGCCTTGCCTTTAGGACAAAGTTGGCAAGTGAAACACGCTCCACCCTTTAGGCTAATCAGCGGAATAGCACCGATTAGTTCGGGGCACTTTGCGCCGGGGCGATTAGTACCGCGCACCCTTTCGATTACCTTTGCAGCATTGTCCATTGTGTCAGAAAGACTAGCGACCATTACGCTAGGGTATTCAGCGATAATAACGTCTGCCCATTCCTCGTTTGCAACGTCTACCGAAAGGTAAACCGAAAGATTAGGAATGTCAGCGATTAGGTCGATCACGTTTAGGCTATTAGTGAATGACCGTGTGTAAACCCAGAATGTCACGTCAGGATTACGCCTAACGACATTAGCCCACGCACTAGCGTATTCACGGCTAAAGAAGTCACCATCCCAATGAATACGAAAGGCTTTCTCGGCACCACGCTTTTCACAATCAGCGATAAACTCACCGATCATAGCGTTTAGTTCACGGACCATTGTGCCATAGTCGGCATTAGAAAGAATCTGCCAGTTATGCTCTAGCAATGCGCGCATGGAGGGGAATACCTTTTCGAGTTTACCGGCATAGCATACGCTTTCGCATACACTAGTGGCACCGGGGCAAGAATAGGCACGGCCCGCCGGAAGTCCGAACGCATTAGCGATTAGGGGCTGCTTGCCCGCGCGATTAGAAAGGTTCGCCGTTTTACGGTCGTTGCTGCGCTTTAGTGTCATGATGGAATCCTACCATGCCTCGCGGCGCGTGTCAAGGCGCGCGGTGTAGCGATCCTGGCGAGCGTATCGCTTACGGTTACGGACAGGTTGCGCTGCGTTACTGCGGCGGAGGTCCTGAACGCGCTGGACATAGGGCTTCTGTTGCTGTCGTTTCGTTGTCATGAGACGATTCTAGCAGATTATTCCAACGATGGGCATAGTCAATCCGTGCTATTTTAAAATAGTTCTTAATGACTATTGACTTTTGGAAAAACGCCGGGGGCCTTTTTCACCACCCCCCTGCGTAGCGCATTTCGGCCCGCTGAATAGCGATATCCTCTAGGTGATCCTGCCACGACTCCTCGGCATCCATGCCGTACTCGTCAACGGCTGGCACGACACGCTTGCCCTCGCACCAGTCACACGACGCGCGACCGATACGGCCAGCGCGGTAGTCAGCGATAAACTCGCTACGCTCATACGAGTCACCGTACCACTCGTCCAGGTCAGACGACGTGAATGCACCGAAATTGTCAACGGTGCCCTCGCCCTCGCACGCGGGGCAGACGACGAACTTGCTCATGAATCCTCCTAGTTGGTTGACACCAGATTATCAGAAAAATCCCGTGCTGTCAAGCATTCTTCGTAACAAAATGGTAACGGATCGCGCCGGGGGCTTTATCTAGATCAGATAAAGTGTCCTAATCTTCCTAAGATTGGGCCGGTGAATGAGTGGGCCTTGTACCCACAACTTGCGCGTCCGTAGAGGTCTGTTCACTCCATCATTCATCAGCGTGCCAGTATCAGGAATCGAACCCAAGAGGAGGTGGTTTACAGCCACGCCTACGCCCTGCGCTTACTGGCAAGTTCGCCGGGTAGGATGAGATGTCTCTGCCATCCGACGATGAATCTATTCTATCACTACTTTCCAGAGTTGTCAATGTCCACGCGGTACCACGAGCGGGCATTGAAGAAAACGTTGTTGCCGTTGGGCTTTTGAATGAACAGCGATCCATCCTCCATGATGGAGAAATCTGAGGCGGTAAAGTTCGCTACCATAGCGTCATTACCATCACTGTAGTTTACGTTTACCCTCATGATTCTACCACCCTTACCTTAGAGTCTAGATCGAGGTCACGAGTCCAATCGGACCCATCATCCTCGAAGTATGCGTAGATACGCACATGGTTTTCTGAGATTGGTCCTTCACCGGGACCGACAGCCGAAAGGTCATCCGGCTTCCGGATCCAATCGATGAATACCACACGATCTGTTTTCTTGTCGATGATTCGATCACCGTCATGGAGATCGATTGCGTATTTTGTCGTTGTCATGATGGATCCCTCACGATGGGATCCTTCCAGGGTACACCGGGGTCAGATTCTAGGGGCCAACCGAAATGGCGGCAGATGGCAGACCAGTATGCGACCGGAACTCCCCAGTCATCCTTGTGAGAACCGTCATACAGTTCACCAAGTTTTGCGCGGAACTCTTCTTCTGTCATGTTCACACCTTACCAGTTGTTGGCTACAAAGCCAAGGAATCGATTGATGTTTTTGTCATCGTGAAACGGGTCATACTGCGGGTCACCGAGAATCTTTGTAGCAAGATCTGGCCGGTGGAAGTAAAGCGTATTGTAGTATGCCTGTCCTAGCCTCTCATTCTTCGAGTTGATAGAGTAGGACGATGCTGCGACGATGAACTGCTCGAATGTCATGACAGCCTTCCTCGGTTGGTCGTTTCGATCAGCGTACCACACTTGCATGTCATGCGGAAGTCTGAAATCGTGTGAATCTTGTCACACGCTGGGCACTTGACAAATCCTGACAACTTCATACCAGGATCACCCTTTCGTTGCCGTGGTCTCGGATAATGGTTCCAACGTCAACCGTCTTGACATCATCGGAAAACTTGCCCACCTTCACCAGAATGAAGATAGGGGTCTCAGGGTCAAGGCCCTCTGTCGCTTCTGCAAACTCTCGAATGTTCATACCTAGAAGATACCAGATTCCGGTGTGCGTGTCAAGCCTTCTTAAATAGTTCTTTATGACTATTTTGCCGGGGGCTATTTTCCGTTTATCATAGCATCTAGGGTCGCCTGCAAACTAGAAATAAGAGAATTCAGACCGGCATCGGTGACCTCAGGATATTGATCCTGCATAAGAGTGTCAAGGTGCGTCCACAGATTTGACAACTCCTCCCACTCCCTGTCAGTGAATGTAAT
>Ga0209492_1000616_pt1 | contig 11015 bp, 18 predicted proteins | sample PPLLak12cMay2015_FD_187253 | JGI IMG/M metagenome (GOLD analysis project Ga0209492, IMG submission 187253) | Freshwater sediment microbial communities from Prairie Pothole Lake near Jamestown, North Dakota, USA - PPLs Lake P7 Core (1) Depth... | ecosystem: Environmental > Aquatic > Freshwater >... | reverse complement strand
TTGAAATCGCATCAACAAGCATAGTCATGTCTTTTGTACATTATGCACAAGACTACCTGAGGCTTCCTCAGTACCTAGGATATACGTCATTATATGGTCGGAGTACAAGGATTCGAACCTTGGACCCTCTGCTCCCAAAGCAGATGCGCTACCAGGCTGCGCTACACTCCGATGTTCTATTTATCACTGCTCAAAGTCAATGACTAAAAATTAGTGCTTGTGTGGGTTTTCCAAATACCCTGGTCACTGACGGTTCGGCCCCCGGTATGTTTTTTCTGCCGCGGCATTTAATAGTGTTCCTACTCACTATGGAGCTTACATGGCAAAGCTATCCTACAAGTCCGCCGGAAAATATTGGGAAATCCGGTCATTTACCGCCCGACGTACTGTTCGAGTCACACAGTATATACATTACTGGAGTATATAAGTCAGGGCACCGGGTAACGCATGTGCCTATGCGTGGAACTGGACTGGCTCAGGGTTTATACTCCCTTATTGTTATCCGCCACGGAGCCCTAAGGTCTTCCAGAACGCGCCATTTAACTTATTTTAACACGCCCCAGCTTGCGCCGCAAGGGCTGGTGTCAAAACCACATTCTCTAAGTTGATGAGCTACCCATTCGGCAATCTCTTCGTTGCTTTTACCATGCATTCTCTCTGCGCACATTAGCGCAACCTGAAACATAATATCTATTAACTGCTGTTCTCTACTTACTCGACTCATCATCTTCCCAAATTATTCTTGGTGGGCGTTCAGGGTTTCGAACCCCGGACATGCACCGTGTAAGGATGCCGCTCTACCCCTGAGCTAAACGCCCGAATATCTTTTAACTTGTTTCTATTATAGGACCTAGCAGTGCTGCTGTCAACGTCTCCGGATCAATTTCACCTTCGAGTAATTTAAATCCAGTTACATATTCATTCAGTTCTTCTATCTCCCATTTACATTCAGCCCAGGTAAACTCACACGAGATTGCACCACAGATTCCACTACTTCTACCCCATACAACAAGCTTATTATCTATTGCCTGTTTAATGGCATAAAGATAGTCTTTTGAAAAACCATAACAAGCAATGTGACTATCCTTTGGCCAGGTCATTATATTCCTAAAAGTGTTGTAGTATCGAATCCCCTGGACGTGTGGACCTTTCGATGAGGTAACAGGGACTTTCACCCTGCCTAATATACAATGTAGTGACTATTGCTCCAGCCGGAAAACTACAACTAAATATTTATTCGTCGTCGTCGACTTGTTCACCTACATATTTTTTGCCAATCCAGTCGAATAGCCAAAAAACAGGAATAAACAGGTAGAGTAAAATATTCATAATCAGAATGCTTATTTTTCAAGTTTTCAAATTGATTTTGTATGCTGAATGCATTCTTTGTAACCACGTAACTGCGAAGTCAGAATCATAGTATGGCAGGATTTTCACCTACAATTTCTTTTACTCATATACCTAATACCATCCGTAGATCGTAGTGTAGTATATATTTCATTGACGTTCTAAATGTTGAACTACATACACATTTGGTGCCCCAGGAGGGACTCGAACCCCCACACCTTTCGGCGCTGGAACCTAAATCCAGTGCGTCTACCAATTCCGCCACTGGGGCAATTTTTATAATTATAACTTACTATTTATACGTCGTCGACCTATTTTAGTTGATGTTTTATATAGTCTATTAGAATTTTATCTCTTCTATCCTTGAATTCATCATTCTTTAACTCAGATTTAGGTATCTTCATTAAATCGTCAAACTTATACCCTAAATTAGATAGAAAAGCAAGATACCACGCAGCAGGATACGTAACGACGGAATTAAATTTTCGGTCCATCAATTCATGAGAATATGTATATGCTGTGTCATGTGTCCAAAAATCATTTCTCCAAGAAAAATTTCCAATCTTAGCATATCCGTATTTTTTATACTCTAACTCAAATTCACTTTTCCATGCCTTATTCTCGAAAATTACAAGAGGATGAAATGCCCAATCGTACATATTATTATTAACACACCATGCAAGTGTTTCTTCTATGCTAGCTCTGTCTTCTCCCGGCAACCCTATAATAAATGATAGGAAAAAAGATACATCTCCGTTCCACTTTTCTTTTAATTCTAAAAGAAAATCTTTACCGTGTTTTCCGTTCCATCCTTTTCCTACAGCCATAGCAGCCTTTGGATGAAAACTCTCTATTCCAAAATACGCGGACTTCAATCCACTGTCTTTTAAATTCTGCACCATCGACGGCTTGCTCCATATCAAATCGAGCCTGTTATAGCCAACCCATTCCATCTTAAATGGCAATCTTTGTGCAATATCTGCGAGCGCCCAGACCTTATCCTCACTCTCGTTAACTGTATCATCTAAAAAGTAGTATTTCGTAGTACCATACTCATTATAGTTTCTTAAAATTTCCTCTTCAATTAAATGATATTCTCTAATATATGTTCCTGGCTTTTTTCCAATTAATGGGTATGAACAAAATCTACATTTAAATTGACATCCCCTACCTAGTTCAATCGGCAGAACTTCGTCTGCCCTTATACAATCGTCGATATGGAAGCGTTTATTCAAAGTCTTTATATCAAACGGATCTCGCCTGACTAATTTAATGCTTTTTTCATCCATCCATCTCAATAGGCTATCTTCAGCATACCCGTCAAATCTAATCCAATCTAATTTTAAATTTGGATATTTTGATCCTCCGCCGCCGAGAAGCCATCTCATATTAACTTTCGAGTCAACAAGAGATCTTGCGTTTAATACCCAATCTGGCTCTTGCCGAGCGCCATGTGCTGGCTGAACACCTGAATACCAAAACGACGACGTTACACCCACACCTAATGTGTCTGGGTCTATATTTTTTAATGTGATGTCGGCTAGTTCGTTAGCAGTCATTAAATGACAGAAATCAATAACCTTAACAGAATACCCGTGATGGCGCAGCCAGGATGCAAGCTGATACGGGCCGGCTGGCCTAATTGGCGAAATATCTAAGTTAACACATGCCCATAAGATCAAATTAGCCATCTGTTATTTATTCGAATCCCTTGCTGCCTGTTCACGCTCTTTCTTAGATAGATTGGTCATGACAGCATACCCGTCTTCAACTTTCCAGTCAATTTGATCACCAACAAGCCATCCTTGCTCATTCATAAACTTTTCACCTAACGGTAGAAAAATTTCACCATACTCATCTTCTTCTAATATAACTTCCCAACTATTATTCATTATCTCTCCAGTACCGTATATAGTTTGCTTGTTTTTCTTGCATACCGAATTGTTGTCCAAGACCCACTTCTAATGACTTCGTTATCAGTCTTAGGGGCACCGATTAGGTATTCTACAGAATCAACGATCCTATAATCTCGCTTAATGTAAGCCTCGGGAGCTAATGTTTCATCGCCTTGTTTCATGGCACGCTTACGAAAAGAAAGAGGAGGATATACCACAATCTTTACATGCGGTAAAAACTCTCTAACAATATCATGTGCCTCGGCATCTGCGCCTTCGCAGTCACCGTGATGAAACTCTGTCGGGTTTAACTCCAGCATCTTAAGAACGAATTGCTCTTTTTGATTTTGAGACATTCCTTCCCGAGTTCCTGTAAATCCTACTCTCATTCGATTTTACCCCTCAATGCATTAGCAGTATCTTCCTCGCCAATCTGAGAATATCTCGGAATTTCAGGATCATAGCGGCCGGCCAACCAGCGAACAAATCTCGTCTGGTACGTTACACTTGACATGACATATTCGTCAATAGCAGTCTGAGGTACTTCGAATGCCGAACATTTTGATTCTATTTTTCTACTACCTTTGTTAGATTCATAAAAATGAATATAGACCACAATACCTGTTTTCTCATGAGGGAGTCCATGAGCAAAAGTAATACCATCATATTTAGATGTTTTAAGATGTGTCCACTTTTCTTTCTTAAAAAACGAGAACATTATGCAAGCTCCTTAAGGATGAGATACATCTTATGGTACTTTTCGATCCGTGCCACATCCTTGGCAGTAACGCCTTTCAGGCGGCGGATATCGCTGTTATGTCGCAAATCGGCAAGCTTGCAACGAATTGCATCATGGCAGGCCTTAATGCGTTCCATATATTCGTCGTTGGTTTCGCCGGGCACCTTTGTCATTGCACGAATGCCGACAATAACACGCTCAGTGAATCCCATCTCTCGAAGCTCGGCGTATGTAACATCTGTGTCCTCGACTAAATCGTGACCGAGTGCAATGCACTGCAATTCTTCGTCATCGCTCTTCACGTAATACATTACCTTCAGGCAGTGAAGAATATAAGGGTGGCCTCCGCGGTCAAACTTACCAGCAAACTTTGTTGTGGCTAGCACCAGCATCTTATCAAGCATTTCACCGCGTTTCATAATAACTCCTGTGTATACTTAGTGTACTAGACCACAGCTATTGTGTCAAACAGGAGTTGTTGGTTGTAACGATCAATAAAGAAGTCTGGAGAATAGACATCGCCATAATATCTATACCAGTTTGGTTTTTCATTTAATCTCTGAGATACACGCTCAACATTCACCTGCACATCTCGTTTAGTTGGTTGCCAATCTTTTTGCCCAATGCTACCATATACAAAATAGTAATCGTCTGTTCTAAATTCAAACGGGGTAATGTCAAATCCGCGCTGGTAGCATTCTACTGTAAGCAGGTCAAACCGTGCTTTCAAGAATGCTAGTTTATTATAAAAAAATGTAACATGCCCGGTGTTCAGAGTATATTGTGGACAAATTTTTTCATATATCTTGGCAACAGGCTGTGCATGTAAGGATCGCTTCGCAGCAGGTACAATCATTTTAATTTCTCGCCATTCAGCAAATAAATGCTGGTCGGCTAGATCTTCGACACGTACAAGATTAATGCGGGTCATTCTTTGCCAGTTCTTCGATTTGTCTGACACACTTTGCCTGATGATGTACGTCTCCCTGGTACCACTGATATAGGTTACATAATGCCCTAATTCTCTCCATGACTGGAAGAGTAGGGTCGTTGGCAATTGCATTAAGATGCTTTGTTTGTGCAATAAAATTAGAAGTTGTTCTCATAGGATGGGATCAAGGAGTCGAACCCTGACTTTTATATTATATAGTGATTGTGCTACCATTACACTAATCCCTTAAAATTATTACCGCGGCAGGGAACGATCCTGCAACCTCTAGTCCATGAAACAGAGGAACTAGGCCACCTGGGCGGTATATTCTGGTGCGCTGAGCAGGATTCGAACCCGCGACGCGAGGGGTTAGGGCCCTCCGTTCTTACCACTGAACTACCAGCGCATAGTGCCCATTTTACAGGGCACTGTTCTTACTGTCAAGTGGTGTGCTTGTACAAATTCCACTTACGGAAGAATGAACGGTGTTGCCCATCTTCGAGTGGCTCTGTACAGATTGCGCTAAAGCCCATTCCATTATCGGGCTCAAAGAACATATAAAAATCTATTCCTCGACTCTCTAATTTATGAGCAATAAGTTTCAAATCATTCTCGTCCTAGGCTTCGAGCAGAATGAGGCTGGAAATACCAAACTCATCTTTAAACTTCTTACCTGCTTCGTAACAAGCATGACCAATTTGAACAATCTTCTGTTCTGGAGAAATATCCTTGCGGACAAAAGTGTAGATATAACTCATTCTGTTATCTCCTTAACCTTAAATGGAGCATTTCTCTTATCGTACTTGGTAGTAGAAGATAACCACTTTTCCCAATCTACTTCAATTGGGCTTTCATCGGATAACGGATCAATTACAAGATCTCCATTTCTTGCATTGTGTTTAGCATTCGCCACACCGTCCAATATGTGTTCTCCCAGTATCGAATATGCCTTGCCACTCCAGAAGATATTGACTCGATTCGAGCTCCAATCCATTGAAAACGAATTTTCAGTCAATCCTTCAATTAACCCGTCAGTGTTTCGAATCACGACGCGAATAGGCAAATACCTAGAGAGGTTGTGTTTAAGTACCGCAAAGGTCTTGTCTTCCTGAGTATTAATCATTTAATGTCTCCCATCACAACCTTGATTTCTTTAGCAAGTATAAGAAGGGATTGCTTAGATTCGTCGTCGAGCCAGGTAATAAAGGTTGAGTGCTTTGTCATCCAAAGTGCAGAGGCCAGCGAACCATATGGGTAGGCACCGTTCTCAAGTTTTACAGGATTGGTAATTGGACTAAATGACTTACGAAGTCTACTAATTGCGCCTTCTTTACCCTCACCTTTAATGAGGGACCTATAGATACAAAGTGCGGCAATATCTTCACGGGTGATTTTACGTTCTGCTGCGAGTGCTTTCCACTGCGGACGAATGTCTTTGAACGTAACTTGAGTTGTCGAAGCTTGTGCTTCCTGGGTGGCTGTGTCAGCCTTTTTCATAAAATTAAACATGATTTCTTCCTTAAAAATTAAATTGATTATGTAACAAAATTGCAATGCCAAAATCAAATATTCTTAAGAAGAATTAAAGTAAACCTACATCATAGTAGTATCTCCGTTAGTTAGTTGTAACTGTATTTATGTTTTGTGTAGAATCTCCCCGTTCAAAGCGGGGCGTCCTGACGTGACCGTTATACACAAAACATAAACACAGAGAACTCTTTGCAGAATCGAACTGCATCCACCGAGTAAAACTAGGTGTGCTTCCTATACACCAAAGGCATGTATTTATGTCGTAGCTCCTCTTTATTTCTAAAGATATACGCTTCTTTGTATTATTATAGCACAATCAAAGCAGAGCCACAATCGGTATGTGTTTAAAACATAATAACAAACAAGGTAGAATCTTCCCAGGTATCGCGCTTGCCAGGTCTCCTCTTTCGAGGCGCATTCTTTATGCTACGGAATACCTTGTTTGTTACTATGCCACTACTTTAACAATAGTGGCTTCTCTTGTCAACCGATTAGATTAGCTCCAACGATGTGCCGCAATCAGTGCAAAACTTGGATGTTGCCTTGTTGACCTTTCCACACGTCGAACATTTCTGCTTCGTTTTGACCGTAACTGGTTCAGCCACTTCAACTGCACCAATTCTACCTGTTAACCTCAGTACAATAACATGAGAAGTAGCTTCAGCACTGAATCCGTAAACTGTCTGGAACTTTTGCTCTACCTTAGATCCGGGGACGGTGATACCTGCTTCGTTAATCTCGGGTGCGGTAAAACTATCCACCGACGGAATAGTCTGGGCAGCATTATAGGTTGCTGAGGTTGACGAGGCATTTGACGAATATACCGCATTTACTGAAGACCCGCCTATGCCACGCATTACACCTTTGGTTGCTGAATCTGAGCCAAGTTTTACATCACCTAAAGTTTTACTAAAGTTGTCAGAGCCATAATATGGACCACTCCCCCATATTGTCGACCTATATGGGTACCGATAGTCGTTCCACCAAATGTCATTGTGAATAACAGTCTTTATTTCTGGTGCTTCCTTCTCGAACCAGAATTGAACTCTGACAACACCGTCATCTACCTTAACTCCGCGAGGACCATCTTCAATTGCTTGTGTACGCTCAATGAATTTAAAGGCATTACCTTCAGTCATATTTCCGTTGCGAATGAATCTCTTCATCTCAACTTCGGAATTTGCATTTACGATTATTTCAGTACCTTCAAGGACATCGGTGCCGTCAATATGCAAGGTAAATTTTACACGCCTACTATTGAGATTTTTAACTAGCACGCTAAATTCACTACCAAACGGTAATTGAACCAAGTCTTGTTTTTCACGGAGGATTTTGCCGTTATGTTTGATAGCCACGGCCAGCTTATCTTGATACATCATGTTTTCCTTTCTACTGCACACTGACTAGGTGCATATTGTTAAAGTCAGTTAGGTGACCACTTATTGGTCAAAAGTATTTATCTTCGAAAAGACTGTACTCAGCAGAAAAGGGCCGTGCGGCCCCATCTGTCATTCTTTATTTAGAATGAATACTTTGCACCAAATGTGAAGTAATTGCCATCAGCAAAGTTAACTCTCGATGCACCATACTGGTACTGATAACCTGCAACCAGGTTAACTTGTTTACTCAGCGGATAAGAAGCTGTTGCGCCTACTAGCACGCCGGCGCCGTCGGATCCGACACTAGGATCGACAAAATAAGCTCCGCCGATTGCGGCCATGTTAACCCCCTTGTACGAAACAAGATCGTACGAGCCTACCGCGCTCCACTTGTTTACATTCATCGCGCCGCGAGTTGTACGGTCAAAACCAGCTTCCACAACTGTCTTGCCGTAGCGTTGACCAATTGTCATTCCGATTGAGTCAGCCATGCTTGTATCAGCCGATGACACTGTTCCGCGAACGCCAATCTCGAGTGCCGAAGCGGAGACCGCCGCAAGAGCCAGGGCTGTCATAATTGCAATTTTCTTCATAGTTTATTTTCCTTTATAATGTTCGGCTTTTGGCCGAGTTTTTATTTATCGTGCAATCTCTGTGTATTAAAGAGTTTGCGAACTGTCAAACTTCGAATTTATTTCCCTTTGACAGATTATCAATCTCGGTTAAATATTGAAGATTATTTTCTACATGTAGTCCGCTGACCAATATACCACGCAATGGTACAATATGATCTACATGATGTCCTCGAGGACAGTTAAGATAAAAGATTTCAATTACTTTTAAATTTGCCCAAGGCGGTATTCTCTGAAGACGTATTGCACGTTCTGTTGCGGATTTTAGCCGAACCTTTTCGGGGTGAGCTTGTTGCCAACGTCTGTATCTCGATGATTGGCTAATCTTCGAGGATTGATATAACCTTTCCTTATTTCCCGGCTTATCCAGCCAGCGTTGAGCACGTCGGCGGTCGGCTGCTTTCTTTTCTTCTGCTGTATGATAAAGTTTAGGTCTGGCCATAATCAAAAGATGGGGGCCGAGGCCCCCAGGTTGTTTAGGTTATAAGGTAAGTCCTACCCCAGGGATAGCTGGTTATTAAGCAGCAAGAGCCATATCGCTGTCAGCCAAGGCTGACAGGTCAAGAGCTACTGTCCCAAATGTATCTGCGTTTGCATTTACGTGTTTTGCTTGATTTACGGTCATCGCCTACCGTGTTGTCCATTTACTTACTCTTGACCCAATCGAAAGCCTGGTCGGCCCCATCAGAAACACACGATACTTGCTTTAAATGACGCCAGTTGGTCGAGCGTTCAATGTGTTTCTGGTGGAGCCGGCGGGAATCGAACCCGCGTCTTGAATCCTTTTTAGTTCACTTCATACAACAATAACCCTATTCCTCATTGAAACAAATATTATCTGTCTTTATGCGGAATTGTTCTATACTATACCCCCTATTTATCTCTATGTCAACATATCCATCTATTTCTGGAACATCCGGATCTACTATTAGATCACCTATTCTAAGACCTGCTTTATATGCAGGATAGTATTCGGGTGCGTAGATTATTACAAACGTCCCGGGATTATAAATAATCCCAATACCTTTATAGGTTTTATCTTTTCCGTTACATATTCTGCCATCGCTTGGATATTTTATTTTCTCAAGGCCGTCGTCGGGTTTTATCTCAACTACTGCCGGGTCAGTTTGAGGTAAGAGTCTTACCTCAACCGGTAGTGGAAGTGCTGCATCCGGGACAGGATCTACTTTTGGATATTTTTCTTGAAAATCTACAAAATAGATCAAGAGGGAGAGGTGCAGAAGTATACTGAGTGCTGCGCCTATTTTTTTCATTAAAATGTGTATTAAAAGAGTTAATTACTCTCTGTTCACCTAGAATAATTTAATATTTTCTTCTGGGAGAAAGATTTTATCTATATATTTTTTTTCTTTCTCCCAATCATGTGTTATCGATTCTTTATCTTTTGCTTCCTCTCCCCCGTCATGATACCAGGTTTTCGTTACTTTCCAATCAAATCCAAAAATTCCAATATTTTTTGGATGTCTATTATAGACATAATCTAATATAAGAAGCCCCATACTGATATTATCATAACCAAATTTTTGAATGAGTAGTCGGTGTTCTAACTCGTCATAATCATGCGTCGGTAATGGTAAATTATTTTTGATATTTATACCGGCGGCTATATCTTTTGGGTGAATATATTTCATGCACAGAATATATTTGCTATCTATTATATAATTACTATTCCTTATCTTTAAATGCATAGGAATGTATGAATGATAAATGGCCCAAAGATCTGTTTTACTACCTTGCTGGAACGAATCTTTTATTTCTATTCCAAGATTTAATCTAACTACTAAATCGTAGGAATCTATATAACTACCAAGTCCCTTAGAGAAAAGTGATTCAGCATTTCCTACCAATGCCACACTCCTATCTTTTATTACTTCATATAAATTCATAAAATTTGATTACTCTATAGCCGGGGTTCTGTGCCATTACTGGTGACAATCATTCATCTACGGATTTCTCCGTCCTCGTCAGGTTTCAATCTGAGTCAAAGGTGCCACAACCCGAACCCTCGGCGAACAGCGTCAACGAGTTCTGTTTGTGTTGCTGCGGAGTCGTTGTGGTACAATCGAGTAGACACCCATATTGGTCAAGGTTCTTTTCAGAACCTGGGGCCGTATATCCTTTTCTTTATGGCAGCCAATAAACCGATACTCTTCCACAGAGCGACAATCCCTGTTCTATGCAGCCCCGAACTTCCTCTACCTTGCGGCAGCGATTGTCCGAGTAATCAAAAACCTATACGATCAAATATAGCAAGTCGCCTTGCTAGTTCTGATCTAAGTTCATTTAACGAATATGGTGCTCGAGGAGGAGTTTCAACAGGATCGTAATGATTAATTCTGACTTCCTGCTCTAGCCATTCAATTAAATTATTGCTATGTTCTTTGGTTATATCATCCATAATGCCACTTATTAAATATATTAATCGATGAGAGTTGCGCCTTGCCCTTCTGCATAAAGTTCATCCCTAACGAACCTACCAGATGTTTCCTGAAACTGCCACTGAAGGGTTGGCTCTAAGAATTTATTAGCCAATCTTGCCCA
>Ga0209492_1000612_pt1 | contig 11030 bp, 12 predicted proteins | sample PPLLak12cMay2015_FD_187253 | JGI IMG/M metagenome (GOLD analysis project Ga0209492, IMG submission 187253) | Freshwater sediment microbial communities from Prairie Pothole Lake near Jamestown, North Dakota, USA - PPLs Lake P7 Core (1) Depth... | ecosystem: Environmental > Aquatic > Freshwater >... | reverse complement strand
GAATTAGAAGCTGGAGATATTGTTACTGTAACTAATGCTAATTATGGTTGGGTGGCTAAACTATTCCGCATCAGTAAAGTTATCCAAAAATTTGGCGATGATGGAACAGTAACCGCTTCACTTTATTTAATGGAATATAACCCACAAGTTTATGATGATCGAAATATAACTGAATTTACTCCAAGCCCTAATACAGGCATTGGATCACCTATTACTTTTGGAACTGTTCCAGCTCCCGTTATTGTTAATGCTTTACCTACTGCAACTAACCCTGCATTTAGTGTAAGAGTTACATCTTCAAGCGCTGGTATTACTCAATATGCAGAAATTTGGTATTCAGTCTATTCTAACCCAACTGAATCTCAAAGAATATTTGCAGGCACTACGGCTATTCAATCTAACGGAACTCCGTATGGATTAAGTCAAGTATTGCCTGATGTTCAATTGTTTGACATACCTCAAGGCGATTGGTATTTCTTTAGTCGCATGGTTAATCAATTTGCTGCAAGTGATTTTTCACCTGCTTCAACTGTTTATAAATGGCGACCATCAACATTCCAATTTTCTAATAAATATATCATAGTAGCTTATGCCGATAGTATTACAGGCACAGGATTTAGCTTTAGCCCTACAAATAAAACATTTTATGGGCTACATAATCAAAACTCAACAACACCTAGCACTAGCCCTTCCGAATATACATGGTATCCTGCTGATCCAGCTTTTGGCACTACTTTCTATTTAACTTATTCAAATAGAACTGGTCGCAAAATGAGCTTTGATACAGGACTTGCCGATTATGCGGCTGGAACTGCCGCGTTCGTTCCTACTGTAACTAGCTTATTTGATCCTTCTATTTGGTCAGCTTTACCTGATGGCCTTAATGTTATTGATCTTGATGTTAGAACAGGTCAATTAATTGGCACAGGAACAACATCCGTTGGAACAGGTGAAATAGGTATTACCAATAGCCCTGATGGAAAAATGGTGGCTCAACTTCAACAATTCCTTAATTTCGGCACAGGCGTTTATACTTTTACAGGATCAGCTTCAACACTTACTATTGATATTTATGGCCGAGTAGTAGGCTTTAGCGCGCCTGATAATTTCTATATGACTATAGATTCATTTACGGCCACTAGCGGCCAAACTGTATTTACGCCAACCACTCGTGTTACAGGATCAGCAGGCTATATTACAGGGCAAGATTTAATCTTTAGAAATGGCGTATTGTTTAATCCAACGCTAGATTATACAGAAAATGCCACTACTGTTACTTTAAACACAGGTGCAGTTACAGGCGATATTATTACGATTATTTCATTTAGAAGTGTTACTACTACTACAGGCACTTCTTATGCTTCATTTAGTCGAAATATTATAGATATTGCAACACCAACTTCAAGTGTTGTTCCTGGCTTTACTTTAGATTCAGGCTATGAGCTATTATTTACAAACGGCGCAGTTATGTCAGATACAGACTATGATATAGTGGCAGGAAATATAACTAACTTTCCAAGCCCAATTACAGGTAAAATGACTGTTATTCAATGGTCAGCTAATAACTTGGGTGTGCCTAACGGAACGCCTGTTAATATAAGTATTAATACAGTTGTTGGCCAAACTACATATACATTTAGTTATACTACTGGCGCATTAAATTTATTTATGAATGGGCTTTTATTATTACTAGGAACAGATTATACTACTGCATCAGGGAGTTATACTTTGACAAACACACCTACTACAACATTGAATGAAATATTACAACAATCATTCGCAAGAGCTGGAGCAGCATAATGACACAAGCTTATAACTTATCTCAATTAGCAAACAATGTAAATTCATCAGGTCAGCTTGATGCTTCAACGGCTTTATATAATGCCGTTCCTGCGGCTGAAACATTGGCTACAACTAACTTTACTATTGTTGAAGCTGGCGGAGTTTTACAAATTAAATATGGAACAACTGTCGTTGCATCTATTTCATCAACTGGCACAATTACTTCAGCCGATAATGTTACTGCATACGGAACACCATAATGCCATTAAATCCTTCAGGTGCAATTAGTTTAGCAGGCCCAGTAGCAGGTGAATCTATCGCGGTTGAATTAGGCGTATCCGCAACAGCTACTATATCTTTAAATGATACTAATGTTAGAACATTAGCTCAAAAGCCTACTGGCGTAATTGTTATGCCTACTGATTTTTATGGTAAGTCTAATATTACAGGAACTCAAAAAGCTATATTTGGATATGGAACGGTATCGACTGCCACTTCTGGATTCCGATCTATAACTAACCTTGTATCTAGCACAGGCGTTGTTGCATCAGACACTCCAGGTGTTGGAACTGTTAGAGCAAATTTAGCTGCCGCAGGTTATGGAACTGATAAAGCTATATTTGGGTATGGAAGAACTAGCACAACACCCGCCCCAATAGTGCGCACTAATATAACTAACCTTGTATCAAACACAGGTGTTGTTGCATCAGACACTCCCGGCGTTGGAACTGTTAGAGAATCTTTAGCTGCCGCAGGTTATGGAACTGATAAAGCTATATTTGGATATGGAATGGCTGATAGTCCAATACTGCGCACTAATATAACTAACCTTGTATCAAACACAGGCGTTGTTGCATCAAACACTCCAGGTGTTGGAACTGCTAGACAATTTATAGCTGCCGCTGGTTATGGTGGTGATAAAGCTATATTTGGGTATGGGGCCACTCCAGCAAATGTATCAATAACTAATTTAGTATCAAACACAGGCGTTGTTGCTTCCGACACTCCAGGTGTTGGAACTGCTAGACAAAATTTAGCCGCCGCAGGTTATGGCGGTGGTAGAGCTATTTTTGGCTATGGATTTATTTCAAGTGCTGTATCAATGACAAATTTAGTATCAAACACAGGCGTTGTTGCATCAGACACTCCAGGTGTTGGAACTGCAAGAAATAGTTTAGCCGCCGCAGGATATGGTGGCGATAAAGCTATATTTGGCTATGGACTTGTTTCTCCAGTTTTTGTATCTATGACAAATTTAGTATCAAACACAGGTGTTGTTGCATCAGACACTCCCGGCGTTGGAACTGCTAGAAGGTCTTTAGCCGCCGCAGGATATTCAACATCACCATAATATTTAAAAAAGGATAAGATAATGGCAAAATTAAATAGCGAATTTAATTATAGATATCAAGTAATAGGTGAAACTGTTTGGGAAAAAATTAAAACACTTCAAGGATTTTTAGATGGCCGTAAAAGAGCGGCTATATTAGAAACAGTATCCGATTTAAAAACAAAAGCTAAATATGAAGAATTAAAACATCTTAAATCTATTGATGCGCTTCCTCATGTTATTTTAAAATTAGAAGCTGAAATTATTGAAATGGAATCTTTTTTTGAGGAAGGTAAAAGAAATTTTGAACAAAATAAAGATGAAATTAAAATAATTGAAAAGCTATTAAAAGAATGCTACGAATTAGCAGAGCCAACAAGATTAAAACATAAAGATGGCACACCTTATACTGATGAAGAAATGTTTGAAGTTAATGCGGCTAATGAATTTACTGTTTTATTAGCAAGAGAAATGCAAGCTGAAGTTATAGCCAATGGCAGACCATCAGCCGCTAAAATTAAAAATGCTATGAGCAATCCTTTGACTTGGACTGCATTAAAAAACATTGGACTAATTCCTCAAGAAACACCATTAATTGCAAGCAATATTGATCCTACAACTATTCAATTAAATCTTAAAGATGATCCAGTAGAAGCTATTGAGCATAAAAAAAGCAATACACAAATTGAGCGCAAAGATGTAAAATTTTTATAAAGATAAAATATGAACAATACAAGAATTATGGATTTATTTCCAACACCTTTATATATCAATAATATTGATAATCCGTTAATTAATCATCAAAAAGATTATTTATTAAATTTGCCTAAAATACAAAATATGGGCAATTTAAGAAGTGAAAGTGGATATATATTTGAATATCCTTTATTTACAGAATTACAAAAAACAATTGATGAGCATATAAAAGAATATGTAAATATTATTTATCCTAATTCAAATTTAAATGTTTATATAACACAATCATGGGCTAACTACACAGATCCTAACCAATATCATCATAAACATTCTCACCCTAATAGTTTTATATCAGGTGTGTTTTATGTCAATGCTATAAAGAATGAAGATATTATTAAGTTTTATAAAGACTTGCCTTTTATTTATCAAATAAATCATAATCAACCTAATAATTATAATAGTGGCGATGTTGCTATTCTTGTAGAAACAAATGATTTAGTATTATTTCCTTCAAATTTTCAACACAATGTTCCGCCAACAATAAGCAAAGAAACTAGAATTAGCATTTCATTTAATACATTTATAAAAGGAAATTTAGGCGATGAAGATTCATCCACCGCTTTATATTTAAGATAATATGAAAACAAACTTACAAGACTATATTGCTATTTACAAATCTATTGAGCCATCAATATGCAAGCAAATTATAGATGCTTTTAATGAAACACAATGGGTTAAACATGCTTATAGTAATCCTATAACACAAGAAATAACAACTTATGAAGATGATCTTGATGTTTGTTATCAAGAAAAGTATATGGATTATTTAAACAGTAAAATAAAAGATTGTGTTAATGATTATTTAATTAATGTTGTTCCTGATCCTTTTCAATTACAAGAAGTTTCAACCATAAGATTCAATCGTTATCAAATAGGCACTAATATGAAATTTCACCATGATCATATTCATACATTATTTGATGGTGAGAAAAAGGGAGTTCCCATTTTATCTATTTTAGGATTGCTTAATGACGATTTTGAAGGTGGCGATTTTTTAATGTTTGATAGTAAAAAAGTAAATCTATCTGCTGGCGATATTATCTTATTCCCTTCTAACTTTTTATATCCTCATGCAGTTACTACAGTTACAAAAGGCACAAGATATTCTTTTGTTTCTTGGGGTTTTTAAGGTATAATCTTTAAATATCATAAGACATAATTTCCGCATTGCGTCAGGAAAGATGCTTGCGTCATTAACCTTGTAAGGAAAAATTATGGCTATCTTTAATAAAAATACCCTTCAGCAAGTTGCTGGCTTTGATAATGAAATCTTGGCAGAGGAACTTGTATGGAATCAAGCAGGCTATTGGAATATGGTTTTAAGAAACCAAAATACAGGCCTTCCAATTGATTTAACAAATACAACCATTGATGCTCAAATTATTCGTAGGCAATTATCTAATATCAGAGATTCTAGATATGGCCTTACTTTTGACATAGCAGATTACATTCCATCACCTTCAGCAATTCCTTTAACTGTTACAAACAGAGATGATGCTAATGGCATATTTACATTAGTGTTTGATTCTAATGCTTGGGGTTTAGCAGCTAATGATCCACAATTAGATATTAATGCTCAAAATTGCGTAGGCTATTCAGGCAGAATTAAAATATCATTCCCAGCAGTAAATGGAACTCCAGCAAATGATCAAATTGTTTTCTTATTATTTTTAGTTAGATCAGACGGAGTAATTAATTAATTATGGATAATATTAATCTTAATGTGACACCACCACCTACTATTCAACTTACTATTGATAAAGGTGGCTTTGGTCCTCAAGGTCCTACTGGTCCTACAGGTTCAGGTAGTGTTGGCCCGACAGGAGCTACAGGCGCGACAGGCGCTACAGGACCTGCATCAACTATAGTTGGCCCTACAGGTCCACAAGGCAATATCGGACCTACAGGCAGTCAAGGTGTTCAAGGTATTCAAGGTGTAGAAGGACCAGTCGGTGATACTGGCGCTACAGGACCTCAAGGAAGTATTGGTGACACAGGCCCAACAGGACCGCAAGGGGCTACAGGCTCAATCGGACCTACTGGCGCAAACGGATTAATTGGACCTACAGGTGCAAAAGGCGATACAGGCGAAACAGGTCCTACAGGCCCACAGGGCATACAAGGTATTCAAGGCGATATTGGACCTACTGGCGCAATCGGTCCTACAGGCATACAAGGCCCAACTGGAAGCATTGGACCTACTGGCGCACAAGGCGAGATTGGTCCAACTGGTTTTCAAGGAATACAAGGTGTTCAAGGCATTCAGGGCGATATAGGCCCTACTGGACCACAGGGCAATATTGGCCCTACAGGAACACAAGGTGATATTGGACCTACAGGTCCACAAGGTGAAGTAGGCCCTACTGGCGCTCAAGGTGCTACAGGTGCTACAGGGCCACAAGGAATTCAAGGTGTAGCTGGCCCAACTGGCGCACAAGGCATACAGGGCGTTCAAGGTGAGCAAGGCGACATTGGTCCTACAGGATCTCAAGGCGACATTGGACCGACAGGCCCAACTGGAGCTGAAGGCGCACCATCAACTGTGGTAGGCCCTACTGGAGCTATTGGTCCTACTGGGCCAACTGGCATACAAGGCATACAAGGTGAACAAGGACCGACAGGCATACAGGGTAGTCAAGGTATTCAAGGTGAAGTAGGACCTACTGGCCCTCAAGGAGATTTAGGAAATCAAGGACCTACAGGCCCAACTGGACATATTGGCGACACAGGCCCAACTGGTCCGCAAGGAATTACAGGGCCGACAGGACCGACAGGCGCTCAAGGTGCTGATGGCATTTCATCAAGTTATTATCAATATAGGGCAGATACAACTCAAACAAGCGGAACTCCAGCAAATGGTTATGTTTATTGGAATAATGCAACTCAAACATCTGCAACAAGTCTTACATTTAGTCATTTAACATCTAATGGTATTGATGTTGATCTGTTTTTAGCTATCTTAAAAGCAAATGATGTTCTTATTTTACAAGATGAAATTAATTCTACAAATTATCAAAAATGGGAAGTTACAGGAACCCCAACAATTGTTCCAAATGTTTCTGTTTCAATTCCAGTTACTTTAGATACTTCAGAGGGAACAGGAACAACTGGCTTTGCAAACAATCATGATTTAATTGCTATTATTCAATCTGTAGGCGTTGCAGGACCGACAGGGCCACAGGGCGCTATTGGCCCAACTGGACCTCAAGGTGAGATAGGCGCTACTGGTCCAACTGGCGATCAAGGTATTGTTGGACCTACAGGACCTACTGGCGATGTTGGAAGTCAAGGGCCTACTGGGCCACAAGGTGTTCAAGGTGAGCAAGGAAATGTTGGGCCAACTGGAGCAATTGGACCGACAGGCGCTCAAGGCGAAGTAGGACCTACAGGACCTACAGGTGCAGCTTCTACAGTTGAAGGACCTACTGGCCCACAAGGAGTTATTGGGCCTACTGGACCTACAGGAATACAAGGGGATCATGGACCAACTGGCGCGCAAGGCATACAAGGTGAACAGGGAATTGAAGGACCAATAGGACCTACAGGACCGCAAGGCGAAATCGGACCTACGGGAACTACAGGCGCGGTTGGACCAACAGGACCACAGGGTGCTATTGGACCTACAGGCAATATTGGACCAACTGGAGCTGAAGGGCCAACTGGGCCACAAGGTGATATTGGACCTACTGGACCTCAAGGCATTCAAGGTGTGCAAGGTGAACAAGGTATTCAAGGAAATGTTGGGCCTACAGGTGACACAGGACCTACAGGTGCGCAAGGACCTACAGGACCTCAAGGAACTGCTGGCGATACTGGACCTACAGGCCCACAAGGTATTCAAGGTGTGGCTGGAGATACTGGCGTTCAAGGCCCAACTGGACCACAAGGAAACGCAGGTGCTACAGGCGCAGTCGGACCTACTGGACCGCAAGGCGATATAGGACCTACAGGAAATAGCGGACCTACTGGACCACAAGGAATCGTAGGGCCAACTGGAGCGGGTGGACCAACTGGATCACAAGGCGTTCAAGGTATACAAGGTATACAAGGTGATTTAGGACCGACTGGGCCTACAGGACCAGGACTTTCAGGCTTAAGTAGTTGGACAATTGTTGAATCAGGTGGTAAATTGTTCTTTAGATTTAGCGGAACTGATGTCATTAGCTTTGATTCATCAGGAAATGTTAGAACTCTAGCCAATGTAACTGCTTTTGCTGGAACATTATAATTAAAATAACAAAGGATAAGATAAGATGAAGATAGCGGTATATGCGATAAGCAAGAATGAGGAACAGTTTGTAAAAAGATTTTGTGAATCGGCTAAAGATGCAGATTTAATTCTTATAGCCGACACAGGATCAACGGATAATACTGCTGATCTTGCTTCTAAATGTGGCGCTACTGTTTATGATATAGCAATTAGCCCCTGGCGATTTGATAAAGCTCGCGATGCAGCATTAGCACTTATTCCTAAAGACTTTGATGTGTGTATATCATTAGATTTAGATGAGGAATTGCAACCAGGTTGGCGCGAGGAAATAGAAAGAGTATGGAAAGATGACACTACTCGATTAAGATATAAATTTGATTGGGGTGTCGGCATAGTTTTCTATTATGAAAAAATTCATGCTAGACATGGTTATCATTGGCATCATCCATGCCATGAGTATCCAGTAGCAGACAAAAGAATTACTGAAGTATGGGCGCAAACAGATATGCTGCTTGTAATTCATAAACCTGATCCAACTAAATCAAGAGGACAATACCTTGATTTATTATTATTAGCGGTGACTGAAGATCCAAGATGTCCTAGAAACGCATTTTATTATGCAAGGGAACTAACCTTTTATTATAAATGGCTTGATGCAGTAGTAGCTTTAAACAAATATTTAGATATGCCTGAAGCTAATTGGCCTAATGAAAGATGTTATGCCATGAGATTATTAGGTAAATCTTATGATGCGCTAGGTCAGAATGGCATTGAGTGGTATAAAAAAGCTTGTAAAGAAGCACCTAATACAAGAGAGCCTTATGTTGAATTAGCTGAATCATATTTAGCTAAAAAAATGTGGCGCGAATGTTATGATGCTGCATTAAAATCATTAGATATTAAAGACAAAGCATTAGTATATACAATGCGACCTGATGTATGGGGTGCGTTACCACATGATTTAATAGCTTTATCTGCATATAATCTAGGAATGATGTGCGAAGCAAGACATCATGGTGAAATTGCAGTAGAATTAGAACCTGACAATGAAAGGTTAAAGACCAATCTTGAGTTCTACCGAAACAATTGATGATCTATTCAATTTTCTACAAAATAAAACAATCAAAAGTGTTGATGTTGATAACTACGATGGTAAAAATTACATGGTATTTTTACTATCTTGTGGTTCTTATGCTTTTATATCTGCTGGCGACAATGATGGTAGCCTTTACTTGGCTATTGAAAAAAATGTTATTAATTAGGAAATGATTATGGATATGCAAGAACATACGAAACATGTATTAGATACAGTTTCGGGAGTTACAGTTTTAGGAACTGTTATGAAATTTTTACCAGCAATCGCCGCATTGTTATCAATCGTATGGTATTGCATTAGAATTTACGAATGGGCGCGTTCTAAATTTAAAAAATAATATGCCCTTAAAAGATAAGAGCAATTGCAAACAATATTTACGCGATTGGAAAGATAAGAATCGCGAAAAGAATCTTTTTCAGTTAGCTAAACATCGTGCCAAACTTAAAGGCATTGAATTCAATATAGAAGTATCAGATATAATCATCCCTGAAATATGCCCTATTTTGGGGCTTCCGATTAAAAAAAATATAGATGGTAATAGAGATTTAAGCCCTAGCCTTGATCGCATAGATAATGCTAAAGGTTACATTAAAGGCAATATTCAGGTAATATCTTTTAAAGCTAACGCTATGAAATTAACTGCTAATAAAGACGAATTAATTAAATTTTCTAATTGGGTGAGAGAAAACTATGAGTAAATATTCTGAAGCTGGAAAAGGATCAACAACAAAGCTTAAACAAAAGAAGGCCTATGATGAGAATTATGAGCGTATATGGGGCAAGAAAGAGAATAAGCTATATGAAGATAGGTATTATGATTCTGATGAAACAACGGCTTGGGATGAGGATCGTATAGATATAATTGGTTTAAATGGAAATACAGGCGATCACTATATTAAGTGATAACTTATGGTGTCATAAATGATTGTATATAGAATCAAGCGCTTGTTTGGTGGCATGAAAAGGTCATGCAAAATGAGAGTGTCAGATAAAAGCAAAAGGCGACATGATCGAGTAGAAGCTTATAGACGAATATGGTTTTGGCATGAAGATAGATGGAATCAAAGGCATGGATTGTAAATTATACTTTACATCCGTTTTCATTCAAATCATTGATTTATATAAAAAAAGTGAAAACAATTTGCATGAAATTTAAATAATTAAATGTGTAATATATTGCACATTTAAATACACACTTAAATACACACTATACACACAATAAAAAAGGGGCATAAAGCCCCTCTTTAAAAGTTATATTTTAGTATAACTTATTTATTCATAACATACATAGTTACTTCAAAGCCAAAACGCATTTCTGTAGCTGCTGGAGTTGTCCACATAATATTCCCCTTTAATTAATAAATACTGCAAGTTAATTATGGGCCACATCGTGGCTTACGCCATCAGTAAAATCATTAAAATGGTAAGTCAGCTTTATCTTCAGCCCCACCTTGTTTAGGTTGCGGTTCTCTCATAGTAACCCAGCCGTCAAAATTGACAGGGATTGATTCAATAAGAAGTGAAGTGCCGCCTTGTTTATTGGACATTGCCACACCGACTTTAGTCCAGCGAGCTTTTGTTTCGCCCGCAGCATTTTGATATTCGCCTGTTTTAGCGATTAGATCATGAGTTATTGCCATTTTGTATTTCCTTTAAGTTATTAACGATAGTTTCTATTTCAGACAAGAAAGCGATCACCGCATTCTGCATGTTATTAATATATTCATCATCTCGATAAATACGCTTTACAAACCCTTGCAAGTGATCAGGCATATCGGGATCAAATGATATAAGGTCGCAAAATTGTTTTTCAGGCATGCAAGCTAATTGCCATTGCACTTGGTCATAATACTGCT
>Ga0209492_1000611_pt1 | contig 11049 bp, 13 predicted proteins | sample PPLLak12cMay2015_FD_187253 | JGI IMG/M metagenome (GOLD analysis project Ga0209492, IMG submission 187253) | Freshwater sediment microbial communities from Prairie Pothole Lake near Jamestown, North Dakota, USA - PPLs Lake P7 Core (1) Depth... | ecosystem: Environmental > Aquatic > Freshwater >... | reverse complement strand
TTCGTGCTCTGGGCAGACATAATCGGCTTGCCGCCATCTTCGTACCCGGCGATCTCAAAGTATACGATTTCACCCTTCCGGAGCCGCCACATAAGTTTTGATACCGAATTCTGCCTATACAGACCTTGGACCGGGATGCGCGTTGCGTCGAATGTGCTGATAACATTCCGCGTGCCAGACACCTCCCGCCACTCCGTTCTTGGCTTTAGCCTTAGTAGCTTACGGAGCCAGTTGTTCTCAGTCACAACTTGGACGTTCCCGTGTCTATGGCTTGTCCCGTGGACCTTCTCCGTTATCGTGATACGGGCACCAGCCCTGATTAGGGCAATCCTATCCAGTAGCTTGTACGTCTCCTTGTGTCTCTTGAAGGAGGTTGTCTCTGCGACGGAGCCCTTAGCCCGCCCGCTCCTCATAGCCGCGACGGTCGCAGGTGTATAATACTTGTTACAGATCGGAATGCCGCCCAGTACATCTATCTCGTCACCAACGCGAAGCTTGCTAGTGTCAATCTTTGTAAATTCGAGTGAGGATAGATCAGCGAAATACCCGTAGGATTTTACGCCACGGATATTAGTAGCCTTCACCCTCCTGTTCTGCTCGAATAATCCGCCAGTATTGACGCCATCTTCCCCGATCTTTCTTACGAGATTATTGGCGGAAGCGTACTCTATTGACAATTGCCCGTCGGATGGGAAGAGTATGCCGATATCCCCGGCCTTAGTATCAAGCCCGACAATCACCTGATATCCAAGCACATTCGCAATCCTTAGCCTGTCAGCATTCGGATGATCTGCTACGTCACTAACTTGCGCTATCGTCGCCTTGTACATCACCCTCACCCCCTTCCGCAGGAGCGCTGTAGATCCTGTGCATGGACGTTAGCCCATTGCTATCCACCTTAATCAATCCGCCGCCAGTGATTATATAGTCCGCAATTGCGACTGGCATATGCCGTCCCTCAGAGGACAAGCCCTCACTCTTTGCGTATTCACGGACAGCCCTGGGTAAATCCCCGTTACCAGGGAAGGAGTATGTAGTGAAGCTCTCTGCCCCTGAGTTAGCCTTTCTCCAGACACCAACGCACCTAGCAGATGTTAGGACTGACTTCTTTACCTCATAAGGCATACCGCCGTTACTCCACGCGGCGAATATCCTAACACCCAACTGGGATCTCCCCATGTCCTGAACGTGAAAAGTTCCCTTTATGCTACTATCGGAGTAGCTCATTTTACCCCTCCTTGGCTTCTTATTGTTGCGTTTTCTGAACATCGGATAACTACCAAGCTATCCTGGACTTAGGCCACCTGATAGCTATAAATCTATTCTCGTCATCGTCCGATTCTATCCCGTGCTTGGCCCTTATGGAATTACCGAGATCGTCACACGTGAACCTAATCCCCTGTGATATACAGGACTCGTAGATTTTATCAATCCACTCGGCCCTCGTCTCTCTTGCCATATTGCCACGGGTAATCTCTCCATTAGCGATCACCTGGGTTATCCCGTCGAGAGGGACTCTACCAATATCCTCAAGGAGTGGCGCAAACATAACGAGCTTACGCACTGGCGCTTTCATTAATACGCCAACCCTCCAAACCTCACCCTGAGTCGGAACTGATGTGCCAAGGACTAACCCAGATGGAATATACAGCCCGTTCCCATTAGCCCTACTGAAGTAGTAGACTGCCCTGTTTGTGCGCTTCGTGCATATTGCGTAGTATCCACCACCCTCCATGCAACGAGAGAGCACTTCACTTACCTCCTTATCGGAAACAGATGGCTGGAATATGTCAGTCCCGACCATCTTACACTTCCCGTAGGAGCTACGAGTCGCACCACCACGGTAAAGGACGTTCCCAGTCCACGCGCCTTTCTCCTTAAACTTAATCCCGGAAAGTTCTGCCGGGTGCCTTACGCCGATACCCTTTAGATACCCGCAGTTCCTGCACCCCTCATCGACTAGCTCGCACCCCAGGACTGGAACGTAATTCCCGTCAATCCCGCGTCTTCGATAGGTATCCATTACTATCCTCCAATTAGCTCAGCGATATTCTCATCTGGAGCCCAAGAGAACTCACACGTCGGCCCGGCCACCGGGTAGAACGAGACTGTATACAGTACGACGCACGGGAACTTATCAGGGATATTGTTAAACTTAACCCCACTCCCGAACTTACTCTTAACTGCGTTTACTATGCTTGCCATTTCTATTACTGTCCCAACGTGGAAGAACATTCCAGTGTGGACACTAAATGGCTCGTTGATTAGTAGTTGGCCGACGATACTCGCGACCGCACCAGCGCCACGCAGCACTTCCCCTGATAGGCCGCTATTCATAAGCGCAATGCCATAGGTATTCTTTTCATCCCTTTGTACAATAGCGGTAACGCACCCGTCTTCGTCTTCCGGCGTAACAACACACGCGATATCTCCGCTCTCCACTACAACGCTGTAGTCTACCCCGCCAAGATTAACCTTCATTCTATTTTCTCCTTCCGCATATGGTACATACATAATGCGTCTTATATAGCACGTGCTGCCTTTTCCCATTCCCGAACTCCGAGTCTTGCACGCGGCTCTGGCACGTACACCCTAGAATCCTAGACCTAGTTCCATACGGAACCCCGCACAGTACAGCATGGAGCATATCTCGCGCATCAAGATTCGTAAGCGTTACCGCGCTAAGGTGCTTCCTCAGAAGCCACTCGCTCCTCTCTACATAACTGATTATTCCACGCGAAGGGTTAACCCGCGTTCTCCTCCCGGACACCGTATGCTGGACGGACGACTGCCTTGAGCTTCTTAGACTGTTTCTCCTAGGCATCGTCACTTCTCCAGTGACATTGATACGCTATGTCCCTTCGTGCAACGCCCAGCAAACTGAAGCACAATGCCGGATGCTACCTTGGCCCAGTCTGCCATCGTAACCGGGATAAACACTACACCTGGAATCTTCAGTTGTAAACGCCTAACCTTCGCGTCCTGCACGCACACGTCACACGTAACAGCATTCACTCCTGGCCGAACATGGTGATTAGACATAGAATTGTACCTCTCTTAGATTATGAATATCGTCATGCAGTACTATCATCATATCGGTAAGCACGGAATCAGCCGTAGCTCTCTTAAAGAATGACACTGGCTTATCGAGCATAAACAGGTTATCCTCAATATAGAATAGTGTCTTTCCGTCAAAGATAAAGTCCTCTCCGTCTGTACTCTGGACTAGTACCCGCCCAGGCTCAACACCAAGGATACCGCACAGGTCCGCAATACCTCCGCCGTTATCAAGTGACTTGATTACCGTGAATCCTTCATTTACGGCGAATGGGTAGCCAAGTGGAGCCAGTTCCATGGCCCCGTACTTGACGAGCCATGAAAGGTAGTAGCTCACGTGAGTACCCTTACTTACATAGATATCTGCAACGGACATAAGGCTTCTTGCCGCACTCTCTGGATCTGAGTAGTCGTCTGGATCCTCTCCGGATGAAGCGATCAGCACGACCTTAACCTTAGAGAGAATAGGCCCGCTATATGAAGCCTCTTCGATTATGTTGTATACGGTTTCGAGTACGCTACCGTAGCCGATACCGGAATCCACCCTCTCCATTAGTGATGGATCAAACGTCCTTACGTTGTTAGTGTTATATGGTCCGAAAAAATGGTGGCTATCATAGGGAGACGCAAACATTATATCGATTCTGCCGATGTTCTCCCCCATGGCCTTCACGTACGCCCCTGGATTCTTACAGAACTTCCTAAGGCTGTAGCCATTCTCGCGGGTAGTATCAACCACGAATATTACCCAGTCCTGTGGCTCCGAGCCAAGGCACCCAGCGCCAACGGGGAACGTATATTCATTAAGGTGCCCAACCGGGAGTGCTAACCTAAGCCTCCGCTCCTTGCTAATCCGACGCGCCACCCTTGGGACTACCCCAGTGAGAACAAGTTTGCAGTCTCCGTGATGTACGCCTGGGCGGATTTCAGGGAGCCGTGAACTCAGTTGCGACTCGAACTTAATATTTAACTTGTTCCTGACGTGCTCCGCAAACCTCTTGCTACCGCCAGTTATATCCATGATCTCTTCATCAAACATAGCTTCGAGTGCATCTATTGACGCCCGAACTGCAGCGTAGTAGATGTTACCGCCAACGAGTGCGACTCCCCTTTCCATGCCGCTATAGTCGGCAATATTCAGCCCCTTACCGTGGACGTACGTTTTTCTCCTTATGTCGAAAACATACGCAGGAGGAAGTCTCCCCGGAAGGACCGACTCAAGCAGCTTGGCAACTTCAAGGTCGTGCGGTTTCGTGTAGAACCTTTGAATCATCTTTCCCTCCTATGTTACACAGGTCAGAGGTAATCTCGTCTACCTCATTTAGCCCTGACCGCCAAGCGCACTCTGCGCACACCACGAATATTTGTCCAGTCATTGTAGTTATGTATTCGTACACGGCAGAGCCTGGGTGCTCGCCGCATGAATCATTTGACCTAATGAACTGGAAGTCATTAAAGCCACAGTTGTCACAGATAAACCCGGTGAGCGTCGTTGAGCATAGCGGGCAAACGTCTCCAACCGATATCTCTATTTGTCGGCACTCGCTACAGTACAATGGATAGTTTATCTCGTCAATCGTTAACTTTATCTCGCAAGTTCTGCACACCCTCTCCGAAACCAAGCCGTGCCCAGTACCGCTGTCTCCGGACTTGATAGATTCGTTGATGAGTGCCTTAAAGACATCGCAATTCTGGCAATCGAGTAACGCACAGTTATCACACTTACCAGACGCACCCGCGCTATCACTACTTGCGATCTCTTCCGTGCTAAGCACCGGCGATTTAAACCTGTCCTTTCCTGTCTCAGAGCACTCCCAGCAGAAGTACCCGGTCCCATCTGCCTTCTCGTTAAACACAACGACGCCGATATACGAAGAACCGCAGCTTAAACACATTAACCCTTCCGCGCTCTGCTCTACACGCGGGAACTTATCGTCATCAATATTACTCGAACCAACTCGGCCACCGACGAACGATGACTGGTTATAGGTTACTGCCTTTGTGCGGGCTGGAACCTTACTCGGGACTACCCCTCCGATTGTGCACGCGAAGAGCGATAACTCCTTTATCTCCGTTGCCTCCTGTGGCTCGTACCCGTCAAGCCCATCGAGAGCACCGTTAAGATAGTTAATCTTGTCAAGCTCATCCACTCTGCACGCTATCTGCCAATTGTCTCCGCCGATAAAGTCACGCGGGCCAGCAACTGTAGCGTGGCCCATCTCCCCGGATACGTTAACCCCGTACACAACAACGTTCCCGTTATTCGCCTTTGCTGGTGCTGAAGTGCTACCGTATGCCGATAAGACGATGCACGGCTTTTCCGGGTAGTCGGCAAACTCGAATCTACACATACCAAGAATCGATCTTGCGTCTTCAGCGCTGAATCCCATCGCCTCCACAAACTCATCGTTGCTGGTTGCGTGGTCAAGAACGCCGAGTGGGTTACAGCCAAGGGCACCAAGGAACCTTCTCTGGTCTTCAGTTAGAGCCGAGTTCTTGGGTACCCAAACCCTACTTATCCCGGCTCCCCACGGGACAACGAGTCCATGGATAACCGAAAGGGCGAATCCAGCGCCAACCCCACTGCTCTCCGTGTGTGGGTGCTCATTGAACCAAGTCTTATCCCCGGAGGTCAGTGTTCCTAGCCTCATCGCTTCCATGTATTCCTTTGTTGCATTGTAGACACAGGCGTTTGGAGTCGGCTTAGTCTTCTTTTTCGATGTCCATACCTCCTTGTCTATAATGTATACCGGGACTTCCTTCTTTCCGTGCTGCAGCTTCTTTGCAACCTTCGCTTCTCCGTCCTCAAGGGATTCGAGTAGGTAAGTTGTCCCCTCCCACATTCTCCCAAGGGAGTCTACGACGAGTACGGCAGGATTAGTGACCTGATTCATCGTCGCCTGATATATGTTCCCCTTTGGCTTCTCGCTATCATCCTTCGTCGTCATATTCCACTCTCCCAAGGTATATCGAGTCCGCCTTGACTACCTTCCCGGCGTGTACGATTTCCCAAGAAACAACGTCCCCCTTCATGGCCTGGACGCCTATCGTATTAAAGACCGTACCCCTTGGATCGTGGCCGCGAAGAAAGATGCACGCCGATGTAGCCGCGCACTCCGCAGCCATCGAAGCCATGATTCTCGAAGCTATTAGCTCACATGGAGGCTTCTTGACATCCTCCTGCTCAAAGTAGACGATTGCCCCATCCCCTGAAAACGGGAAGTTTGTGATGCCGCCAGTCGCCCACGTGATACTCGCAGACGTGTCGCTGATTCCAAGATCGATATACGGCACGCCGTTATTAACGGCATACTCGTACACGATCTTTCGAGCCTTGATGTTATCTACTGCGCCAAACACGAGCGCCGTTCCCGGAGGGATTAACGCGCCGACGTTCTTTTCAGTAATCTTTTGCGTTACCGCACGCGACACTATCCCGTTCTTCAGGAACATATCGGAAACCACTTCCGCTTTCTTCTTCCCGGCATTGGCCTTAGCGTCTAGGTTCCCTGGGCTATTCCTCATCTCCACAGTGTCGTGATCGATCACGACCATATCGTAGGAGAACCCAACCGAGATCATGTGCGCTACAAGCGTATCCGCAAGTATGCTCCCGTTAAGTCCAGCACCAATAACTATGATGTTGTTCAAAACGCACCTCCATGAGTCTTGAGATACGAAGCCTGTAACTGGAGTTCCGCCTTCGTATATATTGTTTCCTTCCCGCCGCACCCGCATATACTTGATGGTACGCCACACGGAGCGCAAAGGTACTTCATCGACAAGCACTGGATACAGTTACACTTACCACACGTATCGCACGTACCGAAGTTGTGATTCATCTTCGAGCCGCACGAGATACACCTTGTCCCGATTTCCCCACACGGGGCTTCGCTGACAGGAGTGACTCCGGACTTCTTTAGGCTATCCTTAACTATTGCCTCAAACTTCTTCTTTGTAAGCACGCTGCTTGCCGCTGCCTTTGGTGCATACTCTACCGTTTTGGGCAGTAGGCTTACCCCTGCAATTGCCTTATAGTTGGCAACGAGCGAAGTGCGCGTCCACGCGGTTAGTGTCTTATCGCCCTCCATTGATATGAGGTAGATCCCCTCACTCTTCGTGTGTGAAGGATCGCGCTCACACCAGTTCGAGCACACGAAGTTCGTCTCTCCCGCTGGCTTTCTTTGCTTGTTACGGTAGTTACCAAAGAAGCTCTCCCATTGCCCACGGGTGATCCAGTATATAACATTGGCCGAGTTTGCAAGTGGATCGTAGCCTCCTATAGTAACGATTGTTCCGACCGCATACCCCTTGTAAATAAGTGGGGCACCCCTGTACGCTCCGATCTTATCAGGCGTTGTCCGCATCGTTCCGTCCGAGACATAGTATATATACCGGAGACTCGTCCCGGTAATCCTCACCTTGTCTCCCCAGAATTCACTAAGCTCCCTTTCCGCTAGTGCGGCGAACCTGCCAGCGGGCCACATCTCCGTCCTCTTGTTCCGAACGTGAACCCATGTAGAAGGAGAGTATACCTCTCCCGCGCTAATGGACCGGAGAGCCCTAAGAACCTTATCCTGAATGGCGCGGTCCATAGTCTCGAAGTGCTCAGTAGCAGTATTCGTCGTGTTGTCCCACACGTGAAGTCTCATCGCGTGCTGGTTAAGAGTTATCGGTACAATCTTCCCAGACTCTAAATCATAGAGCCTGTTCACGCGGCCATCGACCAGTGTTATAGCAGCCATACATACCACCTCCTTGTTGGATTAAAAAAAAGGGAGCCAACTGTGTAGTTGGCTCCCTTCTTCTCGCCGGGTGCGATTTATTAACTACTGAGCGCCAAACACTGCTGCGTGAACAAGAGTCCACAGCGTCCCGTCGCCGGGGACGGGCGTCGCCGTCACCCGAAGGGTGCTTGGCTTGACGTAGAACTTCTCGCCCGGATCGCTCTCGGTCACGACGACGCCGCTCTGCGCGAGATAATTGATCGCCGCTTCGATGATCCGTTCTGACGGGGCCGAAGTGTTGCCACCGGATGCCATAGCCGACGTGAGTTCGGCCATCTTCTTGACGAAGAAATCGACTCCGGCCTTTTGCCAAGCCTTCATCGTTTCCTGGTCGGGAAGTGATGCCACTGCCTCTTTCCCGTACTGCGCGACGAACTGTGCGCAGTCGAATGAGGCGGAGACGAGCTGCATCTGGCGACCAGCGCCCCCGTCACGTGCTCCGACGATGTTGATGAGGAGAGTATCCCCTGCCTTGATTTCTGCCATTTTATGTGCCTCCTAGGATTTTTGTTGGCATTGCCAACCACACTCATTATACAGAAGTAAATCCATTTTTTATAATTGGATGGTGCTTCGGGACTAACCAACAATATGAATTCTTGTACTTTCCCCACGCCAAAGAGCAGTCACCGAGCCTGGATGCAATATCATCATACAGCGCAGATGACTCTCCCTCTATGGATAGGTAATCAATCCACCGAATAAGGTAAGCCTCCTTCTTTCTATTGCCCACCATCTTCTTCCTTGAGTGGTCAAGCTTCATGTTAGGTATATCGAGAAACCCTATTGCCACCCATGCGGAATCAGCATCAAGCCCAGAGAGTATGTCGAGTGCATACCTCTGGTGACTTTGCCACTGGTTCCTATTAAGAGTCCACCCGTCCGCTTTCTTTGCCTCTATTGCGACAAACCTAAGTATGCCGCCAGTTGGGATAGCGACGAAGTAATCGAACGGCTTTATGGCTGGGCCAGAGTCCGGGATCTTGTACGCAAACCCAAGTTGCCGCCAGTTTAACTGTCTCTCAAACGCCGACTTTACACTCACTGGCTCCCATTGGCTATAAGCCGACTGTACTGGTCGGAGAATATAGACGGAGCAGCCTTGTGCGCCTCACTAAGCACTTCAAGTGCAAGCTCCTTTATCTCCCATTGCGCGGCCTTAACCGTTCGCGTATCTATAAAGTGCCTTAGGCTTCTCGCGTTCATCGTCATGATGATCGTAGTCTCCGTCGCGTTCGGGAGAACGAATCGTGCGTCCTCCTTCGGTATCCCAAGGTTACGGAGCGCGTCGTAAGTATCAGATACGTCCCACATATGCTCGCTATACAAGTGCAGCGCCTCTTTGTTCCTAGAGATAGACTCCGGGGTTACAAACTTAACGCCAGACTCATCGACATATCTCTGCGACCTCTGTGAATATGACGCAATTCGGTGCCTGACTAATTGGTGAGAACAGGCGCGAGATATGCCACTTATCTCGAATGTAAAGAACGCGTGTTCTATTACAGACTCATGCCCTTCCTTCACGCGGGCCTTGACATACCTCTCTGTTTCTCCACTAGAGAAATCGTCACCCATATTATTCTGGCTATCGTAGCATACCCTACTCGCAATCTCAATCATGCGCTCAGGGCCACCAGTTGCACTATTGTCGATCCCATTAAGTATGGGCATCGTAATTCCGATAAGTTTAACGTACAATTTTATACTCCGATATCTACGGTATCATCGATCTCGTTACCGAATGAGTCCCACCCGTCTCGCGACCTTCGTGCGAATAGCTCAAGGTAAGGCCCTGGCCATAGCTCTGCATATTGGTACAAGTCATCCGGCTTCCGCGAGTGCTCAAATCTCTCTGATATCAACCCAAGTGGTGGATTGTCTGCGTGCTTGATGTTCCCCCTTATAGACACAAGGATTGGCTCAGAACAGCTTCTTATCCACCACCCGGTACCCCATACTGGCTTAGCTGATACATTACCGAGTCCATCGACCAACGCTCCCTTCTGGAGCTTGATCCACGGGAACCCAGTCTTATACGTAAACCCCCACGATTCTATTACCCTAAACGCATCAGGCAGCATTGGCCAGTTTGCCCACATTATAAGAATGGAGTCATCGTGGCATATGTCTCGTACCCCTAGATTACATATATCCGTGGTACTCATCGTGCTGTAGTGCTTCTCTGCGCCACCACGGACATTCTTATTGTTGTATTGCCACGGTGGATCTGCGATGATGACGCGATATAGCTTATTCGTCATCTTCCTGACCATCCATGGAAACTGATGGTGTGTAATCAGTGGATATCTTTTCCATGAGCGACTCACGCATCTGCTCATTACCCTCAAGTAGCGAGTATATAGAGTCTCTGCCGTGGTATTTCTCACCGCCTATCTCGAACCATGATCCAGATTGGACTATAAACCCAAGCTGTATAGCCAGATCGATTATGCTCTCGGTGGCATCAAACCCAACGCCGTAGCGGAACGTGAGATCTGCGGATCTAAGCGGTGCGGCCACTGAGTTCTTTCTTATGGTAACTCTCGCTATGTGCCCATAGGGTACATTGTTTTTCTGAAGAGTCTTAATCCTCTTCATTTCTATACGCATGGACGTATAGTATTTCAGTGCCTTGCCAGTAGGGGTATCCTCCTGAGGCCCATACGCAAAGCTCTGGTTTCCACCCATCTTTGCCCTAAGCTGATTGATGAATATTACAGTAGCTTCCTTTTCCTTGATTAGAGGCGCTGTTATCCTGAGGTTTTGAGACATAATACGCGCCTGTAATCCAGGGAACTGGTCTCCGACCTGTCCCTCAACTTCAGCTTTTGGGACTAGGGCGGCTGCGCTATCTATAATTATTAGCCTTGAGATATCGCCAGCAATTAACTCTCTAGCGATATTGAGTGCAGCTTCTGCGTGTGGTGGCTGCGTGAATAGCATCTTGGATAAGTCAAGGCCAAGCGTCCTTGCGTAATTAAGATCGAACCTATGTTCCATATCTATATACGCCACTGGGTAGCCAAACCTCTGGGCGCGTGCACTTATCTGGATACACAGGGTAGTCTTGCCCACCCCCTCCTGGGAGTATATCTCCACGAACTTACCAAGCGGTATACCGCCAACACCAGTAGCTATATCTAGTGGGACTAGCCCAGTAGAAATCGACTTAACGTTCTCTACTGGGCCATTGTCCACAAGC
>Ga0209492_1000610_pt1 | contig 11069 bp, 14 predicted proteins | sample PPLLak12cMay2015_FD_187253 | JGI IMG/M metagenome (GOLD analysis project Ga0209492, IMG submission 187253) | Freshwater sediment microbial communities from Prairie Pothole Lake near Jamestown, North Dakota, USA - PPLs Lake P7 Core (1) Depth... | ecosystem: Environmental > Aquatic > Freshwater >... | reverse complement strand
TCTAAAATAGGGTTTATCTCCGATGCTGGTCCAGGAGACTTTTCAGATGCAATAACTTTTTACACAACCCCTACTTTAAGTCTACTTCCAAACTTTGATATTAGTACCGAAAGAATGCGAATTACTTCAGCAGGTAATGTAGGCATAGGAACTACACTTCCTCAATCTAAACTAGATGTAGCTATTAATGACAATGCTTATGCTACAGCTCTTACATTACGAAATACCAATACAGGGACCAGTGCACTATCTCAAATAGTATTAGAAACAGCTAGTAACCTTTCTGGAATATTTGCAATTAGACAGTTTAATAACGGTGGATTTGTTGAGATAGCTAATTATGCAAATGCTGGTATGAACTTCTGGACTAATGGTTCTGAAAAACTAAGAATCGACGCTTCAGGCAACGTAGGAATAGGAACTTCACTTCCTGATAGTAAATTATCAGTAGGACTAAGAGCATCTACTGATGGAAATATTAGATTAAGTGCTGCAGGAACCGGTATTGATGCAGGTGCTTCACTATTGTGGGATATGAATGTTGGAGGAGGGAATGCAATTTCACATTTAGCTGAAATAAGACCTGAATCATATGCAACTGGTGCAAATAAAAACATATTGAATTTTTACGTAGGTGATTGGAATAATAATGCTACTTCGGGAACTGCAAAAATGACTATTACTCAAGATGGTACCGTAGGTATAGGAACAATAAATCCAAGTGAAAAACTTGAAGTAAATGGATATGTTTTAGCAACTGGATATAAGATACCATCTGGATTATCAACTCAATTTTTAATGGCTGATGGATCTACTACTACTGGAGGTGGAGCAACACCTGTAAAACTTACATTTCAAAATTTACCAGCAGCACTTTGGCTTTTATCAGGTGGATATTATGTATTTTCATTCTATGATGCAAATATAGATACTACTAGCGATGTGTCTGTTACACCACGGAATTCTAGTTATCAAACAGCTTACAATGCAAACATACTTCCATTTGTAGGAGTGGCATCAGGTGTAGCAACATTTTATGCACAATTTCCTCCTGCAGCAAATATGGTAGTAGATATAGTAATAACACAAACAACATAAACCAAATGGCATTTAATGTACCAATAAATTCAATAGCACCAACACCAACACCACTTGACTGGGTAAGACCTGTAGATTGGATAACAATTATAGACACACCAAATGAGGTTCAGTTTTTAGTATGTGATTTAGGAGCAAAAGCATTTACTATTACAACTACATTTATAAAAAATAGTGGAACTAATATTTACATAGATTGGGGTGATGGAGTTGTTGATACAATATCAAATATAGCATCAACCAATACCTCTCATGTTTATCCACCAGGAGGTACTCCTTGTTCAAGAGGTTATAATACTTGGAAAATTAGAGTATATGGAGATGCAAGTTGTGTAATTACAAATGCAAGACATATTGTTAATTTTGCTGCAACAGGTGGTAATACTTTTTATAAAATAGGCTTATTAGAGGCTTATTTTGGCGATGGTTCATGTAGTACAAATGCACTTACCTCCAGTTATTTTAATTCATCAACTATATCAAATTTTCAATTATTAGAATATGTAAAATTACCTAGTACTGTTGCTTGGACAAGTCAAATGAGTAATATGTTTAATTTCTGCATAAACTTATATAAAGTTATAATGCCTATATCAGCTTCTAATTTAACGGAACTTAACAGCATTTTTAATAACTGTGATAGTTTACTAGACGTAGCTCTACCATCAAATGCAACAGCTATAACGAACCTGGGTACTGCTTTTAATCTTTGCTTAAATTTAAGAACTATTTCTTTTCCTACAACAATGGATAATTGTACATTAATGTTAGGTATGTGTAGTAACTGTCTTTCATTAAAAAATATAACTTTACCAAGTATAAATTTATGTACAACATTACAATCAGCATTTCAAACGTGCGAATCTTTACAATGGATTAAATTCACATCATTTCCAACACCTTCTACGCCAGGAACAACAATTAACTTTACAACATTATTTTTTCAATGTTTTGCGTTACAAAACGTATATTTACCAGCAAGTTGCTCAAGTAATGGAAACTATACTCTTCAACAAGCATTTGCAAACTGTTATGTTTTAAAAAATATAGTTTTTCCAACCAACTTTCAACCTAGTTCTTTGCAATCGTGTTTTAGTAGTTGTTTTAGTATAACAGATATTATATTTCAATCTGGGTCTATATATTTAACTGATATGAACAATACATTTACTAACTGTTATAAGTTGACAAATATTACACTACCAACAACAGTGTCTTCTTCTGGAGTCAATCTTACATCAACATTTTCAGGATGTAAAGCTATTGCTAATGTAACAATACCAAATGCATGGTTATTAACTAATTTAACGCAAACATTTAGTGGATGTTTTGTTCTTTCTTCTGTAAATTTACCTAACAATGCTCAAAATAGTATTATAACAATGCAGAACACATTTTCAACTTGTTATAAATTGAAGACTGTTGTATTACCAACTTCTTTAAATTCTGTAATATCATTATCATCAACATTTTTAAACTGTTATGACTTAATATCTGTTGTATTTCCAGCGACAATGAATGCTGTAACAAATATTTCGTCTTGTTTTCAATCTTGTTATAATCTAATGTCGGTAACATTACCTACAAGTATGACATCTTGCACATCTTTCATAAATACTTTTTATAGAACTTTCAATTTAAAGAATTTATTCATGCCTGCAAATGTGCCAATAAATACAACATATGCATCAATAACTGGTGAGTGTAGAGGTTTAGAAACTCTTACTTTACCTCTAACACAAACAACTTCGTTAACTAATATAAGTTCTCTTTGGAGTGGTGCTACAAGTCTTTATTCAATAGGAAATTTAGACAAAATAGGTAATCCAGGTACATCTACAACCTATGTAAATGGAAGTTTTAATACAAATGCAAATTTAATAAAGACATTAAGTTTTAACTGTCCATTCTCAGTTTTAGGAGTAAATGGACAATCAGCAACTAACTTTAATTTATTATTCTCCCTGAGGCTTTTAAATACTTCTACTGGCCAATATGCAGGAACATCTCCACAAATAAATGTATCTTACTGTGATCTAGGAATTACAGCATTAAACCAACTATTTACAGATTTACCAACAATAACATCAAAAACAATTAATATAACAGGTTGCACAGGAGCAGCAGGTTGCACAAGATCTATAGCAACCGCTAAAGGGTGGATCGTAACAGGATAAAATAAAATAATATGGAAACAACGGCAGGATTTTATAAACTAGAAGATGAAAATTGGTTGTATGCACCTAACTTTGTAGATGCACCTAATTACACATTAGAAAAAGAATTAAAAGACACATATACTTATCCAATAGATGGATGGAGCTGGTATGATGAACAACCTTATATAATAAAAACAAACTAAACTATGATTACTTACAAATGGATTTTTTCTGCATTTGATTGCAGAGTAGACGAAGATGGAATGCAGGATGTTGTAACAACCGTGCATTGGAGATACAATGGTACAAACGAAGATGGAATATCTGCGGAAATTTATGGAGCACAATCTGTAGGAACACCTACACCTGATGCTTTTACACCTTACCCAGACTTATCAGAAGAACAAGTTATCGGGTGGATGGAAGAAACGCTAGATGTTGAGGCAATGCAATTAAACCTTGCTACTCAAATTGAATTAATAATCAATCCTGTAATGGTAACTTTACCACCTCCTTTTGCAAACACAGAAGAGACTATAGTTATAAACGTAGATGGTGAGATTGGCTTAGCTCAACTTAATCCAAACGCAAAATTGGAAGTTAAATAAAAAATTGTATATTTGTAAAAAATATATAACATTATGAAAAATTCAGAAGCAATTAAAATCTTAATGCAAGTAGCTGTTGCTGCTCAAGCTAAAGGTGTTTTAAATTTAGATGAAGCTGTCCTTGTTAAAGAATCAATAGATTCTTTAAAGATTCTGGTTGAAAGTTTAGAACAAGAAGAAAAAGAAAAAGCTCCTAATTAAGGAGCTTTTTTATTTCATCTATTACCATTTTTGGTGTTATACTCTTCTGACATTCAAACTGTCTGTCTGTTCCTTTATGGACAGGACACCAATCCCAATCTCCTTTATCGAATGTATACTGTGGATCATTCCAACATCCATGGCATACATTTGTATTCACTGGTCTATGGCATGCAAACTCGTGATGTGCATCTGTGAAATTACTTATCATAATTACTGGTACATCTAATGCCCAAGCTAACCAGCTAAGCCCACTAGATAGTCCTATAAAGAATCTACTATTATATATAACACTCATGGTGTTAGTCATTGAGGTGTCAAGTAATCCTTGACAGTTGTCAAATGGATTAGATTCTAGTGATGTATTGATCACTTTATATCCTTCTCCATGTAAGTAGTTAATCACTTCTTGCCATGCTTCTCTGGTCCAAAACTTACATCCTGCTGTACTATTAGTAGCTATAGCAACTTGTCTTTGTGCAAGATGTATTCTACTATTTACAATCCTTGGTTTGATTTCTATATAAGGAAGGCCTAGAATGTTTGTAGCTGTCTGTTGTAATGGTATAGTGTTAGGAAGAACAGGTTCTTTGTGTTCATTATAGAACCAACCAAGTTTATACATAGCATATATGTTGTTAACAACAGTTCCTGGCTCAACAAACTCTAGCATTGGATATTCCTTTTCAAACAAGAAGTTCTTGAATGTACTAACAATCACCTCACAGTTGTGTAGACATCTAAACTCTTCTACATATGGCATCCAAGCTATTGTATCTCCTAGAGATGAGCTATCAAAAGCTATATACACTCTTCTACCCTCTAGATTCAGAAACTTATTATATACTTCCACACCATCTTTGTACACAATAGTTTGCCACTTAGTGTAATATTCTCTACTAAGTTTTATCCAATGGTTGCACTTTATTGTATCATAATGAACTAACTTTTCACCATCATAAAACTCTACAGTGAATTCACTATCAGATGTACCTGTAATCTCTAAGAATGGTTGTCCAACAAAGTGCTGTGTTATATTATAATCTTTTATGTCATTTTTGTGTGGAATAACAGACAGTACTTTCTCATATAAGTTTGCATGAATTTTTCCGAAAACTTCAGACGTATTATCTGTGGGAACATCATATTTCATTAATAGTCCCAGTATTGGAGAGTTTAAGTCTACACTCTCTGCTATATAATTAGTATACATATCTTTATATTGTGGAAGGTTTTTAGCTATTATAGGTAGGCCATAACTTACAGCCTCTTTAAGTACAATTGGATTACATTCCCATGTGCTGTTAAACATAAATACATCAGCAGCTAACATAAAATGATGAATGTCATTTCGTTCTCCCCATATTTTTACATTCTCAGGTAGATCTTTCATGAGAGGTTCCCAATAATGTTTGAAGTTACCAGCTTGGTTACCTATGAAATGAAACATTACATTAGGATACTTACGAGCAATAGCTAATCCTTCAGCTTGATTCTTACCAGGAGTCCAAAGTCCTACATTTATAACATGTCTACCACTAAGACTCATTCCTAAAAGTTCTTTATACTGTCTTTTTAATGTTTTAGTTACTGGTTCTTTGTCTATAGGATACTCAATCACTTGTTTATATCCATCAAGGCTAGCAAATGTATCTACATGATAAGGAGTACAGAATGCATACGCATCTGGTGTAAACATCTTAGTCTCTGGTACAAAGGATACATCATGACATGTTTCAACTATTCTATATGTTCTATCATCAGAATATAACTTAGTGATCATCTCTCTATCAAGTCTCTCAGACATTTCATCTATATGGATAACATCTGGGTTGAACTGTTGTATAATTTGAAACAGTTCCATTTTATCTTCATACAATGTATGAAAAGAAACAAGAGCTTTAATCTGATCCCTCTGTACAACAAAGTCTAAACTATGGCATTGGTATTCCACTACAAAGATTTCTACATCTGTATTAGCTTTCAAAGCTTCTATCCTTTTAAGAAGAAACTGAGGCATACCACCTGTTGACAGGTGAGGAGCAAGAAACATTATTCTCATAGGTTTAGACATCTTAGACATCATTTTAGACATTGCTATAGGATCTTTCTCTCCATGTAAGAAGAATAAGTCTTGCTCACTAGCTGGTAACTTAAACCATGATCTTACATACTTACCCCAGTTATCTTCATTATATACCTCATCTAACTTATCAAAGCCAGCGTTAGTATATATGTAAGGAAGACCTTCTAAGAATCTATGTTTCCATAATAACACATTAACTATTGTCTCTTCGTGATAGGGGGCATAGTATTGAGGATTCTTTAACACCTCTGGGTGATTACACATCCAACTCCATTCATCTAAGAATGGTATAGTGTTATGACCAGCTACAAAATAACCAGTTTGTCTATATTTATCTCGGATAGATTGATCTACACCAAACAATTCGCATGCTGGATGTTCTAATGTTTTAGATAGTTCAGTGCTTCCTCTTCCATTAATAAATAGATAGTCATATATACCTTCTGTAAAATACGGAAATTCCGAATTTGTAGGATGGTAGTTGAATATTCTATCTACATACTTAGTGGCTATGGAATCAGAATCTACATAACATACTCTTTTAGCAAAGTTCTCAAGAGCATGTTTAACTACAAGAGGTCTTTGTATTAATAGATTGTATATTCTAGAATCAGTTCTATCTATATAAGCATTCTTAGGTAAGTCTTCAATATCAGATTGCCAATATATAGTGGTAGCTCCAGGAACCTCACTGTGACAATCTAACATATATACTAACACAGGAATGCTACTCACCTTATTAAGACTGTCTACAGCAGCACATACAGTGTTATAATAAGATGCATTTGCATATAATATGTACATTTTCTCCTCTTTTATACGTGTATGCGTATAATAGCCATAATATTGATTTCTATATATACAACTAAGCTCAGGGTATCTTTCACCCATTATAGGGTGAGTAAGGTCTGGTTGGTGATGAGTTTCATGTATATTTCCTTCATGCTCTCCTTGTTCCATTTCATATGGAATAGCCACCATACATTCTTTAGTAGATACAATGTTTCTGATTAATTTTACAGCATCATCTGTAGGAATGTGTTCTAACACATCTCCCATGATTATAAAGTCATAATCACTAGTATCAAATGTGGTGATATCTCCTACATAAACATTATCATATTTCTCTCTTAATCCATATTTATCTATGTAAGGTTCATAGATTTCTACAGCATCAATTCTGTATCCTAATGAACGTAATAAGTCTGAATAAGTCCCTATTCCAGGGCCTACATCTAGTATTCTTTTACTAGTTGGAACGTTCTGAATGAACCATTCTTTTACTTCTTCTTTGAAGTAGGTAAAACTGTAAGGCATAGTGTTGATTTTAGAAATTCAAATGTACAAAAAATATATTTATCTTATGCTATATTATGATAGAAATCTATTTTAACTACTTCGTTATTCCAAATATAAATTTTATATTTGCTAGATATAAATTGGTACAATCATTGCATCACTCCACTTACCATCTTAAAGTGTATAGATATGCTATAATAACACCCAGACTCTCCCTTATGGAAAACGCATTTGAACAACAAGTAGAAAAAGAATTAAAAAGCATGGATCAACGACTATATGATCTAGAGGAGAAGATGACTTCTATAGATACCAAACTAACACAAGTTGTAGACGCTATATTAGGTAATGCATTAACAAAAACAGGGGGATTTGTTGCTGATTTAACTGAGCTTAAAGGCAAAATAAAAGATTTAGAAGATAAAATACAGAAACAAGAAGAGTTCAAAAAGAAGTTCTCTTGGACTGTAGGTATCATCTTAGGCATTGGTATATTATTACAATACCTATCTACACTTTATAAAAATTTAAAAGGAATATGAGTACAAAAGAAAAAATAGATTTTTATCTAAACAAATGGGTAAGCAGAAAGCTCACTGTATTTTTTGTAGCATCTGTTGGCCTTTTTAGTGGTGTAATTACATCAACTGATTGGGTTATTGTAGCTACATCTTATATTACTATTGAGGGTGTTACAAACATAGTTGAACGGTTAATGAAAGCTAAAATATCACAATAATGCAACTATCAGAAAACCTATCATTAGCAGAAGTAACAAGAAGTGAATCTGCAAAAAGATTTGGGATAAGTAATACACCTACTCCTGAGCACATTGAAAACTTTAAGAAGTTAGCTGAGAACATATTCCAACCTATCAGAAAACATTTTGCTAAACCTATTCATATTTCTTCTGGTTACAGAAGTTTAGCTTTGAATAAGGTGATCAAAGGTAGTGCAACTAGTCAACATTGTTCTGGTGAAGCTATTGATATTGATATGGATGGAACAGATATTACTAATGCACAAATATTTAACTATATCAAAGATAACTTAAACTTTGATCAGTTAATTTGGGAATTTGGAAATAAAATTAATCCTGACTGGGTTCATGTATCATATGAATCAACTGGTAAACAACGTAAGCAAATATTAAGAGCTGTTAAATCAGCAGGTAAAACAAGTTATTTACCATATAAATAAGTGATGATAAAGGTGCTAAATTATTTAAGAGAACAGTACTTAGCGGTGATCATCACCGTTATCTGGATATTCTTTACATTACATACTCAACAAAAAACTGCTCTTCTATTAGAGCAAACTAAGAAATTAGAAGCTAAAATATTAGTTCTTGAAGAAAAAGATCATGAGTCTAGTATAATTATTGATAGCTTATCTAGAGTGGACACACTCATAGTTAATAGAATCAAAATCATCAAAGAAAAAGAATATGTACAAATTAGGATTATTGATAGTTTGCCTGTTAGTGGGCTTCAAAAGTACTTCACAGATCGTTACTCAGAAAAATGATTCTATCGTTACCCTTAGTGAAACTGTTTCTAGGAAGGTTGTTTCTGATCTTGTACGTTATGACTTTGCTAAGAATATTATCAAAGAGCAAGAGATAAGAATCAAGAACTATCAGAACAAAGAGATTGAGTTTAAGAACAAACTAGATATAAAAGATTCTATCATATTCCATCAGAAGAGCATCATTGATATCCACAAAGATATTATCAAGAGTAAGAATCCTTTGGAGATACATGGATATGTAGGTGTACAATCAATTCAATTCAAATTGGTAGAACCTATATTATATACAAACTTAATGTTTGAGTTTCCTAAGTTTAGTATAGGAGCTCAATACTACGTACAACCTAATAATCCTAGTGGATATGGGATTGTTCTAGAATATAACTTATTTTAACATGGCAAAACAAACCAACACTTCAGAAAAAGCAGTAAAGATTAAAGTGAGCAGACCAGGTGTGCACGCTAAATCCCAGACATCTAAACTTAAATCTTCTAAGAATTACAAGAAGCTTTACAATGGACAGGGATAATGGATTGGGAACTAACATTCGCTCTCTATTGGCCTCATGATAGATTTGCTATAGGATGGGATGTCCTACATGCTAATGAGAAATATAATTACAACACATATATATTGTATCTAGGAATACTTACAATAACATTAGACATAAATAATTAATTTAGTTAGACTTGTTCTAACTATTTTTGTTATTTTATTTTGGTGAAAATCACATATTAATGGTGAAAATCACTTATTTTTGTATAATAAATAAAATTTAAAAGAAATGGCTATACCATCAAGACAAATAGGTTGGGGAACAGAAGAAAATCTGTTATGGCAAATCGCTAAACAAATACAATATCTAACACAAGTAACAGGTACATTTGGTGGTGGAGGTGGTGGAGGTGTAACTACTCTTCTTGCTGGTACAGGAGTTTCTGTAGATCAAGCAACAGGTAATGTCACTGTAACTAATACTGCTATAGGTGGATTTCATATGCCTGTTAAACAAGTGTTGTCTCCAGGAACTAAATATTCTGCTGCTATAAATGGAACTGCTCCATCTAGTACTAGTTATATTGCAAATGCATTGGTTTTATCTCCTTTTATACCAGCAAATGATATAACAATATCAAATGTTTCAATTCAAGTAAATACTGGTGTTGCTTCATCTTTAGCAAAAATATTAGTTTATGCTGATGTGAATGGTGCACCACAAGGATTATTAATTGAATCTCCAGATCTTGATTGCTCTACAAATGGTACAAAAACATATAACACAGTATATACATTTGAAGCTAGTAAAACTTATTGGCTTGGAGCAATTGTAAGTTCAACTCAATCTATAAGAAGTTTAACTGCTCCAAATTTAATAACAATAGGTGTTAATGGATCTGCTACTAGTATATATACTGTTCGTGTTTCAACTGCTTATTTATATACTGATCCAGTTCCTACAGATCCTTCAACAGCATTTTTAAATAGTGGTAATGTTCCAATGGTGATGTTACAATAACAATAATAATATAGATATGAAAACACAAGTAAGACACGAAGTATATGATGATTCTGGATTAATTGAAACTTTCTTTACAGAAGAGGATATTAAAACAGATGAAGAATTATTAGCTGAAAAAGAAGCTGAACTTCTAAAGGTTTATGAGGAAATTCAACAACTCAAAAATAAATAATAGATATGGCAATTCCTAGTAGACAAATTGGATGGAGCGGAAAAGCTAATTTGCTTTGGGAAATTTCCAAAGAATTAGAGAGATTGATATGTGTAACAGCTGGAGGTTGTCCTACAACTACCACTACAACTACTTCTGTTCCTTTATAAAGAATAAAACAAAAACCAACTACATTATGAAAGATTTAAAATTTGTCCAGGCTTGTCCTAGCGATATTTATTACACATGGCAAGTGCACATGTGGTTAGAGAGTTTAAAAGAAATAGGACATAGCGATAAAGCTATATCAGTAATCTTCACTCCTAAAGGGAGAGAGAATAAAGACAAGTGGAAACAGATAGAAGATCTTTATCCAGAAGCAGAGTTTCATTACTATGCTGATGAAGATAATTTAAA
>Ga0209492_1000609_pt1 | contig 11079 bp, 17 predicted proteins | sample PPLLak12cMay2015_FD_187253 | JGI IMG/M metagenome (GOLD analysis project Ga0209492, IMG submission 187253) | Freshwater sediment microbial communities from Prairie Pothole Lake near Jamestown, North Dakota, USA - PPLs Lake P7 Core (1) Depth... | ecosystem: Environmental > Aquatic > Freshwater >... | reverse complement strand
TCGGGCAGACTGTCTCTCACTCCCTAGACACGTTCCTACGCACCGACCTCGCGACTCGGGCGCAGTCGCTCTCGGTCCTGCTCGGTGCGGGAGTGCTCACCGTTGACGAGGCCCGCGCCATCGAGGGTCTCCCGCCGCTAGTGGAGGTCGCACCGTGATCAGACTCACCGCCGAGCTGCCGCCTGTCGCCGCTGACCTTGGGCGCAGGCGCCTCCGAGGGCAGGCAGTGCCGTGGGACGTCGATGCCGTCGTCTCGTCGGGCGAGCGTGTCCGATTCTTGGCGGGCTCTGTCGACCTGTCGGGCGTGCCTGTCGTCCTGCATCACGACGAGACCCGCCCTATCGGAAAGGTGATCGACGCCGCAGACGACGAGACCGGGCAAACCGTCGTAGCTTCGGTCTCCGAGACCGCTGCAGGTGACGAGGCGCTGCTGCTCGCCGCCGACGATGTGCTCACCGGGTTTAGCGTCGGAGTCGAGCCTATCGAGCACACGCTCGACGGCGGCACTATGGTCATCAGCTCAGCGAAGGCCCTGCACCTGGCGCTCGTCACCCGCCCCGCCTTCGATGCGGCCCGGGTCGCCGAGGTCGCAGCTGCAGCGGGCACGGGCGACGTCGAGCTCGACGATGGCACCGTGGTCACCGTGACAGTCGACACCGGCGCAGACGACGAGGCGCCCGACGAGGCGCCCGACGAGGCGCCCGATGACGACGCAGAGACTCCCGAGGCAGCCGCCTCGGGCAACGCAGAAAGGGAGGGCGCCGCTATGGGTGCTCAGACACAAGCTGCACGGGTGACGGCGGCGCCCCGTATCGCAGCGGCAAGCAGGATGCCGTCGCTCGGCGAGTACCTGCACGCCTCGATCAAGCGCCACAGCGACCCGCAGACGTTCGACGCCGTGCAGGCGCTCCTACAGGCCGCAGGGCACACGACGACGGGCACCGTGCCGGGTCTCATCCCTGAGTCGATCTACGGCGGCGTCGTCAGCCTCCGAGCTGACGCTCGCCCGGTCCTGTCAGCGTTCGGGCCCCTCACCGGGCCCGACTCGGGCTCGTCGTTCCGGCGCCCCGTGATCACCGACCCGATCCTCGACGCCGCTGCGGCTGCCGAGAAGAGCGATGCGACCGATGTGCTCGGGATCACCGACGTCATCGTGGACTACGTGTACGTCAAGCGCTCGTGCAACGTCTCCGCCGAGTCGATTGCGTTCACGAGCCCGGCTGTGCTCGACGCCGTGGGCGCCGACCTGGCTCGGGCCTACGCTCGCGGCACCGAGACCGTGGCAGCTGCCGCTATCACCGCTGCGGGCGGCGTGGCAGTGCCTATCGCCGCAGACGGGATCGACGCCGCCGAGGTGCTCTATGACGCGGCTGCCACGATCTACAGCGCAGTCGGCGAGCTGCCGGATCGCCTCGTGGTCTCGCCTGACGTCTGGGCGACTATCGGAGGTTGGGCTGACGACTCCGGGCGCCCGCTGTTCCCTGTCCTGGGCCCGCAGAATGCGGCGGGCACGAGCGAAGGCGTGACAGCGTTCGGGATGAACGTCCTGGGCCTGTCTGTCGTCGTCTCGTGGGCTCTGGCACCCGGCACGATGCGGCTCGCCTCGTCGAGCTTCGTCGAGAGCTACGAAGCGCACCGCATGAACATGCGAGCCGACGAGCCGACCGTGCTCGGCGTGTCTCTCGGCATCGGCGGCTCGGCGGCTCTCGCTGTCCTGGCTGCGGGCGCCGTGCAGTCGCTGACGATCAGCGCCTGACCAGAGGGAGGGTGACCGAGTGGCGGCATGGCTCGACGTCGACGACGTAGGTGCGCACCTGGGCGTGCCTGTGCCGTCGTCTGACGCACTGCTCGTCGCAGCGACGGATGCTGCGGAGTCGTGGGTCGAGCTGCACCGCTCCGATTTGCCGTGGCAGTCGACGCCGCCGCCGCTCGGCACCGCCCTAGAGGGCCCGCACGTTTATCAAGGCGCGGTCCTATTCGCCGCCCTGCAGTATCAGTCTCGGAACAGCCCCGAGGGTTTCGCCGGTTTCGACGATGCGGGAGGCATTATCGGCGTCGGCGACTCGTCGGCCATGAGCCGGGTCTATCGGATGCTGCGCGGGCGCCGTCCTAGGGTCGGCTGAGTCATGGCGTCACCGTTCACAGCAGCTCGGGGCGAGCTCGTCGCGCAGCTGCAGGCCGAGGGATTCACCGTCACGACAGACCCCGGCGCCGTGAATCCGCCGTGCGTCGTCGTCGGGCCTGTCTCGCCGATAGTCAGGGAGACCCTCTGCGGGTATCGGTGCGAGATCACCGCCTACCTAGTGGCAGCAGCGCCGGGCGGCGCCCTGTCTCTCGGATGGCTAGAGGAATCGCTGCCCGCATTCTTGGCGGCTGTCCTACCTGCAGCTGACACAGACGTAACGCTCGGCACGTACACGCACAGCACGGGCGAGCTGCCTGCCTATTCTGCGACCTACTCGACGACTATCGGAGGCTGATCATGGCTACTCAGAAAGATGCAGAGCTCTCTCTCACCCTCGACGGCGAAGAGTTCGCCTGCCAGGTGATCAACGGCACGCTTACGTGGCCGAGCCGAAGCGAGCCGACGCTCGTGCCTGTCGCCTGCGGCGATAAGGTCGCCGAGCCGGGCACGCCGAGCAACGGCTCTATCTCGGGCGAGGTCTACAAAGACACAAGCGCGACAGGGATCACCCGCGCCCTGATCACCGCGCTAGAGGCCGACGCAACCCTCGCCTTTATTTGGACAGAGAACGTCGGCGGGCCTGTCGGCTCGGTGCTCACCGTCGAGGGTGAGTGCGTCGTCTCATCGCATGAGCAGGTGTTCACGCCTGACACTCTCGGGCGTCACCCGCTTAACCTGTCCGTGACGAGCTCGACGACTACCTGGGCCTAGGCGGCTCGGGCGTCGTGCTGTCAGTGAAGGGAGACCGGCGCCTCGCGGCGTCTGTCCTAGCGTTTAAGGTCGCCGATAGGCGCACCCGCTCTCTCGTGAGAGACGAGACGGCGGCTGCATTCCGCCCCGAGTGGGTCGACGGCGTGCGCACCCTCGCTGCAGCTAGTGCCCGCTTCGGTCCGTATCCCGACCTGCTCGCTACGGGCGTCACCTTTCAGGCGGGCAACCCTCCGACAGCTCGGGCGTATCAGCGCACCCGCCCGCTATCGGGCGGCGCTAATCCCGGCGAAATCGGGCGGCAGTATGAGCGGGGCGGCGTGAAAGGTAAGCGAGGCTCACGCGTCGATCAGATCACCCGCACCTATACGTCGACGAGCCCCAAGGGGCGCCGGTTCACGATCACCGACAGGCACACCGCCCGGCAGATGGCGCCACGCCGTGACCGTGGGTACGCCGTTTGGCCCGTGGTCGCAGACATTGCGCCCGCTGTCGTCGCATTTTGGACCGCCTCTATCGTCCGGGCGTACCGTCGAGCTGCAGACGGGATCAGCTAATGGCTAAGCGTGGCATTAACGTCACCTTTCTAGCTGACGTCCGAGACTTTCTGCGCGGCGCAGGTAAGGCCGAGGATGCGCTCGATGACGTCAGCGACGCGCTCGACGATGTAGCTCGCGACGGCGACAAGGCGACGCAGAAACTAGAGCGTGACTTTAGAGACCTCGCTAACAGCTCGGAGCGTTCATTCGACCAGATCGCCCGCGACGCTAAACAGAGTTTCGGCAAGGTGCGGCAGTCAGCCGATACGTCGCTGCCCGCTAAAGGGCAGAGCCGGGCGAGCGAGCTCGGCACCGAGGTAGGCGCCGAGTTCGGGCAGAACATCGGCGAGGGCATCAGCTCGCAGGCGACAGGCATCGCAGGCGCGACAGACCTCGCGCTCGGCACTGTCGGCGGGCTGCTGCCCGCCCTGGGCCCTGTCGGCGCAGCTGTAGGCGTCGGCGCCCTATTCGTCGGCTCTATCGTGCGCGGCGTCAGCGCTGCCGCCGCCGAGCAGAAGGCCCGCATTGCAGCGCTCGTCGAGCAGTCCCTATCGGGTGCCGTCTCTAAGGCCGAGGAAACCGGGCAGTCAGTGGCGCTCGCCTACCTGCGAGGGCAGTCGAGCGCGTTCGAGCAGGCCGAGCAGATCGCATCGCTGCTCGGGCTCGACGACACTAATGCGGCACTAGCGCGCCTCGGTGAGCTCGCTCGTGACTCGGGCGTGCAGGTAGGAGACGCGCTGCTCGCAGTCGGCGGCGCCGGGCAGGCAGCTGTAGGGGCGCAGGCGAAAGTCGAGAGGCAGCTCCTAGCTAACTTGGAGGCTTACCGGCGACTGCAGCGCACCGCCGAGGATCAGGTGCAGACCGAAGGCAAGGTCGCGACGGAGACGCAGCGCAGCCTCGACGCGCTGCTGCTCGCTACCGAGGCGGGCGAGGACCTGCTCGGCTACACGCGCCAGAATAGGGAGGCAGTCGCGCTCACTGTCGCGGCGGCGCAGACCCTCGACCAAGCGACCCGCGACCAGACCGCGCCCGCGCAGAAGAACGCCGAGTATGCGAGGCAGTCAGCCGACGCCGCCGAACGTCAGGCAGCGGCGCTCGGCGATACAGCCCGCTACATCGAGGATGCTCGCCGGGCTGCCGCGTCGAGGGATTGGGCGGCGTGGGAGCAGGCCCTGCGCCGGGGCGGCACAGCGGCGGGCACTATCCGAGCCGAGCTGAGCGAGGTCCCTCGATGATCACAGTCACGCCGCAGCCCGCTGCCTACTCGGTGCTCGTCGAGCTCGTCGGTATCGCCGAGGGCACGACAGTAACGAGGGACACCGGCAACGGGCCCGAGCTTGTGCGCGGCATGAGAGGGCTCGGCGCAGGTGATCACACACTCCTAGACCGTGAGTGCCCGTTCGGCGTGCCCGCCCTGTACGCAGCGGGCGCAGAGACCGCCTCGACGCAGCTCGACTCCCGACTGCCTGTGCTGAGCCATCCCGTGCTGCCGCTCGCTGTCGCTGTCACTATCGAGAATGACACGCCGAGGGAGTGGCAGACGTCGGGCACTGTCCACGCACCGCTCGACGGCGGCGCCCCTATCGCGACGTATGTACCCCGGCGCATCGTCACCGGCACCCTCAGCATCCCGACGACAGACGCAGGGATCGCATTCATCGCGCAGCTATTCGACGACGGCTCGCCGCTGCTGCTGCGCACGCCGCCCGGCTGCCCTGTCACCGACGCGTGGCTGTTTTGCGAGACCCTCAGCCGGGCCCGCCCCATCGCAGACCGCTCGCTGTCGTGGGTCTCGGTGCCCTACACCGTGGTAGGCGCCCCGCTCATCGTCGAGACTCCCGACCCGCTGCCGTGGACCTGGGAAGCTGTGCCGGGTGAGTGGGCATCGTGGCAGCTCGTCGACGTACCGACCTGGCTCGACCTGCTCCGAGAGCCCGGCACGCAGCTCGCAGCATCGTGGGGCGGTTGGTAACCGTGCGCCCTGTCTCACCTGAGCTCGCCGCTGCCCTGTCGACGTCGCACGGGCTCGTGCGCACCGTCAGCGTTCACGACTGCAGCACGGATGCGCTGCTGCTCGGTGCGGTCCCTATCGAGGGCGGCACGCTGTCGCAGAACCTTTCCGACGCCTACGGATGGAGCGCCTCGCTGACCGTGGCCGATCCGACCCTGCTGCCGACGTCACCCGCCGACCCGCTCTCCGGTTTCGCCTCGACCTACCTGCAGCTCAGCCTCGGTGCTGTCACCGATCAGGGCCCGCAGACCGTGCCGATGGTGCGGCTGCTGCCCGCCCGGGTCGCCCTGTCTCGCGACTCGGGCGGCTCTTACACGTTCACTATCGACGCCATCAGCGGCGCAGCGTTCGCCGCGACCGATAGGGGCCTATTCGCTGCCGTGCCGGGCGAGACCGTGCAGCAGGCAGTCTCCCGCCTCGTCGACTATGCGATGCCCTGGCCGATCACCGTCACCGACTCGACAGCGCCCCGCCCGCTCGACCCGCTCTGGTCCTATGAGGGCGACGCGTGGACAGCAGCACGGGCACTGTGCGAGGGCATAAATCTCGTCTGCGAGCTCGACGCTAACCGGCTCACTATCCGCGAGCCCTTCACCGTGGGCGCGCCCGACGTCGAGTGGAGCACGACAGAGCAGGTGCTCTCAGTGGACACAGAGACCGGGCGCGGCGGCACGTTCGCTAACCGGGTGCGCGTCACGTTCGACACGCCGAGCGGGCCTGTCGTCGGCGACGCTGTGCAGTCAGCCGGGGCCCTTGCCTACGGCGGGCCCGCCGGGCGCGTCACTCTCGACCTGTCGCGCCCTGGCCCTGCCGATGAGGTCGACGCGCAGCTTTTCGCTGTCGACCTGCTGCGCACGACTGCCGCAGCTTGGCGCACCGTGGGTCTGAGCGCTGTGCCCGATCCTCGGCTGCAGTGCGGCGACACGCTGCGCATCGTGACACCGACAGGCACCGCCGATCACCTCGTCACGTTCACCGAGTGGGATCTAGGCACGGGCCCGATGGCTGTCGGCGTGAGGACGAGCGATGCAGGCGTCTAGGGTCGCGACTGTCTCGACCTACTCGGGCGGATTCGCTGAGCTGCTCGGCGTCGGCAGAGTACCGACAGCTGGGGGCCTGCCCGTGCAGCCCGGCACCGTCTGTCTCGTCGTCGCGCAGCCGGGCGGGCAGCTCATCGCCGCACCTATCAGCCCCTCGGGAGGGTTTGCCCGCTACCTATGGAGCAACTCGACGTCGGGCGACCCTGGCGCCGGATTCATCGCTATCACCGGCACGGGCTCTAACCCTCGCACTATCCGAGTCAGCTCTACCGACGCAGACGGGCAGCCCCGCAACCTGCGCCTACTGCAGCCCGGCGACGGGATCACCGTCACCGACGACCCTGCCGCCCCGCCGATTTCCGGGTTCGCCCGCTACGTGCTGACCGATGTGCCTGTGCAGACGGGCGGCTATTGGACAGCGACAGCGCTGCGCACCGACACCGAGGGCACGACGTCGCCGCCGCCGCAGGGCACCTCGCTGCGGGTCTACACCGCCCTATCTACCGGGGGCGGCAACGGGGGCGGCGTGCCCGCAGGCCCGTCGGCATGGTCCGACTACAGCTCAGCGACGCACGAAATCAGTGCGACGGCGTGGCTGCAGTTTTGGTCGACGCTCACCGTGCCGCCGCAGCCTGTCGGCACCGAGCTCATCGTCACTGTGCAGGCGTGGCTCGTCGCGCAGACAGTCGCGGGCGACGTCCGGGCGTCACTCGTCGCAACGGGTGGCGCCGTCAAGGCTGCAGGCGTACCTATCGGACACACGCTCTACAAGCTGCAGGGCGGCCCGTCGACAGAGCAGGGCTCGATAACACACCGACTCACCGTGACAGACGCCTCGGTGCCTACTGTGCTGTCACTATGGGCGCAGCAGGCAGGGCGTAACGGTCCGGGGCAGAGGCAAATCAATTTCCCTGGCATAACAGCTTGGAGGGCGCTCTAGTGAGAGACGGCGCATTAGTGATCATCGTCGAGCTCCTGCTCGGCGCTCTCGTCGCGACAGGGGCCTCGTGGCGCGGGTACAGCATCAAGCTGCAACGCAAGGCACCGAAGGCCGACGCCGAGCCCGAGGGCGACAAGTGGCGGGGCCCGCTCGATGAGTAGCCTCGGCGTGTGGCTGCAGTCGCAGGGTTTCCGAGTCGACGACAGGCCGAGACCTGCCCGCTCGGGCACGTTCCGCGCCCCTGTCGGCATCATGTGGCATCACACTGCCGGGCGCTGCACGACAGCCTCGACAGCGGGCGAGGTCTCTCACGCACGCAGCGGCGGGCTGTATCAGCTGCTCGTCGGCGCCGATGCCGTGGTCTACATGCTCACCGAGCAGACAGCCGGGCAGTCTGAGCCGGGCAGGGCTCATCATGCGGGCACGGGCGGGCCCTGGCAGTCAGTCCCACGGGATCAGGGCAACGCTCAGATAATCGGCGTCTCGGCGCAGTGCAGCGGGGCGCACCCGGTCGCGACGCATCCGGCGCAGTATCGAGTCATGGTCGACCTCACGGCGGCGCTGTGCCGCCGATACCGGCTCACCTCGGCGCAGGTGCTCGGGCACAAAGAATGGACGACACGCAAGATCGACCCCCGCGACTCGATGGCTGTCGTGAGGCGAGACGTACAGGCAGCACTATCGGGCCCGACCCCGGGCCCGCCGACACTAGAAAGGCGGCGCCGGATGATCATTCAGGCACCCTCGGGCTCATGGTGGCTATGCGAGGGCGGGCAGCTCGTCTCGCTGACCGTGGCTACGGCAAACAATGCACGAGCGGGCGGGCTGCCCGCATTCGCTACCGATGCAGCCTCGTGGGCGAACATCGCAGCGGCGTATCAGGGCGGGCGGTAGCAGTGGGCGCGACGCCTCGGCTCGGCTTTCCGTATCCCGAGCCATCCGACCCGCCTGCAGGCGCCTCGCAGATACGGGCGCTCGCCGAGGCTGTCGACGTCGTGACGAGTCGAGCAGCTGAGGGCCTGTTCAGCATCGCACCGTTTACGAACGTGCCGAGCGGCGGCGCCATCCCGGGCGTCAGCCCGCTCGTGCTGACCTTTCCGCCCGGCAGATTCACGACGCCGCCCGTGCTCTACATGGCGACGCAGAACCTGCCGAGCGGCGCACCGTGGGTCTCGGTGCTGTGCTCTGCCGTATCGACGACGCAGGCGACGGTATTCGCCTATAACCTGTTCAGCGGGCCCTTGTCAGTCGCGGGCACTATTGCCGTTGCATGGCTCGCGCTGCAGAGCGACTAGAGTGCAGCTCGTCGAGGCGCCCCGAGCGCTCGCTGCCCGAGTTCCCGGCTAGGAGGTAGGGCGCCGAGCTTGCCGGGGCGCCTCGCCCTTTCGTCACTCTGAGCAACGCCGGCCACTACTCACAGTGACGACACGCCGCAGCCCTACCGGCACCCTCGCCTCGTCAGGTAACGTGCGGCACCTCCTAGCCGGAAAGGGGCCCGCCCCGCATGAACGTCCTGACCGTGTTTAGTGCCGTCAACGTGCCCGAGAGTGTGGCGCTGCAGGTCTGGCAGCTGCTGTCTGCCTACGATCCCGACACGTATACCCGCCCTTGCGATGAGAAGGGGCGGGCGCTGTGAACGTGCGCATCCTGTATCCCTGCCCTGTCTGCCGAGCCCGCTCGATGAGCAGCCCCGATGCTGTGCTGTGCGATAGCTGCCGACTGCAGCTGCGCGTCACGCTGCGCGCCTGCGATACGTGCGGCTCGCTGTACGACCCTGCAGCGCTGTACGCCGCCGAGCACGGGCGCCTCGTCTGCATCCTCTGCCTACCTGGCGGCACAGCATGAGCGAAGGCCCTTTCATCGACCCGGGCGACCCGCCGCTGCCGTTCGCCGAGTGGGATTCCGACCCGCTGCTCGTCGAGGATCATGCCGAGCCCGACTACCTGCGCAACGTCGCCGAGTCGATCCGGCGAGCAGCCGAGGCCCGACAGCTGCGCGACCAAGGGCAGGCGCAAGTCATCGAGGCCGCAGACGTACAGCTCTGGCGCGCCCTGTTCATCGCCGAGGTCGAGCGCCTCGCCCGCATGAGCCCGTCACCGTTCACGAGCGACGATGCGCTCGACGCCGTGGGTCTGCCGCCGCGCCCTAATGCTGTCGGCGCTGCCATGACAGGGCTCGCCCGCCTCGGCGTGATCCGCCGCATCGGATACGTCACGAGCAGCCGCCCGTCGAGGCACGCCGCTGTCGTGGCGCAGTGGGTAGGCGTCGGCCATGACTAGACGAGCCCGGCTCGTGCCCGCCTCGCTCGCGCTCTGCAGTATCTGCGGCGTCACCTGGCAGCGCTCGGTCTACCTGTGGCACGACGACTCGACAGACACGCTCCTATGCGGGCGCTGCGCGGGCACGATCACGACAGGCGCCGAGGGCGACGTCATGCTCACGCCTGACCTGTCGCTGCGCATCGAGCGATGCAAGGCGTGCCGCCGCCTCTGGCCCGCGCTGTGCGCCCGGCACACAGTCGAGGCCGAGGGACGGAAGCTCTAATGCCGGGCAAGGGATACGGGCCCAAGGCGAGCAACGTGCGCAGGCGTAAGCGCCCCGGCAGGGTAGCCACGCCGCCCAAGAGCTCGGGCACCGTCATCATGCGGGCCCGCCGCAGCGACGCCGCCTGCTACAGCTGCGGCGAGCCGATCCTCGCGGGCACACTGATCGTCAATGCCACGCACCCGCCAGACGACGACGGGTTCGCCCGAGTCCTCTACGTGCATTCACAGGCTGACGGCGCCTGCCTGCGCCTGTTCCTAGAGCGGGCGAGCACGCCTGCTGACGCCGTAGCTGTGATCCTCGCCCGGCAGGCACGCAGGCGCGCAGCGCACCCGGACGGCGCCCCTGTAGCGCCCGTGGGCGGATTCTGAGCCATGCCCTACACGTTCACCCGCGCCCGCGCCCGAGGCCCGCCTACGGGCCCGCTAGACACCGGCACAGCGACTCAGGCTGATCACCTGCTATCTCGCGATAGTGCCCCGCATAGACCCTTGCGCGTGCTGCACCGAGGGTCTATGAGTCATGCCTGCAGCGGGATGCCTTATGGCAAGGGGACACCTAGGCCCGTTAGGGCCTAGGGGGGCGGCCCGACCTCTGCCCTAAATCCGATTACATACTCAACTATTGACCGCTCAACTAATCTCTACGGCGAGGGAGGGTGAGCGATGACTACACGCAAGGGAGACGCAAGGGCATCCGGGCAGTGGCGCCGGGTGGCTGAGCAAGTGAAGCGGCGCGATGGCTACAGGTGCGTCAGCTGCGGGCGAGGTCGAGACGATGGCACCCGGCTGCACGCCGATCACGTGCAGCGCCTAGCAGACGGCGGCGACCCGTTCGACTCCGAGAACCTGCAGACCCTGTGCTCGCAGTGCCATCAGGCAAAGACGCGCAAAGAGAACACGAGCAACGGCACCCGTATCCGCAACCGTGACAGATACCGGGCGGCGCAGGGCCTAGTAAAGAATCTCGACGCATCGAGCGACACGCCGAGAGAGCATCCGATAGTCGTGCCAGACACAGCGCTACAGTCTGCCCGTAAGGCGGCACCCGCCGACGAGCCGAGACAGCTCGACGAGCGCGACTCCCCCGCCTTTTTGGTGCGTGCCGACTAC
>Ga0209492_1000605_pt1 | contig 11127 bp, 23 predicted proteins | sample PPLLak12cMay2015_FD_187253 | JGI IMG/M metagenome (GOLD analysis project Ga0209492, IMG submission 187253) | Freshwater sediment microbial communities from Prairie Pothole Lake near Jamestown, North Dakota, USA - PPLs Lake P7 Core (1) Depth... | ecosystem: Environmental > Aquatic > Freshwater >... | reverse complement strand
GAATGTGGCAAGATGGTATGATTGGATTGGGGGAAGGCTACACGCTTCCTTAAAGCACATTCCATTTACTGCACAGGAAGAACTTTATCGTTATAGGGGATTGGCGAATGCAGAGAAAGCCAGCCCCGGATCAACCAAGAATGATTTGGTTCGTACAGCAATTTATAAAGCGGCATATGAAAAGGCTCAATCTGCCAAATTACAGGAAGCCAATACTGTAGCAGAAGCAATTAACAATTGGCATCGTCGGATGGAACAAGTTGATCCCAAAACTGGAAAATCCAGCATGATTAACAATACTGTTTCATCAGTATTAAAAACCTTTATTACAAAAGGAATTATCAAAACTCCTGCAAACTATTTTAAACAGGTAATGCAGGGTATTTTTGGTCTTCCCGTTGGTGCTGGTAAACTTGCAAACGCTTATTGGAAGGGGGTAGAAAACCTTACTCCAGTTGAATCAGATGCTATTTACAAGGCACTTAAAGTTGGCGGCATTGGTTTTGCCGCTGGTCTTTATGGATTTATTGATTCATTTAAAGACAAAAAAGATCGTGTTCTTGGTGGATACTATCAAGCAGGAAGAAAAGAAGGTGACGGTGATGCCAAATGGGGGACGATAAGGATTAATGGTCGGACCTTCCACTATATTGCACACAATCCTGTTACGGAAATTATGCAGTTCGGAAGCACATTGGGCAGAATTTACCAAGCAACTGTTAAGAAATCAGATGCACCAACAGCAATTGCAACTGGATTTGCAAAATCAATGATTTCACTTTTGGGCAATGCTCCTGTATCTGGCCCTCTTATGAGGCTTGGGCAACCTTATTCAAATCCTGTAAATGAAATTGCTGGCGGTCTTGTTCCTGCGCTTGTTTCAAACATTGCTACAGACATGGATGAGGGCAACAAAAGAAAGGCTACAAATCCTTGGGAGGCAATGAAGGTTAGGATTCCGGGGTTGCGTGAAACTGTTCCTGTATCACGATCTGGAAAGCCAAGCTCAAAGCCATTTTATAAAAAATAAGCACTTGCCATCCATCTTTAAATCGGATTGATTGATGGCTTAACCAACCACGCTATGTCTAAATACAAACTACCTACTGCGTTTGCCGTCCACTTTGAGGATGATCCTATTCTCAAGCAACTCAAAGAAGATGGTGAGGAAAATAATCGCCCTATGGTGAGTCTGTTTCAAGCCGCAACCGCTTACTTGCTTGATTCACGCCGCTATCTATTCATTGAACTTGGAAGGTATATCCAACAATACGGACAGCTTCCCCCACTAGAAGAATATGCAAACGAGCCAGCAACCACAGAAGCAGAAGAGGAAGTACCAAAGAAAGGGGGATTTGAACTTAAAGTCCTCCCCCCTGCCACAGAGCAACCAAGAGTTAAATTTACCAAGACCTATGGAGAAGACATCCAAAGTTGAGGCATGGTGTGCCATCATTAATGGGTTTGCGGCAAGCGGTGAACTTTCTCCAGAAGAACTAAAGGAAAAAGGTGGCGACATTCGTGTTCGCACGTTGGCAGTTCATGCGGCAAATCTTGTTAAACATTTCCATTTCGAATTTGTGAAGGCGAATGGCGAAAACATTCCTTAATCTAGGTCGGTATGGCGATGTAATTGCTTTGCTTCCTGTTCTCAAAAAAGAGAACAATGATAGTGGTGAGAAGCCAAGGTTGATTATATCCAAGGACTACTGCGACATTCTGGATGGTGTATCCTATGTAGAGCCTGTGATTTACGATGGGACTTTTGATGATATTTCTGGTGCGCTCAAATTTGCCAAGCGAATTGATGAAGGCGTAATCACAAGTCAAGTTGTCGGCATTCCTGATGTTGTGGTAAGTCAAGTTTACGGACAGAGCCATACTCCCAAGATTATCTGTGACAGTTTCCAACAGGATTTGTGGAGGCTTGCTGACAGGTTGGATCTCTGGCCCAAGCAACCCCCATTGGTGTTTGACAAAAGGAGCAAAAAGCGAGAAGCAAAACTTATCAAGTATATCCCTACCTATAAACCTTGGGTGGTAATAAGTGCAGGAGGGTTTTCCTCTCCGTTCCCATATCGGGAACTTCTAATAGAGATAGTAACTCATTGCTTGAGGGATTTTCACATCGTTGATCTAGCCAAGGTCAAGGCAGAAAAGTTCTTTGATCTACTCGGAATCATGGATCATCCGAATACTGCGGCAATGATCTTGACTGATAGTGGCCCATTACACCTCTCATATGCCACAAAAAAGCCTGTTCATGCGGTTGTGACAGATTCCCCCTCCCTTTGGCATGGGGCGGCATGGCGACCATTCTATGCGTCTTATACACGCTATCAGAACTTCCCAAGGGACATAACTAGGATACTAGATTTAATACGAAACCCCCCTGTAAAGCCTAAATTATCAAACATTATCCATGTTTATCAGCGCACCCCTTGGGCAACAGGAGAAGAAAAGCGCAGGAATCAAGTAGCCGCAAAGTCATGGGAGGGAATTGGGTGTGTGGATCTAGGACTGGATGACAATTGTTTCGTTAGATCATCGGCTGAAATGGTTCCAGATGAAACCAAACGCATTCCTATGATTAAGGATATGCTTCGGTTGGCTTGTGTAGGCAGGGATGATTCGGATGTATTGTTGCTGACCAATACGGATACTTGCATTGCTTCAAATGTGTTGGAAAAGATTGTAGGGGTTCTTCCTGCTTATGCTTATCGTAAAGATTTTAAGAGGCTAGATGCTCCGATTAAAGACAAGGATATATCCAAAGGTGACAAGTATGCAGGGTGTGATTTCTTTGCCATCAGGGTAGGGTGGTGGAGAAAGAACCATGCATTGTTTCCCGATATGATCCTTGGAAGGCATTCATGGGATAGGATCATGCGTGAACTGATTAAGTTGGCTGGAGGCAGGGAGATAGAAAACATTATCTATCATGAGAGGCATCCCTCTGGATGGGAAGATCCACAGAATATCAATCGTGACCCCTCCAATTTAAGGAACTGCAAGCTGGCAAGGGAATGGTTACAGGAACGGAAGATGCCCTTGCTTGAAATAGAAGCCTTGAACTACGAGGGGAAGTTTAAACGTCCCGATTTTAACAAGCTAAAGGTTTAGCTGTAATATCCCATCGAACAGAGTCCTCTTCGCCAATAGAGGTAACAATACTATATCCCAATTCAATTAGCGGATTGTAAATATCGGCTTTAGAAAACCCTGCCTTGGCAAGCATCTCTGGATAGACTTCGCAGATAATAACTGGTTTGTGTTTTTTGATTAGTTCTTTTGCTCCTTGGATTACAGGGGGTTCGTAACCCTCACAATCAATCTTGATTAAATCAACAGATTTGAAATTGGAAAAGAAGTCATCTAATCTTATGCTTTTCTTTCCGCTTTCATCTAATTTTACTGTTCTTGTTGCAGGGTTTCCGTCTAACGGATCTTGATTAATGGATACTGGATCTCCATTTCCTACCGCTTCATTAAATACGGAAATATTTGTAGAATTTTTGAAAGTGTTATACTCCATACAGAAGAACGCATCTTCCTGTGGTTCAAACGCATAAACTTCTGCTCCATTTTTTGAAAAGATAAGTGCAGTATCTCCAATGAAAGCACCCACATCAATAACTACATCTGGAGATTTAAGGGACTGAACTTCTGGAAGATTGGCAATAGAATGCTCTAGGCAAATTGTTCCATGCTCAAGTGCTTGTGGGGTGAGGTTTGCATCATCGGTAAGAGCAATCATCGCATCATTAATGCGTGTTATTTTGTATTGGTTCATAAATTAAACATTAGTTGCATGACTAGCGCACCACAAACCATTTGTTCCGCATCCGTTTTTGCGTGAGCATTGCCAGTTAAGATTAGGGGTTCTTTGTTCATAGACAATCCAACCGCATTGGCTTGGATCATATGCTTGACCTTTAGGGTTTTTGTAAGTCGTGCCGTATCTATGCTTTAGCAATGCGGCTCTTGTCTTTGGTTGCTTATTCTTCGTTATCATTATTTTCGATTATAATGTATGGGGTTATGGTTTGTTCCTGTTGCGGATAGATTGTGTAATAGCTACCAGCATCTTGACCATCTGTTGCGGATAGGTTGGCAACATAATATGTTTGCATTGGTATAGGCTGAACTGGGGTAGTATGGAGGCTTGCCGCAAATAATATGGATTGTAATTGGTTCATTTGATTGTTAGTTTTAGTTCATAGATTTCCATTCCGATTCTCGTGTAGTCGTCGCCGCGAAAGAACCTTCCAATCTCTTCATGGGCCTCTGTTGCGATTGCGAGGGCTTGATTAAGTTGTGCTTTGAGTTGGATTGCTTCGGCCTCTGCCTTATCTGCTCGTTTGCAAGCAATTCTAAACTCTATATCTAAAAATGAATTTATGTCCTGTGATTGCAGTAGATCGTTTTCAGTCTTGAGAAGCTGATGGTTTAACTTTGCGACATCGGCCTCTAGCTTATTGATGTGGTCAACCTTGGGATCACAGCGGCAGAACATAGGGTTTCCAGCATAGATACTTTCAACAAATCCCCCGCATTTATCGCACCACTTTTGGCGGTTAATCATACTGTGAGTATTTAGACTGGCATCGGTTCTCGGTGTGTCGGTTGTCATTCGTCTGTGGAGTTGAGGGTTACTTTGATAACTGCTTTAATGCCGTCAACTGATGCGTATAAGCCATGCCATCCACTCCCATGATAGACGTGGTTGGTACACCAATCGGCCTTCATCTGCTGTGCCTTCACCCACATTTCTGTTGAGTAATATTCGTCTCCAAAAATTGTGTTCCATGAAATCCACCAGTAAGAGGAAGCAATCCAGTCGTAGATTAGGATTTTAACCATTTCCAAGTTTTCTGATTTCATTTTGGCAGTTCTAGTTTGAATCCGTTTTCTTCCAACGCCTCCCAGAATTTGATGGCAAGCTGCTTGGTGGACGCTAGCTGTTCCCGAAGCCTCTCGACCTCGGCCTCTAGCTTCTGGTAATCCCTGTAAAGGAGATCGTGGCTGTCTCTCAGAGAGAGGGCTTCATTTTTGTAGGTTACGGCTTCTAGTTCTAGCTCTCTTGCAAACTCAGCAGGTACAGCTTGAGGATGCGGATTTAGCACATAGGTTTCTGTTCGTGGTGTGTCGGTGTTCATTTGTCGGTGGAGTTAAGGGTTCTTTGGTGTTTGTTGAATTGTGCGAGTGTGAAGTGTGGAGCGTTCTCGATGAACCATTCAACCATCTGGTCAAGCCTCTCTACCTCGGCCTCGGCTTCATCCAGCAATTCGATTGCATCGTATGCGGAAACTGTAACCGCACTTAGTCCGTTGTGTGCGTATTTCAAAGGGTTTGTCTTCCTCCACTCGGTTTCATCTACGATTTCATAGACGACTGTCATGTATCGTTTGGGCACGGCATCTGTTCGTGGTGTTTCGTTCTGCTCCATCCATCCCGCTTCGGACGAGCCATGTTGGTATTTGGGGTCGGTCATTTGTTTATTTATTTTTTTTGTTGTTGCTACTGCTCATGTGCCAAGCCGAACACTCGTCGCAGAAATAGGATCGCAGGAAACTAGTCCCCCCGAATCCCTGCTTGAGTCTTTTTTTAATAGCGGCATCGCATCTTGATTCACTTGAGAAACATGATTTTCCACATATGCCTTTAATGGGTTTTTCATTTCCTTGAATCATGCCTAATTCCAAAGCAGTTCGTTTGTCAATTGGTTCAATGTCGGGAGTCTCAAGCCCTATCTCATTTAGAATATGATCAATACAGGATTTCATTTCTTTTGCCATTTTTGCCATTCGGATGCTTCAATAAAATAATCGCATTTGTCTTCGCCATCTGGATCAAATGCGGCATACGCTTGCCATTGTTCATTACTTGGGGCTAAATACCGCCAGCATTGTGTATGCGAGGGGCAATCGGTATTATTGCATTTCGATATGTCGGTCATTGTCTTGGATTTCTTTTTTTAGATCACTCAAATCTTTGCACGATTTACGAGCATCAGATGGTTTGTCCCATTGCATGATGCCATCGGCAATTGCTACTGCACGATCACGCTGGTCATTGGAACGATTAAGTTTCTCCTGCATCGTCATCTCTGGTTTGGATTGCTCCACAAGAAATGCTTCTACAAGTTGTTGGATGTTTTCAATCATTTTAAAATAAAGTCGTGATCGTGTATTAATTGATAAAGGTGATCACGGGTTGCTTGAAGTGCTTCATCTGCTGTTTGGAATGTGTTTCCATGCTTTAACCAATTGCGTAATTGGTGGTCTAGGTTCTGAATGCAGTTTTTAAATGCCGATCCATTGATGGCATCGTAATGATCCTGTTCATCTATTGGTAATTGAAACTCCAGTATCGCTTTCATTTTTCAATTGCGGCGTTGATTGCTTCGTTGATCTTTAGGGTTTTGCCTAAAGTGTTAAGCATTTGGATTTCGCTCAAGATTCCCTCAAGGTAAGAGATTCGTTTATTGAGGAATCGGTTTTCTTGCATGATTTGATTCAAGAGGTTTTGAATCTCTGGATATTCTGGAAACTTATCTGTGTCTATTGCTATGCTCATGTGCGTGGTTATTTTGTTATTGATTCTGAAAGAAGTCTGAATGCTGTTGCCGCCACGATTGGATCTTGTGCATTTCCAACGGCCTTAAATCTGTCCATGAAATTGGAAACCTCATCATTTTTTCGACAAATGTGGGACTCAATATACCCTTGAACCCCGCCCATGCTAATTGCTCTGGTAAAGTTCCTGCGCTTTTTCTTGTTTGTTTTCTTCGATCCCACATTGGGGTTGAAAGGTTGTTCCTTTTGTAATCGGTCGCCGCTGGAGTGAATAGCGAGAATCCATAATCTATCTCGTTGATGCACCCCTCCGCAATCCTTGCTACCCAACACACACCATCTTGAATTATACCCGCTTGAGGCCAAGTCTCCCAACACATCTCCAACCCCAAGTTTAAGAAGGTTTGGCACATTTTCCACGAACACGATTCTTGGTCGAACTTCGCAAATAATTCTAAACATTTCAGACCATAACCCACCTCGTTTTCCATTGATTCCCGACATTCTTGATTCGCTTTGGTTGGCATTTGAGAAATCAGGGCAAGGGAATCCTCCTGCGACGACATCAACTTTTCCTCTCCAAGGTTTTCCGTCAAAGGTGCAGACATCATCCCAGATTGGGAACTTTGGCAAGATTCCATCTCGTTGCCGTTGGAGCAAGACTCGTCGGCAATAAGGTTCAATCTCAACAGCACAGACTGTGGTATGTCCGAGAAGCATTCCACCAAGGATTCCTCCCCCTGCTCCTGCAAATAAGTGTAGCTCATTCATTTTCTCCGTTAATATGCACGTTCAATTTCTTCATCTTCCAAGGAATTTAACCTACTGGTAAGAATTGTAATTTCTAATTTTAACAATCGTATTTGATCTTCAATATCATCAAGCCTCATGTTTGGCGTTTTATAATTAAGGCATAGATCGGTAATGCGATCTATATCGGTATTTTTATTCATGTTTTTCGTGTGTTACTTTATGCTGTTAAGGTATTCTTGCTGGATGGATTTGGGCCAAGTGTTGAAGGGGAATGTATTCCAAGTTGGGTGAACCAACATGGATTCTGGATATACATAGCACCGCCAAACAAACGCTTCCTGCTCATTCACTCCAAGGCGTGAGGTGATGGTTGGTTTCTTGGCTTTTAAAGCATCGTAATCCATGCCTTCGTCCTCATACCTCCCCTGATTCAACCAAGTGCTAGGGTTGGGGATGAACTTTCCTCCATCCTTCTGCCAGTCTTGGGAAGCAATAGCCTTCTTTAATGCAGGGAGAACGGAATCAATGGATAGTTTTTTCCTCATCCATATTTCCTTGCAGTAAGGCTTTGCTGTCTTCTTCGGGTATGCTGACCAGAACACCTCAAAGTCTTTACTGGAGGCTTTCTTGGGGCTTATTGGGGCATCCTGTATGTCGTATGGACGATTGCAACAGGGGCAAATATCTGCTTCTTGTGTTGTGTTCATTTTAAAACTCCTCGTATGACCATTGTTTCTTTTTGTATTGGACGGCAACGAACCTAAACCAAGGATGGTTTTCGGCGGCTACCTTGATCTTCACCCTGCCAGTTCCTTGCCAGAAACCTTTGACTTCATGGTATTCAATAGTGCCATCGGCATTGATAACAAAGAAGTCGGGGGTATAGGTTGTCAGCTTGGCAAGTTTTAATGCCATAGCTTCAAACTGGTAGTGGTGAATCTCTCCTGCTTGTTTGCGTTGTTCTAGGAGGGCGGCATATGCTTGCTCCGTTTTGTTCATCTGTCCAGCAACACGCCTTGAGGTGTTGCCCTTGGCTCGGAATGTTCTCATTCTTCGTCAAAGGTTGATTTGCATAGCTTGAAGATACCATCCAAGTCTGCTTCCTGCTTCATGATTAGCCTAGAATAACCAGCGGCAAAAGCATTCGGGAACTTGAATCCTTCATCGCTATCAACGCTAATCCAATAATTCCATCGCAATACCTCAAATAGCATCTGAATTCCAATGATAGCATCGGGTCTCTTTTCTCGGAACTGACGAGCAAGAGTTACTAGGTTGCGATAAACTTGTGGATTGTTTTCATGGAACCTTTCAAACCTAGATGCCAGAGACTTATCATCTGGTTCGGGCGCAATAGGGGAGAAGTCAAAGTCGAATTGGTCACTCATTCCAGTTTGGGAAGTTGATTTTTCCTTTGTCATCAATGCCTACGCAATCGAGGTTGGAGAAAGAACGCTTTACTGATCGTGCTCCTGCATCGAATGCTTCCTTTACCCTGTCGTCTAGGGATGGGATACTATTATCAGGGTTGAGATAACGGATATGCTCTCCGTTCAAATAATCTTCAGCCTCTTTTGAATGGTTCATTTGCAAAGGAAATAAGCCACAAGACATACTGCAACAACCATAAGGGCAAACAGCACTCGCATTACTGCCTTTAGGTCATTGATGTTCTCCTCAAGTTCAAGTAGTTCGGAATGATGCTTCCTGACCATCTCTAGGATATGCTCTGATTCCCGAAAGTGGAAATCAATGCGTGATGCAATCTCGTTGATTTTGTCGGATGTGGTTGGTTTTCTCAATTTCATGGTGTGTGGTTGCTGATGTTTTGTTTTGGGTTAATTAAAACGGAATGTCATCGTAGTCATCTGCTGGTGCTGGCTTTGGTGCAGGAGACTTGAATGCAGTCTTCAGCTTCGGGACAAAGCTGGAAGCGGTTTTAACTCTGTAGTTTCCAAGGATGGGTTGCTTCTTCTTTGCTTCCCTAGAGGCCTTTGAAAGACCCTGCTTGATCACTCCGTCATTACCATACTGGTCTGGAACTTCTGCCCCTGTTTCGTCCGTATTCGCATACATAACGATGTCGAGGTAGGTTCCCTTCTCGCCTTCGTAAAGCTCGGTCTTGTCAATTTTCTTAACGTCTATCTTTGCGGTTATCATGGTTGTGCTGGTTGGTTGTTGGGTTCTTGGTTTTCTATGAATCCCTCGGATTTGAGGTAATAGAAAAGTTTATCTAATTGTTTAGGTGTTACTCTGCGATTGTCTCCTGCAAATGCGGTGTAATGTTTTCCGTTCCACATAACTACCCACTCCCTGCCTTGGAACATGATCCACATTGCCCTTGCATCGTCGGGATTTGCATCGTTATTTGTCACGGGAAATTGATGGTTCGCCTTCTTTTGTTTCGATGAGCCAACCAAGTTCGGAGTCAAGAACGGATTTGGCATCCTTCGCCTTAATGCCCTTTGCCTTTGCAACTGCCTTTTCGAGTGCCGTGATGCTAACCCTTGTGCAAGCCAGAAAGTCATCTGGTTTAAGAATACTAGAAAGCGCAGAACAAGCGGCGGTTGCATCGGGGACACTTCTGGATGTTCTTCCTTTTGTGAGAGAAAGTCCAGCAATTTGCGCTCCCGAAAGCAACCTTGCCTTCAATTCTTTGCGGATTCCAGCAATGAAATCCTCAACGATTTCAGCCTTGGCATCAAGGGATGCAAGTTCCTCATTGGATAGGGTTGCAATGGCAACGCTAGATGCAACTTGTAGGTGCGTCTGTGCAGTTTGAGCCTGATTGTAGGCATCGGGGCAAATGTTCTTTGCCCTGCACCATTTGCAAGTATTCGGGCTAGGATTGCGTGGAGCATTCGGGTCTTCAGATGCGGCTACAACCCCAAGGATCTCCGTTGTTGCGGCCTCCAGTTCCTCCTCATTGTACTCGGCAATGGTTGTGCCTCCTGCAAGCGGTTGGATGATTGAAACGTAGATGGTCTTGAGTGCAGGGTAGTGATGTTTGACTAGCACCGCATAAGCCTTGAGTTGCTGGTTTTCGCTTGCCTTCCCTTGCGCTGTTCTTCCTGTCTTGTAGTCCGTGACAACGGCAATATCCCCAAAGATGTCGATACGATCAATGGCTCCAGAGAATGCATCATTATACCAGAATCTTTGCTCTAGGATTTCTTGTGTGCGTTGTCCAAGATCAAGTTGAGCAATGAGGTGGGTAAAACCAGATAGGCACAAAGTTGCGATTTCTTGCCCCTCTTCAGTTAGCTCCTCATACTCCTTTGTTCCAGCTAGGACGGCATGAACATCCGTTCCTAGTTGCATATACTGATTGGGTTCTTGTTCTGGAAGTGTCTTTTCCAGATTCCAAGATCCTGCACAATCAGAAAGTCGGCTCATGCCGCTTGCTGAAGGTTTTCCGTTGCGTTGGTCAGTCATTTTGTTCGTCACTTCTGATTTCTTTGATGGTATGCATTTTATTGCAAACGCCACAGCATCCGTATTTATCTATCCATTGCTTTTTGGCTTCGGCAATTTCCTTTTTTTCATAGACAACGGAAGTTATGCATGAATCCAAGATATATTTGTTTTCCATATTACAGGATTGGCTTAAATGATTTCACATCGTCCCATTTCTCAATGAGTCGGTTAATAATGGCATCGGGGATCAGGGGATTTCCATCCTTGTCGGCGAGTTTGCTATCCTTGGTAATGCCCTTAACCTTCTTCGCCACTAGGAAGTGGATAATGTGGGCATCGGCAATCTCATCACTCCACATCATGCTTTGAAGGAAGCTAA
>Ga0209492_1000602_pt1 | contig 11143 bp, 13 predicted proteins | sample PPLLak12cMay2015_FD_187253 | JGI IMG/M metagenome (GOLD analysis project Ga0209492, IMG submission 187253) | Freshwater sediment microbial communities from Prairie Pothole Lake near Jamestown, North Dakota, USA - PPLs Lake P7 Core (1) Depth... | ecosystem: Environmental > Aquatic > Freshwater >... | reverse complement strand
GCGGAGGGTTCCATCGAAAAAAATTATGAGGATAAATATTCTATTACTCACATTGGTTTAATTTAATTTTATGGGAAAATCTCAAAATATTTTTTCTTAACGTTCTTTTTTGGGTAACGGCATGTAATGCCTCCGCCCCCGCCGCTGTGGCACCCCATGGAGCGATACCTCCGGAGAAGGATAATACTTACAAAGCAAAGGGGTGGTTTGGGGGGACAGGCACTGTCCCCTCCATAAACAGGTGCTTTACCATTTGTTGAAAACTCAGGGTGTCTGTAAAGCCGACCGTGACACATCAGGATACAAAGATTTTTTTACTTAGCGCAACTCAACTTTACTTGTTTCCATAACAAGCCAGATTTAGTTCAGAATTAAAAAACCGAGCCTTTATCTTGTCTTTATTGCAACGGGTATGGTATGAGTATTGTTACAGATGCCAGGAATGGTATCGTCACAGAAGAGATGAAGATCGTTGCAGCGCAGGAAGGAGTGACTGAAGACTTCGTCCGGCGTGGAGTAGCAGAAGGACACATCGTCATCCCCGTTTCTCCGTATCGGAAGGTCAAAATCTGCGGCATTGGCGAAGGACTGCGCACGAAGGTCAATGCATCCATCGGCACATCTTCGGATATTGTGGATATTCCCGAGGAACTGGAAAAGGCACGATTGGCAGAACTTGCCGGGGCAGATACCTTAATGGAACTTTCAACCGGCGGGGATTTCATCGATATCCGAAAACAGGTTATCGCCAGCACAAAACTTTCTGTCGGCTGCGTTCCCCTCTACCAGGCATTCATTGAAGCGGCACGAAAAGACGGCGCTGTCGTCAACATGAAGGAAGATGACCTGTTCCGAATAACAGCAGAACAGGCAAAACTGGGCACCAACTTCATGGCAATCCATACCGGTATTAACTGGGAGACTGTCAAGCGTCTCAGAAACCAGGGCCGGCATGCGGGACTGGTCTCCCGTGGAGGGGCATTCATGACCGCGTGGATGCTCCACAATGAGAAAGAGAACCCCCTGTATTCCGAATTCGATTACCTGCTTGAGATTATGAAGGAACACGAGGTAACACTCTCGATGGGAAATGGTATGCGGGCAGGCGCTGTTCATGATGCCACCGACCGTGCAGCGGTCCAGGAGCTTCTCATCAATGCCGAGCTGGCCGATAAGGCACATAACGAGGGCGTGCAGGTGATTGTTGAAGGTCCCGGGCATGTACCTATCGATGAAATTGCGGCAAATGTCACCCTCATGAAACGCGTGACCAATAACAAGCCATTCTATATGCTCGGACCTCTTGTCACGGATATCGCTCCCGGGTATGACGACCGTGTAGCCGCTATCGGCGCCGCAATCTCATCCTCACTGGGGGCTGATTTTATCTGTTATGTGACACCGGCTGAACATCTCGCACTCCCGACTCCTTCTGAAGTCTATGAAGGCGTTATCAGCTCACGAATTGCCGCTCATGTCGGGGATATGATCAAGCTCAAAAAGACCCGCCAGGCAGATCTCGAAATGGGGCATGCCCGCCGCGATCTTGACTGGGAACGCCAGTTTGCTGTCGCCATCAACCCACCACGGGCACGGGCGATCCGGAAGGAACGGATGCCGGCAGATTCCGATGCCTGCACCATGTGCGGGGATTATTGTGCGATCAAGATCGTCAACAAGCATTTCCAGTTTTGATCAATACTTTTTTTTCTGGTTCTGTTCCATAAGTTGTATCGCCAGCATTATGGGATTGTAGTCATAATTGTAGAGAGCGAGACAATACCCGGCATCAACAAATCCTCTCTTCAATCTCTGAGATAAAAACGGCACGGTGATAGACCATTCACATGAATTTCGGGGGCTTTATCCCTCTCTCAACGATAGACTGGAGAGGGAGGGCGGTCTGTACAGTTTTTTTCCGGGGTTGCCCGATACGGTGTTCCTATTGCCAGAACGAAGGCATTCTTACCGGGGAAGATTTTCGGGATCTGGAAGAGATCAAAGATATGATTACATCCTCGTCACCCTATATCAGCGGCGTTATGTTTTCCGGAGGGGAACCAACAAGGCAACGGGAAGCCCTGATGGAATTAGCCCGGTATTCAAAAGGGATTAACCTTGATGTCGGTATTCAGACAAATGGCCTGTTTCCTGACACGCTGGGTCAGTTACTTGAAGAACGACTGGTTGATAAGGTTGCACTGGATTTTAAGTCGCGCTTTGAAGGATATTCAGGTCAACTAGAAAACGGTTTTAATTTTGAAAATTACGAGAGAAATGTCCGGAAATCTTTTACTCTTTGTAAGAATGCCTACGCCAGAAATATTCTTACGGAGTTCGAGGTTGTAATTACCATTTTTTACGAAAACGAAGAATACATTGAAGAAATTTCGGGACTCACAGGTAAGGTGCCTCTTGTCCTCCAGCAGGGTGAACACAAAATGTTACGGCTGACAACTCCCCCCTTGAATATGACGGAAGGGGAATACCGGGAAAAAAAGCGGCAACTCCAGGAAAATTATCATCCGCTGACATTAGATGAGATTAAACGAATTGCGGACAAACTAGGAAGAAAAGTAAGGATACGAACACGCGAGGTGGGAGAAATTATCTATAAAGGCAGAGAGGGTCCATGAAAGTGATCGGAGTTGTCGGCATGCCCGCAAGCGGAAAAGGTGAGTTTGCGAGGATCGCGTCCGAAATGGGTATCCCCGTCGTAGTCATGGGGGATATGATCCGGAACGCGGTGAAAGCATCCGGACTGGAACCTTCTGATACCAATTTCGGAGCCACGGCGAACCGGCTCAGAGCTGAACGGGGCATGGACGCGATCGGGCAGCTCTGCATACCGGAGGTGGAACGACAGACGGCCTCGCTTATTCTCATCGATGGCATCCGGGGAGACTCTGAAGTGAATCTTTTCCGAAAAGTTTTTCCCGGGTTTACGCTTGTAAGGATCGATTCTTCATTCGGGAACCGGTTGTCGCGTGTTATGGCACGGGGCCGCTCGGATGATTTCCAGACTGCGGGCGAGCTCCGCACCCGGGACGAAAGGGAACTTGGATGGGGGCTTGGCAGGGCTTTGGAACAGGCTGACCTTCGGATAGAGAACAACGGTACTCTCGATGAATTTTCTGTGGCTGTGCACAAACTCCTTAACGGGATCCGGAGCGATCCATGACACTCAAACCCTATTTTTCCTCCTCTGCAAAAGTCTGGGAAGATATCTCCTGGGTGTATGGGATCAGGGATGCAGGATACGAGGGCTGGGAAATTGTCTGCGACGGCAACTACCGGCTCGATAACACAGCCTGTTTTTCTAAGATTGAAGAGGTGATTGCAGCTACAGGGCTTACCGTGACAGTTCATGCACCTTACGGCGATCTGAACCTTGCCACGCTCAACGATCCGATCTGGCATGAATCGATACGACAGATCTGTACCTGTATCAAGCACGCATCAGAGCTCACCGACCGGGTCACCATCCATCCCGGGTACCTGTCTCCTGTCGGCAAGCTGATGCCCCAGAAGGTCTGGGATCTCCAGAAGGAGGCGCTGAGGCAGATTGGGAAATTTGCACAGGAGCATTCCGTACTTGCCTGTCTTGAAAATATGATCGGGGTTAAGGAATTCCTCTGCCGTGTTCCCGATGAACTGATAGGGATGACGGAAGGGATTGAGGGTATCGGAATGACCTTTGATTTCGGGCATGCCAACACTATCGGGAATGTTGATGATTTCCTCCGGCATGTGGACAAAGCCCATCACATCCATATCCATGACAACAACGGCATGTCGGACCAGCACCTCGCACTGGGTGACGGGACTATTCCCTGGCCGTCAGTCGGAAAGAAGATTGCCGAAAAATACAACGGTATCGTTGTTATCGAAGGACGGTCAATTGAGGAGGCAAAGAAGAGTCTCGCGGTATTCAGGAGATATTTTCAATGAGCGGCGAGACTCTCCAGGTATACTTTCTCGGTACTGCAGGGGCGCTCCCGACTCCCCTGCGCAACCCGCCCTGTATCATGGTCCGCCGCGGGTCTGATACACTTCTTTTTGACTGCGGTGAAGGTGCCCAGCAGCAGATGATGCGTTCGCGATGCGGTTTTATCGTGAATGCAGTTTTTATCTCACACTGGCATGCAGATCACTTTCTTGGTCTTTTCGGGCTTGTCCAGACCATGTCATTCAACGGGCGGACTGAACCCCTTACCATCTACGGCCCGGAATGGGTGCATGAATGTGTCACGATCCTCCGGCAGGTCGCACGGTTCAACCTTAAATTCTCCCTGGAATCGGTCGAACTGGTGCATGGTTCCTGGGTCCGATTTGACGGCTACACGGTTACTGCATTTTCTGCGAAACACGGGCTTCCTGCGCTGGGGTATGTGCTTGAGGAAGACCCCCGCCCGGGACGGTTCAACCGCGAGCATGCAATTGAACTGGGTGTCCCTCCCGGCCCGCTCTTTGGCAGGCTGCAGCGGGGAGAGATTATACACCTTGGATCTGGTGATGAAGCTCGTGAGATCCGGCCCGAACAGGTTATGGGCACTTCACGACCCGGCCGTAAGATTGTCTATACCGGTGACACCCGGGCTAATTATATGAGCATCCGGGAGATTGCCAGCAATGCGGACATCCTGATCCATGATGCGACCTATGATGAGTCTGAGGCAGAGCGGGGGGCAGAATTTTACCATGCGACCGCTGCACAGGCAGGTGAAGCTGCAACGGTGCTCAATGCACGGATCCTCGCCCTTGTGCATACCAGTTCACGATATCCGGATGCGCAGGCACATACCGGCGATGCAAAGAAAAAATTTTCCGGCTCCATTATCGCTCCCGATGATCTTGATATGATAGAAGTCGGTTTCCGGGATGAGATTTAGCTGTAATCTCAAAATCTCTTCATTTCTTTCTTTTTCAGTAACGGGTAATATGGCACGGTTAAAAGGGCATGAACGGGAATTCGCACCCGGACCATGAAAATCATTAAACCATCCTATTTTTGGAGGATCCCCCGCCACAAGGCCTCTCCGAGGCACGGCGGGGCAGTGCGGTGTTTTACAGATATACTTACAGATACTGATCCGCCGCGGGGGCGCCGCGTCGGGGGCGGCGGGGTTCATCGCAAATCATGAGAAGTATAAACATTCCACTACGTACGTCTGTCAGCTCTATTTCAGGAGAACCCCTAAGATTTCAACAAATAGCGGATCACTAGTTATCGGAAGGGACAGTGCCAGTCCCCCCGGACCACCCCTGCGCTTTGCGATGGTGTTGTATTACCTTCTCAGGAATCATCGCTACAGAGGGGACGCCCCTGCGGAGGGAATGAGCCTACGGCGAATCCCCGGGAGCGTCTGTGACATTTAATGAACATGAGTTTTTTGTCGCTGGGATGTGCCACTGCACTGAATACACGCGATCTTTCAACGGTAATACAACAGATATCCTGGCAGGTGATGCCTGATACCATGGACTTAAACGTCACTACACCCAATGATAACCCATCAGCTTTGGTTCGTTATGCAACGGTGCCGCATGGTGAAATCACCCGTGCAGGCACCAGATACGCTTCGCTGTGTGTGGTGAAAAAAAATTATGGAAAATAACGATGTCATAGTCTATCGGCTCGGCGCAGGATGCGACCTCTCCGATGTGGAAGAAGGTAAGATATACCAGGCAAAAGTACAGGGTTTTGCAACGTTCGGGATGTTTGCCCAGATCAACGACCGTATCAAAGGTCTGGTGCACAAGAGCAATATCAAGGCAGAACATAAGGAACGGGATCCTATCCTCGTCAGGGTTCGCCAGATCCGCCCGAACGGCAATATCGATCTTGAAGAGGTCCTTGTCCAGGTGTATCAGGTGCAGAACGTCGACCGCAAGTCAACGACCGTGAATATCGCGGACCTGACCGGCAAAGTCGGAAAAACCGTCGCAATCGAAGGGGAGATCGCCCAGATCAAACAGACAAGCGGACCGACAATATTTACGATTGTGGATGAGACCGGGACACAGAATGCAGCAGCATTTGTCGAAGCCGGAGTCCGGGCATACCCGGAAGCCGAACTGGACGACATAGTCAAAATCATCGGCGAAGTGATGATGCGCAACAACCAGTTGCAAATCGAAGTCGATTCATTGTCTATCCTCAGGGATGAAGATGCAGCTGCGGTTAAAATCCGGATAGAGAAAGCGCTGGAAGCGCGATCGGAACCCGATGAGATACCCCTGCTCGTGCAAAGCGAGGTCATGGAAAAACTCCGCCCTGAAATGAAAAAGGTCGCAAAAATAATCAGAAAGGCGATCTTCACCTCCCAGCCTATTATCCTTCGTCATCACGCTGATGCTGACGGGATCTGTTCGGCAGTGGCAATAGAGCAGGCCGTTGTCTCTCTTATCAGGGAAAGCGGGGGTGACTTTGATGCGGATCACTTCCTCTTCAAACGGGCTCCGTCGAAGGCTCCGTTTTATGAGATTGAAGACATCACCCGTGACCTTGATTTTTCGCTGAAGGACCATATCAGGTACGGTCAGAAAATGCCGCTGGTTCTCCTGACCGATAACGGATCTACCGAGGAGGATGAACCTGCGTACAAGATTGCAAGCGTGTATGACATACCCTTTGTCGTGATCGACCATCACCACCCTGACGGCACGATAGACAAGTACCTCAAAGCACATGTCAATCCCTACCATGTCGGTGGAGACTTCGGCATTACGGCGGGCATGCTGGGAACCGAAATCGCCCGGTTGATCAATCCGAAAATCGAATCCCTCATCCGCCACCTGCCGGCAGTGGCGGGAGTCGGCGACCGGAGTGAAGCTCCGGAACGTGCCCTCTTCCTCGCCCTTGTCCGGGATCAGTATCCCGAACAGGCCTGCAAGGATATTGCCCTTGCCCTGGATTATGAACAGTTCTGGTTACGGTTCAATGATGGCAGGGAGATTATCAAGGATATCCTGAACCTGACCGGGAATCCTGAACGCTACCGGAAACTTGTGGCACTCCTGGTAGAAGGGGCAAATACGATGATCGAGGACCAGATGAGTGCCTGCATGCCTCATGTTGTCCCCAGAGTACTCGGAAACGAGGCGCATCTCTTCCTCATCGATGTGGAAATCCACGCACACAAGTTCACCTTTCCCCCTCCCGGCAAGACTTCCGGTGAAGTCCATGACCGGCTCTGCCGACAGCATGCAGGAAAACCGGTGGTAACCATCGGGTTTGGTCCGGACTTTGCTGTACTCCGGTCGCGTGGGGTTCTCATGAACATCCCCCGTATGGTCCGTGAACTCAGGAACGAGATACCCGGTGGGGGCATCAGCGGTGGAGGTCACCTGGTAGTAGGCAGCATCAAATTTGTTGAAGGTATGCGTGATGTGGTACTCGAAGCACTCATCAGCAAAATAGGTGAGGCACAGATACAAAAATGATAACTGCCATATTTTTGAAAAAATCCTATGAAAATTACTGCAAAATGCTTATAGTGCGCGTTAATCAGGTGCAGGACATTCATTGTAATCTGCGTGCCAGATATACTTATTCCTGCCAGAATACAAGTGCAGTGAAGTAAAAATGACCTATACATAACCTGCAGAATCAGTTATATATAAATACCAAATGATCTAAATGAGATTTAAATGCTGAGGCATAACATGTCTACAACAAAGAAATTACGTGAAACGTATAACGAGACCCAGCACAAAATTGTTCAATACCTCAACTCAGGTATAACCAAGGGCAAGCACTACTTTAAATCAAAATATATTGCCAAGGAACTGGGGTTATCACCAAAAGAGGTTGGAACGAATATGGCGATCCTTGCAGATATCTGCAAGGAACTTGACATAATCCGCTGGAGCTATTCGAACAGTACGACGTGGATGGTCACGCCGAGGGCCATCTAAGCCCGGATTCTATTTTTTATCATGGCAAAAATTCTGGAATTTGAATCCGAGATAGAATTTGTCGCCGACATCAATGATTACAAGGACTGCCTGATGTCCCAGGACCCAACGCAGGACAACCCGAATTCCCTGTGGTTCAACATCGATATTCCAAAAGGCCATGTCCTGAAAGCCGGGGACCGTGTGCGGGTAACCGTGGAAAAAATCTGAAAACCCGCAGAACATTCCATTTTTAAGCGGTTTCCATCTGGGAAGGGCGTTTTTTTGGAATTTGATAAAACCTCGATCTTACGTAAGCAATGTGTAATTAGGCTGCCATGGATTTCCATGGATATCATATCTGGGTATACCGGAGTGGCTGGGGGCAAAACCCCGAGAACGTTATAAAATGATGATTTCACCAAAGCAGATGCTAAAATCTCCATAACGGCTCTCTTTTACTCGGTTCCTTTCTGATTCCAGTTTTTCCGATTCGCGATGAACGCCGCCGCCCCCGAAGGGACGCCCCCGCGGCCGATCAGTGTCTATAAGCATATTTGTAAACACGGTATTGCCCCACCGTGCCCCGGAGGGGGCCTGAGACGGGGAGCCCCCATAGAATTTCATGGTTTAATGATTTTCATGGTTGGGTGAGTACTATTCCCGTTCATACCCGATTCAACAGACCTGATTTCCAGAAAAAATTTGATGACTCTCTATGAAACGGGTGTTGGTCCATGTTCAGCAGTCAGTACTTGAGCTCAGGTGCGATAACTTGTTCTCACAATGAATAGAAAATGACGGGATTTTTTAGTACCGGATACCTGCAGATGTTCAGGGGAGGTTTACCTTGATAGATCTCACGTCCACATTTTTATAAAATGATGATTGATGAAAGAGAAAACTCAAATGAGCCGGGCATACCAAGGTTTAAATCCCGGAGAATTTACATTTGAATAATGTTCGCACATGTCAGGTCACCTGCCTGCGAAATAGTTTTTCTGGTTCTTTTATTATTCCTGTGCGGATGCGTATCATCGAGTATCGGAGATGTCGGCTACTCTGGTGACAACATTACTGCAAAAATAAATAATCCGGATGAACCTTCAGATGCATTTGTTCAGGTCACGATATACAAGGTGACGGGTCTTACCCAGCAGGAACATTCGGTAATTATGGGGGCGGCGAGACTAAAAACAGGTGACAATGCTGTGCTGATCCCGGCACCGCTCGCACCCGGAACGTATAAACTCAAAATGTACCTGATCCAGAATGGCGAACGGAAAACTGCGGTAATCCGGGATATTGTGGTGTAAGTGACGGGTCCCTGCCTGCAGGAACTGCTGGAAGCAGCCCGGGGCCTGATGCCGGCAGATACCATTTTCAGGAACGCCCGGATATTCAATCCGCTTATCGGTGACTGGGAGCAGGGCACCCTTGCCGTTAAGGACGGTCTGGTACTGGGCATTGGCAACTATTCAGGAAAAAGGGAATACGACCTCGGGGGTTCATATATCATCCCCGGGCTGATCGATGCTCACGTTCATATCGAAAGCTCGCTTCTTACACCCCGCGAATATGCCCGCCTTGTCGTCCGACACGGCACAACTACCGTTATCGCCGATCCGCATGAAATTGCAAATGTTGCCGGTAAACGGGGAATTGATTTCATGCTTGACCAGCGGGAGGGGGCGGACATCGACATTCTGTACCTTCTCCCTTCCTGTGTACCTGCGACGCCAGAAGACGTCGGTGGTGCGGTACTCACAGCACGTGATCTCAGGCCATACACAGACCGTCGTGGCATCATTGGACTCGGGGAGATGATGAACGTTCCCGGCGTTCTTGCCGCAGATCCCTCAGTTCTGGAAAAACTCCGGCTCTGTTCTGTCCGTGACGGGCATGCCCCCCTTCTTACAGGAAATGATCTCAATGCGTATATCCTGGCAGGTCTGCAGAGCGACCATGAATGTACCCGGCTGGACGAGGCAGAAGAAAAACTCCGGCGCGGGATGTACATTTTCATCCGGGAAGGATCAACCGAACGAAATATCTCCGATCTTATCGACCTGATAACGCCGGAAACGGTCTCCCGGTGCTGCTTTGCCTCAGATGACTGTCATGCCGATTCGCTTTTTGAGAGGGGGCATATCGACCATTGCATACGGAGTGCCGTGGAATGCGGGCTCAAACCAGAACTTGCCTTACGGATGGCGACGCTTTCAGCCGCAGAACGGTTCGGGCTGTCCGATCGCGGGGCGCTGACCCCGGGCAGGAGGGCGGATTTCTGTATCGTCGATGATCCGCGAAGTCTCAGAGTGAAAAAGGTTTTTGTACTGGGAAAGGAGATTGCTGACCCCGTGCATATGCCAGCGCCATCCTTTGTCCCGGCATTCCTCTCCAAAGTCCCCGGGGTCGATGATATACGGATCCTTGGATCTGGTAAAGCACGGGTAATCGGGCTTGTCCCCCATCAGATTCTCACCCGGTCACTGCAGTTCCCTGTTTCAGCACGGGATATACCTGATATCAAACGGGATATCCTGAAAGTGATAGTCTGTAACCGGTACCATGAAACTGCGTGCGGTGTAGGACTTGTCCACGGCTTCCTGCTGAACAGAGGGGCAATAGCGTCCAGCATTTCTCATGATGCCCATAATATTATTGCCGTGGGAGCAAGTGACTGGGAAATCCTGCTGGCGATTGATGAAGTCATCAGGTCCCGGGGTGCGATGGTAGCTGTCGTGGGAGAATCAAAGACTGTACTCCCTCTCGATTGCGGAGGGCTTATGTCAACTCTGCCGTACGACAAAGTTGTCAAACAACTGAAGGATCTGCGCGACACCACCGAAAAGATGGGGAGTATTGACGATCCCTTCATGTATCTGTCGTTCCTTGCACTCACCGTTATCCCGGAACTGAGGATCACGAACAGGGGACTGTTTGATGTCGGGAAAATGAGGGACGTCCCGATGTTTGTGGAGTGACAGACGGGTAAAAAATGATCCATTACGGCAACAACAACATTGAAAGAACTAAGAAAATCACAATTTTCAGATATAACCCGGAGAGATGTCAATACCAAAAAGGATGAACGCCGCCGCCCCCGAAGGGACGCCCCCGCGGCGGATCAGACCAGAGAATTACTCTCCATAAACTTCCATGGGACGACGTTCCTCGGAGAAATCCCGAGACGACTGATTCTCATAAATACTAATGGACAGAAATACACATTCTCACTTAA